>Ga0302227_10002330_pt1 | contig 13147 bp, 9 predicted proteins | sample II_Palsa_N1_1_FD_193525 | JGI IMG/M metagenome (GOLD analysis project Ga0302227, IMG submission 193525) | Peat permafrost microbial communities from Stordalen Mire near Abisko, Sweden - II_Palsa_N1_1 | ecosystem: Environmental > Terrestrial > Soil > Palsa > Peat permafrost | place: Sweden...
TCCATTGTCCTCCTTCCGCGCACTCATGATCTTCTCCATCGTCGCTATTGCGCCTTGCTCTGCGGAAAGATCTGCCGTCTCGCCGCCTAGATCCGTGCGTAACCACTACCTCTCCATCAGCATTTCTCGTTCCTGAGCGGTATGATGTGAAGGAATACATACACCTGGACTGATTACGAAGATAGTAAATCCCTGGTCAGCATAGCCGAGTGCATATTGCACGGTGAGCATATTCATTGCTGCTTTTGAGATCTTGTATGCTGGTGTTGGGGAGAAGTTGTAGTCCTTGGCCCTGGAGATTGAGCCAAGGGTTGTTGTACTGTGGTGTTTGTTAATTTGTGAGAAGAGTCATTCTGGGGAGGAGAGGTGCTACATACATATTTGCAACTTTCTTTAAGCCCCCTTTCTGAAGCAGAGGGATGAAAGCTCGAGTGACGTTGTGGACACTGAATACGTTTGTGTTGAAGTGATCTTCGAGGTCGTTCCTTGGATCGTTAGTTCTAGGCTTGGAACGGAGAGAATGATGATTATTACATCGAAGCAATGCCTCCAGGTGTATATTTCAGCATTCCAGCATTGTTGATCAGTACATCTAATCCCCTTTCCCCTAGAATTTGTTCTGCCTGGATTGCAGCTGCCTTGATCCTGTCTTCGTTGGTTGCATCTAGTTGAATATATTTTACACGACCTCCTGATTTTAGCACAAGGTCCTCCAGGGCAGGTGATTCCGAGCGGGATGTCGCGATGATGGTCCCTACTTCTGAGGTTGGAAATGAGAGCAAGTGGGCTGTGATGGCTAATCCAAGGCCTCGAGAGCAGCCTGTAATCAGATATGAAGCCATTTCATTGGTAGATTGCGGAATGTAGAATTGAATCTCTGAAGGAGCAAGGTTGTTAGATCATTCAGTTTGTAACGGAAGACAAACTGAAGGTGAAATGGCAATGCGCTTCAAACTTATACGCACCGCTCTCTCACATGAACTTTCAAAGAAGCAGGCTGAACTAAGACCGATTGAGTAATTCCCGGGGTTAACGGAGACTCCTGTTGTGGGCTAGACTAATCAGGCATGGCTCGGGATTAAGAAGAACCAATTGACAGCGGTTGCGGATACTGCCTGACATCACCAAAGGCCGGTTCAAGATTTAAGCGGAAGAGAAAGTGACGATAGAACGACACTTTCGGGTTTATAGGTAACAATTAGCTTCTTAACGAGGAAAGGCATCCTGATTTTCTATGATCTTCTTTTTGTGGAGGGAGGATTTTTATCAAGAGACAGTGAAATTGCAAGAAAGAATACAACTAATATATGGCAACTATTTTCTCAAGAACACCCAAGTAAATAACTGGCTTATTCTCGGTCTTAAAATCCACTTAACATTTGTACTGGAGATTGACAACTGCCTGCGAGTAATTTCAACCGTTCACATCCCGATGTTTTCATAACAGATGCATCTCCCTGAGCCCAAATGGTCTTCATGGCCCCTTTCGTGATCCCCCAGCCCAGCGCCCCCCTTCCTTAATCATATCAGCCCAATCATCGCTAGCCGCCAGATACTTCTTTCCCGTACCATCGGTTCCCTCCCTTTTTAAGCAATGCTGAGCCAAAGTGTAGCAGTTCAGCTGCGCCTCATGTCCTCCCGCCTGAAGATCAATCCTCACATTACTGACCATGTGCGTGGTATCCATGGGCCCCACGAAATCAAGAAGTTGGGTTCGAATCGCGTCGAGGCTGTGCAGCAGGGTACCGTTAAAATCGAAAATTACAGGTGCATGGTCTGGTACAAAGGCTGTGATGAGGAGGGTGGCGTCGTTGTGGTCGAAGGCCAAGGTGGCGCGGTAGATGGCGTCGGTTATGGCTTCGAGGGGACTGATAGCAAGTTATTCATTTTTGTTTTAATCTATTTAAGATATAGAAGTGCAGCTGTGTACAAAGACTCTTATAATCCTTTTTGAACTCTTAGAGCTGCTTTATTAAGTCTAGCATCAAGTTTGTACTCTTTCGACGCACTATTGTTGAAAAATTTAAATTTGAAGTTAGTGGCCGACGCAAAATAGAGCATTTACGCCACACGGCCACTTATACCACGACTTACGTTAGATCAGGAAAAAGAACCCAGGGTAAACTATAAAGAAGTACATGAAGAGCTATTAAAACAGGCGTAATCCTTCCTTCATAAGCAAGGTGAAAAAGCCAAATAAACTAGTGGTAGCTGGGGCAACGCTGTAACCAGACATGAGTTCCAACCCTCACACCAAGTGACTAGTAAAGTGGAGGCACGATCGTTTTTATCAAAAGAGTGAATGCCTCTTGGTAGCGTCGGGCCTTTTTCAATTTAATCATTCGATTATCTACTGTGACCAAAGCAAACGCAACCATTTCCACCACCTCCTCCCCCGCCTCCGATATTGAGTCCTTTGATACAGTAGGGTCCTTCTCACATGAGTAGCCCCCTCTCCATCAACCGATCAGCTAGAATGTTTCAGTCCAGTCCATATTGAAGGGGGAAGTCTCCACTCACCAGCAGTTGACGGCACATTCTTGTCCGCAAGGTACACACTCGCAGCCGCCAATACCATCTGCGCACTACACAATCATCAGTCATGTTTGTATCTTTGTGAGTATTCTGCTACTAACAGAGAATAGTCCCTCTGGGCAGCAAGTATTGCCGTCGCCACCAGGGCAACCTGCAGCCACAAAAGGCGTAAACATAGCCGCGACGGCGAGGACGATGAGGGAAAAACGCATTTTAAAGGCAAATAGATAGATGGCTTGAAGTGGTTTGTTGTGTAGGGTCGTGGAGTAATTGACTCATGCAATAGGAAATGCAGGCCTTACCATTCCTTATATGTGGAATATACAAGCTCAAGAAGCTAGTGATATTTGTAGTAGTCTACAGTACAATGACGATCAATGCGTGCTATTCGTAGGCAAAAGCAAGCTTACGACACCTCGGTCATCTCTCTTGAAGAGCCAACTCAGCATGAAAGAACCCTATTGGTTACGCTTACGAGTTGTGCTATAAGCTTTGCAAGACTTTGCGTATGAATGACTGAAACTGCTGACAGAGAAGCATTGCCATCCTGTCGTTGGATGGGGGTGTAACAACACTAGTTTAATAGTATCTTACGTACAATTTTCTGTGCCATATGTCACTTGTCAGATTTTCTCATTTGCAGATGATCGGCAATCTCGCTCAATAATTAATTATAATGACGTTACTTCACTATCAGAATGTGCGCGCGTCGTGGACTCATAGGCTCATGGTACGCGCTGCCCCCGTGCTGACGTGACTATGATACCTAGTTCACTCATAGACGTGAGATTTAAGCAAATTTAAGCAGCAGCCCTCTGATGTATGTCATCCACACAGTGTGCGGCCCCCTATTTGACAGTGTGACTTTCTTTTACCGCTGTATCTCCGTAGTGCCTGCCGACAACATGGAGTAGCGTACCACGTTGCTCAGTACATTGACCCGGAGGCCACAAGCCACGTCACCGGCGACAGACAAATCCTTGAGAAGCTTTAGGAGACGTCTATAACAACAATTACTCTGGGTGGTGATTCCACAGCCTCCAGCGACTAACCAAAATCTCAATCAATCAACAAAAGGATGCACGATCTCCCACCACCCAATGGTGACGATACCTTCGAACCATATGCAACATGCCCTCAATTAAGCAGGAACTTCCCTAGAACCACCAAAGTAGGCAGACCAGAGTCGGCAGAGGATAGTTGGGCTACCATTGGTATTAAACGCTGCTGCACCGCCTCGGTGCTTACGCGGCACAGTGCTTATTGATATAGTTCAAGTCACAGTCACATGGTCCCCACTAAATAGTACCATCACTCCCACCGACAGTGACGTTATTGCCGAAAATAGAGTAAAGCTGCAAATCGTATATGATATCCCAGAAGCTGCACATGCTGTAGTCCGCGACACCCGCTGTGACAGAGAGATTGACATCTTTTTAACACCAAGCGACTAAGAAACGTTGTATGTGGGCCAGTCGAAAGTGAAGCTTGATGCTTTCCCTGTGGCAGCCAGGGAAGTGTACGCGTTGATGAGGACCCGACTGATTTCTCTTTCCCCTGTTGTGAGATTGCAAGTACCCGTTGGCCCCATCTGTAACCTGTGATACTCTTCCTCTGTGTACATCTCTGTTGCCAGGGAGATTACACTTGCTCTGGTATGTTTGGCATGTTGCAGTTCGTGCAAGTTGGATTCTGTGGGCCTAGACCCCCATCGTCTTTGTGCCCACTTGACCTCGTCTATTGCCTCCTTGCATTTATCTGTAAAGCCAGGTATTGACCTAGCACACATGACTACCATAGGTACCGTGTCCTCGATTGCCTTCTGAATTGCCGTAGTGATGTCGTTAGTCACCTGGTCTAAGTCTTTACTTGATCTGATATATTAGCTGTTTGGGAGTCCTCTATGGAGTACTTGTATGAACATCTTGATGTCTTCGTCTTTGTACTTCCTTTGTACAACCCTTGGCGGTTCTGTTGTCCGGTATTCCAGAGTTGCTGCAATTGGGAAGTGATCTGAAGCACAGTCTAGCTCATTGCAGGCTTGGCAAAGTTACACGATTTTGTGTAACGTTATATAACGTTACCTGTACCTGTAACACACTATAACATAGCGAAAAATGACGGTAAACGATAAATTATAGCTTAATTAAAATAATGAATCAAGTATCGAAGTAAATACTATCATTACTAAAAGTTTATAAAGGATATTATATACAAGTATTGAATTCTTAACGTCTCCGTTTCGAGAGGACTAAAGGAGATTAGTGTATCAAAGTGTGATATTTTGGCGGCTGGTAAATTTCGTGTAGTAGGTTTAGGTAAAGTAATAAAGTCAATTATGTTTCCAATTCAAGCTAAATTGTAAGACTAACCTGATCAATTTATATGCGAAGGGAATAGGGGCATGCGTCTTCTCGCTACCCCTTAATCCGCTTACTGCTGAGTTTTACCTCCCTGAGCATCCGAGCGCCCAAATAATGTGGATATATAATCCGTCCTCAGTGGGCTAACCAGAATTTTTCAAAGTCTCAGAGAGGTCCAATAGAATAATATTAGTTCTGCCTCACAAATTACTTAAACCGATTTAATGTGCACGTGCGTGAGGCCAAAAAGGGGGGGCCTCGCTTATCAAGTGTGCTTCAGCAATGCCACCTCTGCGGGCGCTTCGGGCCGCAGGTTGGTCAGTGTTGAGGGGTTTGAAACTCATAGCCACACACAGGCCGAAGCAAAAAGCTTGCTGAATAGGCCAATGCCTGCCCGTGAAATCTCTTCGCATTAACGCATCTGGTCGATGGTCGGTACGCTCTAGGTCTCAGGGCTAATTTTGACTCAATTTTTCCCCACACCTTGAGTTGGTGATTCAATCACAGCCTCCGCGACCAGGGCAAAGGTTCCATCCCGAGCCCTGCAGTGACCAGTTGTGCCATAAATGCAAATGTCGAGCTCAGTGCCAAGGACAAGGCTAAGTAATGGCTGTGTAAGACTACTGCCCGGTTCTCGCTTCCAGTGAACTTGCTGTTATATTTGACGAACCTCTCTTTGGCTTCATTTCTAGCGCACCGGCATATTAGGTACTCCAAGCTAGTCTGTCCAATTTCCATTCATTACACCAATTTCTCGAGAAGCAAACGAAAATATCTCCAGTCAAAAATGGTTGTTTCAGCTCAATTTTATCGCCATAGCACGGTTTCTTCTGAAAGAAAGAAGCTATGGGATCCATACGAGACTCTAGGGATCATCAACACCGACCCGGGATATGATAAAATCACCTGTATCGGAAATGCCCCAACCCAAGGTCGACGTTGTCGAAACACCATCCGTAGCGACAACCAAAACTTCATTAAAGCGGTACTATCTGAAATATCGCTCTTACCTCCAGACAGCCCTGTTGTCCTGTCGCGTCTAGAAGAAATCGTCGGGCCAGCACTCTGTGTTAGGTATCACCAGAGTCAGGCTGAATTGGTTATGCAGCAATGGAAAAGGAACATCCAGCAACTGAGAAGACAATCAGAATCCCGGGAAGAACGAACGAGGAAGCCATCAAGAAGCAACAAGCAAGATTCTGAAAAGGTGCAGAAGCAAAGTATACCTGAGGTCCGGAGAAGGATGCGCGAACTAGAAGAGCTCTTGGCGACATTAGAACAAGAGAGAGATGAGGAAGACGAGCAATCTTCTGGACAAGTGAGGCGAGAGGAGTGGGGCACACAGAGACGTCGAACAGCTGAACATACACGCCAGATGAATGAAGAGATGCAGAGGGAAGCGAAGAGAGAAGAAAAGACACGATTGGATAAGGAAAGACTGGAGAAGGAAAGATTAGAGGAGGAAAGACTGGAGAGGGAAAGACTGAAGAGGGAAAGACTGAAGAGGGAAAGACTTGAGAGGGAAAGACGAGAGGAGGAGAGGCTAGAGAGGGAAAAACTGGAGAGAGAAAAACAAGAGGAAGAACGGCTAGAGAAGGAAAGAAAGGAAAAGGAGGAGACGAAACGACGTAAGCAAGAACAGGCTGCCCACAATGAGCGCATCCGCCAACGAGCTGCAAAATTACGCGAAGATCGGGAGCGAGAGAAGCGCGAGGCAGAGCTCAGAGAACAAGAGGAGTGGGAACAAGCGTGGTCCAAATACCAGACACTTTGGGCTGCGTTCAGAGCTTCTTCCTCGAATACTACAACTGAGGAAGGCAAGATCCGAGAAACCATCCCGTGGCCTGTCAAGTCCGGTTTGCATCGAGACGTGAATGCGTCGAATGTTCGGGACTTCTTGCAGCGAGCAGTGGCCAAGGAGGGAAACAACAGCTCGAGGCTTTTGAGGAAAGAGTGTCACAAGTGGCATCCTGATAGGATGGATCGCTTGTTTCGAGGTGTGAAGCTGACTGATGTTGATCGGATAATGATTGATGTGATATGTCGAGTGGTGACGGAATTGCTCTGCAAATCTGCGGGAAGGAGTTCAGAGTTTGTGGGTTGATTGAATTTCTTTGGATGGGTGGAAAATAAGCACATAAAATCATTTGCTCTGTAGACTTACCGAATTCACATTTCCAACCTCACCTCAATTCTCTCCTGGTTACCACCGCTCGAAATCCACGACAATCCTGGTTTCCTTACCTCCTCAACCGCAAACAAGACCGAGAACGACTTCTCTGTGCATTAAAACCTTGAATTGAAAAATCAACGCACATCTATTACCTTACCATCATGCAATAAATCTATTTTTCGCTGTTGACTCCTCCAATGCTCCTCAATTCACTCTCCCTGTAACCTCATATGCCCTTTTCCCATCAAAGCACAGCTCAACCACTATTCCCCCTTCCCCACCGCTGACACCCCTTAACCTCTTTCCCAAGAGCTCTTTTCTTCCTCATAATATTGATTCATATCCAACCCTCCCCGCTTGAACCCACACTTTTCATAGAACGGTTCGTTTTGCGCGCTACAACCAAGGATACTTTTGTAACAACCCACGTTCTTCGCAACTGAGCTAAGTGCCTTAATCATCCTCAATCCTAGGCCTTTGCCTTGCTCTTCTTTCTTGATAGCGATCTCTTCAATATGGGCTACGCTTCCCAAGTCATGAATGCTATCATAATTGACGTTAATTTATGAATTCGGGGAGCAGGGCGGACGCACAACTTCCTCTCAACCATCAGAGTCCCCGTCCCTACGATTTTTCCTGCATGTTCAATAACCAGAAAGTAGTGAACACCTAAATTCTTCATGTAATCATATCGTTCCAGGAAGCGTTCCTCGGAGACATCGCCGGTAGAGGTGAGAACTTGGATGCATTCGAAGAAGCCTTTGTGGTAGTCGTCTCGCTCGAGGGGACGGATTATGTAGGTTTCTGGAAATGAGGATATGACGGATTCAGAGATGAGAGAAGATGAGAACAGGCCCTTAGAGGCGGTCATGTTGATGGTCAGATGTAACGTGAAGGTTGATAATGATATCAGGTGAGTGAAAGCCAAGAGCTCTATGGCAAAGGAGGTCAGCACGAGATTACCACGTGGCGTCTTCAATGAAAAAGAAGTTACGAATCACGATGCAAAAGATGCAGGGAAGGATAGGGCGTGCCTGGCTGGTTAGATACGCATAGATAGGTGTTCCCAACAGCTATCAGTTTCGTGTGTGGATGCTACCCCGCTGCGGAAGATCGGTGATCAACTAGCAAACTTAGCACCGAATTGTTCGGGATTTGCCAAGTTCGCACTTGACAATTGCAACGTTGCCTTTGTTCTCGAACGTGTTAGCGATGAACAATTGGGAGGTGGAAAGAGAAAGACGACCCGGGGAAGGTGGGGGTGTTTCAAGATGGGTTCCAATAGCTCTTTCCTCGCCCCTGTCACATCGGCAATGCCCTTTCTCTAAACTGCAGAGATGCCACGGCAAACCGGCAATCAGACGGTGATCTCGGACAAAGTTGTGCGAAAGAAGCAGGGTTGGTACGCCACGGGCGTTATCTTACCCCACCTCGCAGTAGCGGCGCAGGGGTTTCCATTCAGGGTTTGCCTCCACATCCATCGAACTTCATACTTTTCGGCCCAGGTAAATGGAGTCGAGTTTAGAGTACCGGGGCAAGAAGGAACCGAGTAATCCAATTTCCTGCATGTCGCAAGGGAGGAAACGTCCCCCTCAAACCTAAAAACCTATCCCGGAACACAAGCCGCTACCAACCCGGGATGAGAATACCCCAAAGAGGTCAGAAGCCACAGATCTAGCTCTTGAGGAGAAGATAAGCCGGTCCCTGTGGTACCAAAACGGCTCTATCCTCCGCTAGTCGCGTGTTTATCAACTGCAGGCCCCTGTCAAGAGCACGAAGGCAAAGTTATCGAGCTTCCATATATATCCGGAAAGATGACCTCTTCCCTCTCCCATCTACCTCTCATCAACACATCACAGGAGACCACAGCAACCATGGGCTTTGACGAAGATGATGTGGTCCGCAGCGCCAACATCCAAGAAACACACGGCGACATGAAGAAGGGCGCCCTCCTCGAGATCGACGCAACAAGAGACATCACAAATGCAGAGCACGACCTCGGTTTCTGGGCTGCTGTGAAACAATACCCTACTGCTGTCTTCTGGGCCATGTTTTTCTGTATTGCTGTCATCATGGCTGGATTTGATGCGCAGCTCGTCACTTCTTTCTATGCTCTTCCCGCTTTCCAACAAAGGTTCGGAAACTTGTATGAAGGGTCGTGGGAGATCTCCGCGCCTTGGCAGACTGGTCTTGGCATGGGCAATCCGATTGGACAAGTTCTTGGCGCTCTTGCTTGCGGTTGGCCTCTTGAAAAGTTTGGACGACGACTCACTCTGGCGATATGTTGCGTGTGGTCGATCATTTTTGTTTTCGTGCAGTTCTTCTCGACGTCCATTGGGATGCTGTGTGCTGGAGAAATTCTGGGCGGTCTAGCTTACGGATTCTATGTTGTAATTGCTCCTACATACGCCTCCGAGATTTGTCCTTTGGCTTTGCGAGGTGTTCTTACTGCTTCGGTCAATCTTGCGTTTGTCATTGGACAATTTGTTGCTCAAGGATGCGCTGCCGGGTTGGAAAGCAGATTAGACGAGTGGGCATACAAGGCTCCATTTGTATGTCTCCAGAAACATTCCCGAAACCATCGCTGACATAATTTCTCAGGCAATCCAATGGGTGTGGCCCGTCGTACTTCTCATTGGCCTTCCATTCGCCCCTGAAAGTCCTTACTGGCTAATCCGCAAAAATCGAAAAGAGGATGCCCGAAAAGCACTTGAAAAACTCTCCTCCTCCAAGCACCGCCCAGATATTGACAGTGTCCTCGTCATGATCGAGCAAACCGATCTACTCGAACAAGAGCTCGAGTCGACGACTACATACATGGACTGTTTTAAAGGTGCCAACTTGCCCAGGACAGAAATCTCGATTATGGTTTACCTCATTCAAGTTATTGGCGGTAACCCTCTGATCGGATACGCAAACTTTTTCTTCGAGCAAGCAGGTCTGAGCTCGCATGATGCCTTCAGCAGTCAGTATTCTCTCTTCATGCTCTAACAACTCAAGCTAATAAAACACAGTGGGCGTCGGCAACACGGCCCTCGGTTTCGTCGGAACCTGCCTCTCCTGGCCTCTGATGTCCTTCTTCGGCCGCCGCACAATCTATACCACCGGCATGCTCTTTATGACCATCCTGCTCTACATCATCGGCTTTTTAGATTTCGGCCGCTCGCACGATGGCGCTATCTGGGCACAAGCAACACTAATGGATATCTGGACCTTCATTTACCAGATGACCGTCGGGCCCATCTGCTTCGTCATCATCTCCGAGATTTCGTCTACCCGTCTCAGAGGTCGGACAATTGCCGTCACTACCGCCGTGCAAGCCATGGCTAGTATTGTGTTCACAGTTGCGATGCCGTATATGTTGAACAGTGATCAGGCGGATTGGAGGGGTAAGGCAGGTTTCTTGTTTGGGGGGATTAGCACGGTTTGCCTTATTTGGTGTTGGTTTCGTATTCCTGAGAGCCGGGGTAGGACATTCGAGGAGCTGGATATTCTGTTCGAGAGGAAGGTGCCGGCGAGGAAGTTCAAGAACTATGACTTGCTTGCTGAGCATCATGAGGAAGCGGGACCTGAATCGCCGATCAATGTTTAGAGGTGGGCCGATATTTGATGCTTCCATTGTGTGGTCACATATGACGATGTTATCTAGATGAGTAATGATTTTATTGCAATTTTCACGAGCTTCTCAGTCAGGAAGAATCTGATTGATTTTGGCGTCACGCTTTCCACAGCGGTGCACTTATCAGCAAACTCTAGACAATTTCGACTCGTCGCTCTTAAATTGACCTTGGGAAGCTGGTCAGCTGGTCAGCTCGGAATGGTCCCCCGCTCTTTGCTTCATGGTTGCTGCGATGTTCACAACAGATCTATGAGCTAAGCCCTTAACCAAGATCATCTGCGCCAGTCAGTAGTAATAGAGTAAAGGACTAACTAATGATACGACTGTGTAATGCGTAGGAGACACGAGTTTGTTTGGCAGGCGAGCAGGGGACTCGTGAAGTGGCCCGGGAGGTCCCAGAGTGCGCCATTAATTATGGCATTCCAACAGGATTTTAAGTTGTACAATAAACCACTAATATAGAGTAATAATTTATATTTGGACACTAAGCAATTGAATTTATCTAAGAATAATAGAACGTGAATTTCTAGTATTATATCTATATTACAAATACTATTTAATTACTCCTTAGGTTCTTCGCCAACGCTTCGCTTGGATGCCAACGATCACTTTACTGACACAGGTTGTAACTTCCAAATAAAAATTAAACAGCTTGATATAAATTTGCATACTGTTGTCACTGAATCAGGCCCGGCGCCCTGAAGCAGGAAGATATAGAATACAAATTAATGGAAGCTCGAGGTAGTATGATTTACTTCAAACAAGTCATGTAGTTTTTCCGGTCTTGAAATCAATAGTTCTGGCTTTGAATAAATGAAAGCTGCTACTGAAACAAGCCAGTTATCCCTAAGTTATCGCTGTCCTCCTCATTTTGACGTCACCCTCATTAACTTGCATTCGGTCACTGTGTTTTTTCAGCATCTCCGGTGTCGTTATTACTTGGGCCCGTCGGGGTCATTGTAGTAGCATTTCTTGAGTGGTTGAATAAACCATGTACCCCTAGAGCATCGCTGTTCTCGCTCCCGTCAGACCCAACTTCTTCCACAGATCTGTCTTCGGCTTCTTCGACAATCCTCTCTTCACCCCTGCCTTTGGACCCTTCTGTTTTCTTCCCCGACTTTCCATTAGCGTCTGCTGAAGCGAAGAAGCTGATCGTATCGATTGTGTGTTCGACAATAAAATCGCCAAATTCTTTGCCTTTTACACCTGGCCCGAGAATCGGTCCAATTCCCATCTGCTCGTCGCGCAAGTGCCCTCTGAACGCACAGTCGGCCAAGGATTCGCAATTGTGGTGCGGCCATTCCGACAGTCGCACTTCCATGTTCGTCTCCGAATCAGAAGATTCAGAATCATTTGTTTGCCGGTAGCGGACTATAATAACCATTTCACTTCTCTTACTATTGCCGTTCCAACATGAGATCAGAAGATATGACGCGTTACGATATTGAAGATGGTTCGACGTTCCCTCGGCGGAGACAGGATACAAAAGACCACTTCTGCCAATTCGGGCGATTTCTTCCATTTCTAGGATTTTTGCATCCTTGCCAGAGAAGTGTGGAGGGTATACTTCATCCAAAACCACCTGCAAAGGCCTTTCATCCATAGCACCTGGTGAGGAAGCCTCAACCATAATGGGTTGTGAATCTGAGACGTTGAGGCCGCCAAGATATATTTGGCGGACAAAATTTAATCCAGAGTTCTTCTTCAGTATGGATAGTGTGCCAGACTCCGTGACCCACCGGTTACCCGCAATCCAGTGAAGGTAAAGACCTTGCACCTCACTGAGAACGATAGGCCGAGAACCACCCCGCCGCTCAAACCGCAAGGCTGTAATATCAGCGTCACTAGGAGTAAAATCACTGGCATGATAAGAGCCTTCTGGTTCTTCAATAACTAAAGGGAGGAAAATCGACATCCCTCCAGCCACAGAACACTCAAGGTCTGCATATACGAATGGAATACCAGCCGCCGATCTTGGTTTATAGTAGCGCAGTTGGACACTCAACGTTACGTTCGTCATAGACATAACAGCCAGTCGGTTATATCTTCTGCGGAGTTCGGAGCATCCAATGAAATCGACAGGCGAGTGAGCAAATATTCCACATGTTTCGTAAACCCATGGTACGTTGTATCCCCAGGCAAAGATGCTGAGGTCACCGGATTGCCTGATGATTTCCTCCTGCAGTCGCACAAACGCTTTGTCTCCCTCTCCGTACAGCAATGGCATGTTGACGTCGAATATTCCGAGCAGACAATAGGCCATATCTTCCTTGCGAGTTGTTGTTCGAGAGGCGGCCCACGACATCTTTTCGGCAGAGCAAGCATCACTGAGTCTCTTAGATCCAGCCAATATGTCCTCATCGATGCGAGTGATATTCGAGAGAAGACGGGCTTGGCGTTGTCTATCGAAAATATATCTCCATTCTTGATCAAAGAATTTTATAAAGGAAGACGCCA
>Ga0302227_10002331_pt1 | contig 13144 bp, 10 predicted proteins | sample II_Palsa_N1_1_FD_193525 | JGI IMG/M metagenome (GOLD analysis project Ga0302227, IMG submission 193525) | Peat permafrost microbial communities from Stordalen Mire near Abisko, Sweden - II_Palsa_N1_1 | ecosystem: Environmental > Terrestrial > Soil > Palsa > Peat permafrost | place: Sweden...
AAGTCTCGAGATAGTTTCGGTGAACAACACTGCGGGACATCACAAGCTCGCCTTTGAAGAACAGGGATCGTAGGTTGGTGTTGGCAGGTCTTTCCGCGTCGCCGGCGGGAGCAGCCCCAACACCCGAAGCGATCATCTCAGGCCTCGACCAGCAAGAGGGGTTATCTTTCGGCCAATCGAGCCAGTCTTGCGATCAACAGAAACCTATCTTTTGATCAGCAGGAGCTATCTTTTGATCGACAACCTATCGACGGGCGCACGCAAGCCGGTCAATCTACCCCGCCGGACGGAGATGCCAGCGTGGAGGAGGATGAAGACGCTCTGGGCTCAGACCCTGTCGAAGGCTCAGGAAGCTCCTGTCGCAGGATTCAGCAACCCGCTTGGTTTATCAACCAGGCAAACTAGCGTTCACGAATGGGTCTCTCCCGAAAAGTCGGGTTTTGTCCAAGTTCGATTTTGCCGCCGGGCGGGCTGTCTGAACTTCGACAAAACACCGTTTTGCTGGAACTTAGATTGAACTGTCGGTCTCACTCAATCCCGATGGATTCTGGATCGCCCACAAATTGCTCAGAACGTCACAGGACGGATCAGATCATTGCCAGATCAAGTCGGTCTGTATAATTTCGCCGAACCAGTAATCAATGGAAAACGCTGGTCAGGAGCGGTTAGTGAAACGACTTTGGACGTCTGTTGCTATTCTGGTCTTGATCGGCTTGACTGGGTGTGGGTGGTTTATCGACAGGATGGCTCCCGACGAGATTCGAAATGGCAAGATTTACTTTGAGGAACTTCGTCAGAGGCAGACCGATCAAATCCTGCAATCATTTGAACCAGGCGATGATAAGGATCAACTTCGAAGCCAACTGGGGAAGGTCTTTCCCCTCGTCCCGCAGCAAGAGCCAATCAGTGTTGAAACCCTTGGCGCCTCCACCGAATGCAAGTTGCGCGAATCTCGGAGAAAAGGTACTTCTTGTATGCGCTTCGGAAGATGCCGACTTCCTTGCTCGAGGTATCTTTGAAGCGATCGACAAGCCGAGTCGCTCTCGCAAACGCCCAGCTGCCTTCGCCTGCTTCTGGCAGGCTCGATTCGATCCAGTTGCTGAAGGCCCTAGTAAGCGACGATTCGAGGTGGCTCCGATCATCAAGCGATACGAGGAGCCTACTGGCACAGAAATCGATTCGCTGATCATCGTTAAATCTATTATCGCCACCTCGTGCATCGTACGTCATGCGTTATTGGACACTATCGAAAGGAAGCATCCCAAGAAAATATTTGTGGTCTCACCCGTCATTTCGAGGGGCGCGCCAGAAAGTCTCCGCTCAGAGTTCCCGAAAAGCGTCTCTAAGTTGTTTGAGTTCGTTTATTTCGCTGAAGATGACGCGCCGGGCAAAGATGGAATCGTACGACCCGGAGTTGGTGGAACTGTGCATGACCGCCTGCCTCTACTCAAGACCGAAGGCATCACTGTACCGAAAATCGTGATTGAACGTCGCAACCGGCAAGAGCGCCTGAATTACGCGACGCGCACGCTAACCAGCACACGGCGGTTAGCTGTAACTGCCCAGCAACAAGAGCTTTAGGCTGTCACGTCTCGCGACCAATCTGGTTGGCGGTCTATGTTTTTAGATGCCCAATCGAATCTCAAGTCCCGTCACAGGGTTCAAGACCCATCACCTCTTTAGTTGATTCGATATTCACAGTCTCCTGAGTTCGACGAAACTGCTAATCCCCGCCGAAGACCCCAAAGTCAACGGCAACGACGGCAGGGTGAGTTGAGTCACGGGTGCCGTTTCAAGCCAACGCTGTTCGCGTAGGTCCCAAATATCGCTCCATGGCTAGCAGTATCGATGAATTAATCCCAATCTTGCGCGCGCATAACGAGAGACCTATCTACTTTGATATCAGCGTATTACTGGATTCTGAAAGGGGACTTCGTCATGCGTGGACAAGATATCGTTCAGTTCTGTCAGTTGTGGCCAAGATAACCTGAAAATCATGTCAAAAAGTGAAATTAGTAGTACTGAAAACAAGTGACTTACGGTGGCCAGAATTTGATTCAGTTGTCCAACTTATCTTGAAACTGACAGCGCAAATCCCACAAATATAGCCAGCAACGGCCCGCCAATCGAGCGGGCCGTTGCCGTTGCCTGTCTTTCGCCGTCATCCTGAGGCGCAGCCGAAGGACCCCCCGCATTCTCCCGTTCTTCTTACGCGAACACCCCCACGCCACCCCTCCAACTCCGGTCATCCGCGTAGGACCGCCAAATCCTGTCAAGCCCCCAAACCACCCAAAATCGCCAAACCCCCTATGAACACTAGCTATAAATCTTTTCAAAACTTGGCATAGTTACCCTACCCAACTTGATAAACTAGAAGTAGAGATCAAACCGAACCTCAAACGCTGCAACGGCAACCGCCGCTGCAGCTTTCACATTTAAGCCCCTAACTTGCCTGGAAAGAAATAGATACGCGCAACTCGTTTAGAATGAGCCGTTTGAAACTGGGTTTCACCAGCCAACCTGCACATTCCAAACGACTTCGCTAACCAAAAGTGAAAGTAGGGGAGGGGGGTACCCCCCAGGGAGAACCATGCCAACTATCTACTGCCGTCACATCCGCCCCAGCGGCCGCCGCTGCCAAACGCCCGCGCTCCGTGGCAAACCCTTCTGCTTCCACCACGCCACCGTCAACGCCCATCACCGCATCCTCCACCCGCCCGACGACGGCACCTGCAACCTCCTCAGCATCAGTGACACCGAGCTCGATCAGATCCGGCGCGAACCCATTGTCGCCGAGTACTTCGCCAACGCCCGCGGCCCCGTCGTCCTCGATTTCCCGCCCCTCGAAGACGCCAACTCCGTCCAACTCGCCCTATCCATGGTGCTCACCGTGCTTGGCCAGAATCGTATCGATCCCAGGCGCGCTGCCGCCATGCTCTATAACCTGCAGATCGCCTCGGGAAATGCACGCAACCTCACCCACAACGAGACTCAGGTCGTCCGCGACTTCGTCCACGACGAAGCAGGTACCCTCCTCTCCCCCGACGAAGACCCCGAAGAAATCCAGGACCGCCAACGCCTCCTCGAAGAGCTTGAGGAAAGCAGGAAGGAGACGGACAAACTAATGGCGGCCGACGAAGACGAAGAGTACGACGAAGAAGAAGAAGACGACTAACCGGCGGGTTCTCCATCCGCTCCGTACTTCCCCGTTATGCTGTATCACCCGTCCGAGCTGTACATCCCAGACGCTTTGTACCCTTCAGAAGCGCACAACCAGCCCAATCCCCACCTGCTGCATACCCTGACGGTAGCCATTAAACGCCGAACCAATCTGGCCGCCGCCGTATTCAATCCGCGCATCAATATGCCGGGACACCGCGTAATCCAATCCCACCTGGATCTGGTACGCAAAGCTCGTCGTGCGCGAAGCGTAGTACCCGTAGTTCGTGCCCACACCGCCAATCTCAAACTGGACATAAGGACTGAACGGCACCCCGCGGCTGCGCAGCGACAGCCGCGGCCCAATCAACCCGCTGCGTATCTGGTTGCCATAACGCGTGCTACCGCCGCTGGATTCGATCACGTACCGCGCATCCGCGCCCAGATGCAAGGGCCCCGCATGCAGCAGCGTGTCATAAAACCCAAACGTGCCGCCATAAGCCGACAGGCTATTCTGCGAAACCACCAGCGAACCCTGTCCCGCGTTCACCGACCCCAGGTACCCACCGCTCCCCATCGCGTAAATGCCATACTGCGCCTTCGCGCTTCCACAACCCAACCCCAAAAGCAACAGCAAACACGCGGCCCAAAGCTTCCCCAAGCAACACCTCTGCAAAGAGCATAGCGAGTAACGTTACGAAAGGTGAGTCTCACCCAAGGTTCCCCCAGCCCCTTCGCGAAACGTGGCTAACTTAGCGCCCTTAGCGTCAAGGCTCTCGCTTCTTTCGCCCACACACCGTCGGGACCACCACGCGAAGCGCTCTCGCCGTCCGCGCAGGACCTTACAGCACGCGACTGTGCTTGTACCCAGCTTCAGTCATCGCAGCCAGCAACTGCTCCACCTGTTCGCGACCGCGCGTCTCCATGGTGATGTCAATCGTCGTATCGCCCAGGTTCACGCCGTAGTAAGCGCGGTTGTACAGCGTGTCCACAATGTTCACGCGATGCGCAGCAATCAGCGTAGTCAGCTCCGTCAGCGCTCCAGGCTTGTCCAGCAGATGAATCCGCAACCGAATCAAGCGTCCATCCTGCACCAAACCGCGCTCGATAATCCTGCTCAGCAGCGTCACGTCGATATTGCCGCCGCCCACCAGCACCGCCGTCCGAGTGCCCTCTGCAAGGCTCGTCCGCTTCTGCAGCAGCGACGCCAAAGCGGCCGCGCCCGCTCCTTCGGCCAACGTCTTCTCGCGCTCCAGCAGCGTCAGAATCGCACTCGCAATCTCATCCTCGTCGACCGTAACAATCTCGTCGACATACTTGGCAACGACAGGAAAGGTGACCTCGCCCGCGCGTCGGACAGCAATGCCATCGGCAATCGTCGTCGCCGGCTCCAGCGTCACGGGATGATGCGCCTCAACCGCATCCCGCATCGACGGCAGCCGCGACGTCTGCACGCCAATCACGCGCACGCCAGGCTTAATCTCCTTCACCGCACACGCAACACCACCAATCAACCCGCCTCCGCCAATCGGCACCACCACCGCCTGCAGATCTTCCACCTGCTCCAACAACTCCAGCCCGATGGTTCCCTGTCCAGCCATCACCAGCGGATCGTCGAACGGATGAATAAACGTCATGCCCTGCTCTTCGCAAAGCCGCGTGGCCTCGATGCAAGCCTCGTCGTAGTTGCCGCCATGCAGCACGACCTCAGCGCCGAACCCGCGCGTCGCCGTCACCTTCACCAGCGGCGTCGTCAGCGGCATCACGATCACCGCGCGAATCCCGCGCCGCGTCGCATGATACGCAACGCCCTGCGCATGATTCCCCGCGCTAGCCGCCACCACACCGCGCCTGGCCTGCTCCGGAGTCAGCATCGCTATCTTGTTCAGCGCGCCCCGCTCCTTGAAGCTGCCCGTCATCTGCAGATTCTCGAGCTTCAGAAAAACGCTCTGGTCGGTCATGCGCGAGAGCATCTCGGACCGCGTGCACGGCGTTCGATATACGGCCGTGCCAATCCGCTCGCGCGCCGCAAGAATGTCGGTCAAGGTCAGTGAAGTCGTTGTCGTACCCATTCTGTCTATCGTAAGCCCCACAGCGTGCGCCGGCTGCTAGCGCGAGAAGCTCGTCTCCATCTTTTCCTCGTGCCGCTCCATCGCCAACTCAATCAGCCGATCAATCAGCTTCCCATACGGCAGCCTGCTCGCCGCCCACAACTTGGGATACATGCTGATCGACGTAAATCCAGGCATGGTGTTGACCTCATTCAACACAATTTCGGCAGGCTTTCCCTTAGCTGCTGGAGCCATCAGGAAATCGACCCGCGCGAGCCCCGCACAGTCGCAGGCCTTGAACGCAGCCACGGCCATCGCCCGAATCTTCTTCTCGTCCGCCTTCGACAACTTCGCCGGAAGAATGCAAACACTCTCATCCGGCCCACTCAACTCATACTTCGCCTCGTAGTCATAGAACTCCTTCGCCGGCACAATCTCACCCACCACGCTTGCCTCAGGAGAATCGTTACCCAGCACGGCCACCTCCAGCTCGCGCGGCTTCACCCCCGGCCCACCAACGCCCTGCTCAATCACAATCTTCCGATCGAAGCTCGCCGCCAAATCCATCGCCGCAGCAAGCTCGGCGCGCACCTTCACCTTGCTGATTCCTACCGAGCTCCCCAAATTCGCCGGTTTCACGAACACCGGATACTTAAGCGCCTTCTCAATCACGCGCGTCGCCTTCTTCGCATCAGCTCTCCACTCACTCCGCAGCAGCGTCACATGCGGAGTCAGCGGCAACCCCGCAGCCACAAACATCCGCTTCATCGCATCCTTATCCATCGCCGCGGCCGAGCCGAGAACCCCTGAACCCACATAAGCGATGTCGGCGAGTTCAAACAAACCCTGCACCGTGCCGTCCTCGCCAAATGTCCCATGCAGCACCGGAAACACCACATCCAGCCCGGTGCCAGAACCCGGAGCAGCTGCAGCGCTCACAATCGAAACCCCAGCCTCTCCCACGCCTGCCGTCGCCCCCTCACCCAGCAGCGCCTGCGCCTTGCCGCCCTGCAGCCAGCGGCCTTCTGCGCTGATGCCCAGCTCCACCACGTCATATTTCTTTCGGTCAATCGCCTTCAGAATCGATCGCGCCGAACGCAGCGACACCTCGTGCTCGCCACTTCGGCCGCCAAACAAAATCCCTACGCGCAGTTTCTTCTTCGCCATATTCTTCAGTGTCGACCACACACCGCCTGTGCGTCTGCATCAAGGATCACGAGGAACCATCCACGGCACTCACAGACGCCAATGCGGCGGTTGGAACCGCTGGGAAAAGCAGCGAGGTCTTAGGAAGGGATTTGGCCCCCCCGGGTTGCCCACTTAGACGTTGAACTTGAAGAACAGAATGTCGCCGTCCTTCACCACGTACTCTTTGCCTTCCGACCGCAGTAACCCTGCTTCTTTCACCGCCTGCTCGCTGCCGAGCCGAAACAGATCTTCGCAGGCGTAACAATCGGCCTTGATGAAGCCGCGCTCAAAGTCCGAGTGAATTACGCCCGCCGCTCCAGGAGCTTTCGTCCCGCGCTTGATGGTCCAGGCACGAACCTCCTGCACGCCCGACGTGAAGTACGTAATCAGTCCCAGTAGTCGATACGCCGCATGGATCAGCCGATTCAATCCCGGCTCCTGGAGGCCTGCAGCCTCCAAAAATTCGGTCCGCTCCGCGGGTTCCAGTTGCGCAATCTCGGCCTCCATCGCGCCGCAGATCCGCACCACCTCGCTGCCCTCTTCGGCCGCACGCTGCTCCACGAGCTTAGTGAAGTCGTTACCGTCGGCGATGCCGTCTTCATCGACGTTGGCGACGTAGAGTTGCGGCTTCATGGTGATCAAAAAGAGATCGCGGGCAACCAGCTTTTCCGAGTCCTCAAGATCGGCGGTCCGAGCTGGCTTGCCGGCGTTGAGCACCTCAAGCAGCTTCTGGATCGTGCTCAGCTCGGTCTTCGCCGCGGCAGTCGCAGCGTTCGACTTCGCAGCCTTCTCCGCCTTATTCAGCCGCTTCTCCACAGTATCCAGATCGGCCAGCAGCAACTCCGTGTTGATAATGTCGATGTCGTGGATCGGATTCACGCCGCCAGCGACGTGGATCACTTCAGGATCAGAGAAGCAGCGCACCACGTGCAGAATCGCATCCGTCTGCCGAATGTGGGAAAGGAACTGGTTGCCCAGACCTTCGCCTTTGCTCGCGCCTTCCACGATGCCGGCGATGTCCACAAACTCCATCGTCGTTGGGACAATAGAGTTCGGCTTCACCATGGTCACAATGCGATCCATGCGCGTATCCGGAACAGGCACAATGCCAACATTCGGGTCGATGGTACAGAAGGGATAGTTCGCCGCTGCAGCCTTCGAGGCAGTCAGCGCGTTAAAGATGGTGGACTTTCCGACGTTCGGCAGCCCGACAATTCCGCAGTTCAGAGGCATGATGCTGACAGTTCCTTTTCTAACTCTATTGGAACATGCGCACGCATTCGCTGCCATGAGTCGCTGGGTATGCCTCACTCATCCAATGAACATCATGCAAATCGGAATAGATAGCTTCGTAGAGACACCTCTCGGCTCCGGCCGCGCGCCCGGCGAGCTCGGCGCGGAACGCGTGCACCAACTCCTGGAGGAGATAGAACTCGCCGATCGAGTCGGCATTGATGTCTACGGCATCGGCGAACACCATCGCGAAGAATACATCGCCTCCTCACCCGCAGTCCTTCTAGCAGCCGCAGCCGCGCGCACCCAGAACATCCATCTCACCTCCGCAGTCACTGTCCTCAGCTCCGACGATCCGGTCCGGGTCTTCCAGGACTTCGCCACCCTCGATCTCATCTCCAACGGCCGCGCCGAGATCATCGTAGGCCGCGGCTCCTTCATCGAGTCCTATCCACTCTTCGGCTACGACACCAAATTCTACGACGAGCTCTTTGCCGAGAAGCTCGACCTACTGCTCAAGCTCCGCGACCAAACCCGCGTCGAGTGGGAAGGCAAGCATCGTCCCTCGCTCACCGGACAAGGCGTCTGGCCGCGTCCGCTGCAACCGAAGCTTCCAATCCGTCTAGGCGCCGGCGGAACACCAGCCTCCTTCGTCCGCGCCGGCATGCTCGGCCTGCCGCTAACCGTAGCCATCATCGGTGGCGAGCCGCACCGCTTCCGCCCGCTCGTCGACCTCTATCGGGAAGCGGGTCGTCGCGCCGGCCATGCGCCCGAGTCCCTCGACGTGGCCTTGCATGGCATCGGCTTCCTCGCCGACACGACGCAGGAAGCTGCCGATATTCTGTGGCCCGCCTATTCCACAACCTTTACGCGCATCGGCCGCGAGCGCGGCTGGCCACCGGCGACGCGAGCGGCCTTCGACGCCCAGCGGTCGGAAGACGGAGCCTTCTTCGTCGGTGACCCGGAGACTGTTGCGCGGAAGATGCACAGCGTCAGCGATGCGCTCGGCGGTGTCTCGCGCATCACCCTGATGATGAGTGGGGGACCGCTTCCTCACGCTAAGATGCTGCATGCGATCGAGTTATTGGGAACAGGCGTAGGTCAGCGCGTACAGCCGCCGGCGCAAACTATTGGCGAGAAATAATTCAGACACATGCGCGCAAAAGTTTGCACAGTACCAAAGAGTGACACTTGTAACTGTTGATACTAGACGGAGGAAGTTTGGTTATCGAGGTGCTTTCACCCATGCCGTACGTGCATCCTATACATCTACGACGGTAATTCGATTGGAGGTACTCGTGTCTCAATTTTCAACCAAAGTTTGGTCAACGTTGGCGCTGGTGGCGGCGCTTTCCATGGCGGCGAGCCAGGCGGTGGCACAGGCAAAGCCTGTTGCGGTCAACTCCCCTGCATCAGCCGACACTTCCGTGCATGACACCATGCCCAAGAATCTCATCACCGCACGGGTACATGATGGCGTGCTGACGATCGATGGCATGGTTGCTAAGGTCCAGCTCAACTATGACATACAGCACACCGGCTATATGTATTTCTTCGTTCCCGGCGTCGGGACGGCGGTGGTGTCGATGGAGCCGCTGACGGATGGCACGAAGGTGCCGGATGCGTTTGATGGCGAGAAGCTATCGTTCACGGTGGATGGCCACAGCATCGAGCTGAGCAATGACGGCAACAGCCTGTTGGACAAGCGGAAGGGCAAGGCGGATGCCTATGTTCGCCTCGACCACTCAACGGTGGCGATAAGCCGTTATCCTCGTATGGGTTACGGGGACACTGCGCAGGCGCCCTATGTTTGGCCGCTTTCGGGCGTTGAGTCGGCCAGCAAGGAGAAAGTGGACTACGTAGTAGCACCGCCGCCGGTGCCGAAGAGCATGTTGCCGCAGACCGCTTCGTCAGGTTCGGCGAGCCACTAGGCTCTGTATGGGCTGAAAACCGTCCGCTTGAGGTCGTTTGAGCTGGGTTTCGGGTTACGCAGAGGGTGCTTGAGCTGCATTTGGTGCAGCGGGCGCCCTTTGCTGCGTCTGGAGGGCTGAAGGAGCTAGATGCCCTCTCCGTCGACGACGAAGCCGGGGCGGGATTCGAGGTCGGTGCGGTACTGGGCACTCTCCTGCTGCTCGGTGGTGAGCGAGAGGACAGGCTCGTGGTGGACGACCTGGTGAATGTCGCCTTCGAGGTGGTCGACGCGGGACTGGAGAGACTTAATCTGGTCGGCGAGCGTGAGGATGACGTCGGAGAGCGGGTCGTTGATCTCGCGGGGGTCGGTGATGAGGACGCGTTTGCCCTGGCGGTAAATGACGTGGGCGGGGACGCCGACGACTGTGGAATCTGGGGGGACGTCGCGGAGGACGACCGAACCGGCGCCGACGCGGGAGTTTTCGCCGATGGTGATGTTGCCCAGGATGTTCGCGGTGTTGCCGACGAAGACGTTATCGCGCAGGGTTGGGTGGCGCTTCCCGCTGATCTTGCCGGTTCCGCCGAGGGTTACGCCCTGGTAGATGGTGACGTCGTTGCCGACGATGGCGGTTTCGCCGATGACGACGCCCATGCCGTGATCGATGAAGAGGCGGCGGCCGATCTGCGCGCCGGGGTGGATCTCGATGCCGGTCCAGAAGCGGACGATCTGCGAACTGAGGCGGGCGAGCAGCTTGAAGTGCCTGCACCAGAGCCAGTGGTTGATGCGATGCATCCACACAGCCTGCAGGCCGGGATAGCAGAGAAGGACCATGAGCCGGGAGGTGGCGGCGGGATCGCGTTCGAGGATGACGCGGGTGTCTTCGCTGATGTATTCGAAGAGGTTCATGGTTGGGTTGATGATAGCGCGGGCGGGTTGTTTGGGTAACTCACGAGCCTGGCGTTGCGCCAGATGTCGAAGACACCGCCTAAGCAGGTTGTTACTAAAACTTCCTGCCAGGAATTCGAAGTTGGCGAAAATGCTATTTTCATTCGCCAGGCACGAACTGCTCTGCGAGCGCGACCTAATGAATTTGTTCTAAACATGTTTGGTGGCCGATCAAGATTCGGGCCACGGACAGCGACCTTCATGCACTGCTAAAGATGGCGGCGAGTTGCTGTAGCATGATCGAACCTACGTCTAGGAGGAACGATGCTGGATCGACCCTTGCCTCGAAGACTCGGACGTCGATTCAATTGGTGGTTGGCTGCGGGAGCAGCCCTCCTGGCGACAGAGGCGATCCTCGCGTTAACTCTCAGGCAAGGTCCGGCCCTTGTCGCATCCTTCGACATCGGCTATCTCGTTTTGCTGTTGCTGGCGAGCGCCGCTTCCATCCGCAATGCGGTGCAGAGCCGGCACGCACCGCGGCTGTTCTGGTCCTTTCTTGGAGCGGCGTTTGGGCTGTGGGCGCTGGTGCCGTACGGCTGGTTCAACCGGATGGTCCTGCATGGCGGGATTCCGTCGTACCTATTCGCCAATCCTCCACTCTTTCTGCACATCGTGTTGATGATCGCTGCGGTTGCGTCGCGTCCTCACTTGAAGTTGCCGAGCCGGAGACCGTATCGATCGACGCTGAACTTTCTCCTGCTGTTGTTTGTATGGGTTTTCGCGTATGCGTTCTATCTGTTCCCGTATCAATACGCCAACCAGGGAACGGGAATGGCGCTGCGTTTCGAGGAGATTTATTTCGTTGAGAATGGACTCCTCCTGGCCATTCTGGTCTGGTTGGTTTTCCGGGCGCCCTTCCCGTGGAAGCGCATATACCGGCACATGCTGGGTGCGTCAGCGCTGTATACGTGTGCGTCCCTGATCACGAATGTATTTCTCACGTTGCGGGACGCTTCCGGTGATCTGAGCGGCGCGAATCATCCGACTTTAAGTGGCCTGGTCGGATTGGCGTTCACTGCATCCATCTTGTGGTTTTTGTGGATAGGCGTTGAGGGAAACAACCTCAAATTGGCGTTGAATGAGGCCGTGCTGTTGGACACAGCAAACCCCAAATACAGTTCTGTGCTGGCCATGCTCGCCGTACTGAGTGTTCCCGTAGTGGGCATATGGGAACTATTCCGAACAGGCGAACCCATTCAAACCCACGAGCTTCGGTTGCTGGTGGTGATGGTGGCAGGACTGATTCTCGCTGCCGCTGCGTTTGCCGAGAATTATCTGGTCAACCGCGAGTTTGCTTCTGATGTAGCCGCGGCCCATGACAGGCTTCGCCTGGCGATGACATCGGGTAAATCGATGGGATGGGACAGGGACCTTGCCAGCGGACAGAATATTTGGTTTGGTGACCTCGAGCCGACGTTTGGGATTCGCGGGGACCTACACCTTGCCGGCGAGCACGAATTCGCGGAACGACTTCATCCGGACGACCGCGAGCGAGTATCGAATATGTTCGCAGACGCAATGCAAGGCGCCAGTGAGTACAACGCGGAGTATCGCATTGTGCGGACAGATGGCACCATACGATGGCTTGCCGACACTGGGAGATTCTACTTCACAACGAATGGCGATGTGTCGCGCTTTCTCGGGATCGCGGTGGACATCACGGAACGAAAACAAGCGGAATTTGCACTGCGAGAAAGCGAGGAGCGCTTCCGCTTAATGTCGAACACGGCTCCGGTGCTTATCTGGATGGCCGACACCGACAAGCTATGCACCTATTTCAATAAAACGTGGCTCGACTTCACGGGAAGGCCATTGTCGGCCGAACTGGGAAGTGGCTGGAGGGACGGGGTTCACGCAGAAGACTTACGACGATGCAGGGAGACCTATGCCCAGGCATTTGATCGTCGGGAGCCATTCAAAATGGAGTTTCGGCTGAGGGCAAGCGATGGGGAATATCGTTGGATTCTCGATATCGGGGTGCCCAGATTCAATTCCGACGGCTCCTTCGCTGGATACATTGGATCTTGCATCGATGTGACTGAGCGGAAGTATGCAGAAGAGGTGCTTTACAGCAGCAGCAGCAGGTTGATAGAGGCGCAGGAGCAGGAGCGCACTCGCATTGCCCGAGAACTTCACGACGACTTCAGCCAACGGATGGCATTACTCGCCATCGAACTTGACCTGCTCAAGAAGGACATTCCCGGCCTGACCGGCGATGCGCTCAACCGAATGGATAGACTGCGGGAGCAGGCCCGGGAGATGGGCGCCGATATCCAGGCCTTGTCTCACGAACTGCATTCGGCGGCGTTGGATCATCTCGGCGTTGCCGTCGCAATGAGAGGATTCTGCGAGGAGTTTGGACGAAAGCAGAAATTGAGGATTGACTTTTGCGGCCAATATTTGCCGAGCCCCGTATCATCGACCGTTTCCCTTTGCTTGTACCGCGTTTTGCAGGAAGCATTGCACAATGCAGCGAAACATAGCCGGGCTTCGCGGTTCAACGTGAAACTCGTTGGGATGCCCGGAGAGATTCAACTCACGGTGAGCGACGACGGGATCGGCTTTGATGTCGAATCGATCAGCAAGAGACAGGGCCTTGGTCTCATTAGCATGCGCGAACGAGTCAAGCTGGTGAACGGAACGTTCTCGATTGTCT
>Ga0302227_10002333_pt1 | contig 13139 bp, 20 predicted proteins | sample II_Palsa_N1_1_FD_193525 | JGI IMG/M metagenome (GOLD analysis project Ga0302227, IMG submission 193525) | Peat permafrost microbial communities from Stordalen Mire near Abisko, Sweden - II_Palsa_N1_1 | ecosystem: Environmental > Terrestrial > Soil > Palsa > Peat permafrost | place: Sweden...
TCAATGGCGTCCTCCAGCTCCTGTGGCACAACGACAAGTTTCGACAGCACGTCCAACGCACCGAGCACCGCAATTGCATTGGCCGCGACCAAATGTGTGTTTTTTGCCAGCTCAAGGTATTTTTTTATTTTTTATTTTTGAAAAGAAAAAGTATTATTGAACATCTGCCACAGAACCTGTTTGTGCAGCTCAAGTTCACGTCAGAGGACTCCATCCCACCGATCGCCATTCGCACGGCCCTGTCCATTTTGTACAAGAGCGAGTCGCGCTTTCAGCTGCGGCAGATGGATGACGCGACCGAGTGCTTTGACGCGATCATGACCCAGCTGCACCAGGACCAGGCCGAAGAGACAGCCTCCAATCGCCTCCGCCGCGACCAATTTGCTGCCTTGCGCGCGTCTGGTGACTGGGAGGCACGTATGCGCGAGCACGACTGCGACCCCACTTGCGCAGCTCACCAGTACGCCCACAAATGCATTTCTCTCGCAAGCGTAATTTTTGTTTTTCTCTCTCTCGAACAGCGTGTTTGGGATCCAAATATTGGAGCAAAGTACCTGCTCCAAGTGCAAAGCCACATCGGAGCCTCGATCGGTGTCTCCGTTTGTGCAGTTTGTCAATGTTCGCCAGCTGCTCGACCTCTCCCAACGCTACAAGAGTCATCGGGTCGAGGCATCCTTTGGCCAGCTTTTGTGCGAGGCAAGTTCACAGGAACTGTGGAAGTGTGAAGGGTGTAGCCAGATGAACCAGAACCAGATGCGTGTTCTTCTGAAGGCGCCCAAGGTATTTGACTACTTTTTTAAATGAATAAAAAGAAAATATTCAAGTTTTTTTCCTTCCTTCCTCCAGGTGCTTACGCTAGGGCTTATCTGGGACACGGCCACGCCGTCGCGGTTCGATATCCAGATGTTTTCCGGGATGGTGCAGTCGCATCTGGACCTGCGCTCCATGTTCCAACAAACGATGGATGACCACCTTCCGCGCGATCACATGATGGTCCTCCGCGGGATGGTGTGTTTCTACGGCCGCCACTATGTCGCCTTCCAGTTTAGCAATCGCACAAAGCAGTGGATGATGTTTGACGACACGACCGTGAAGACCGTCGGCTCGATCGACGGCGTCTGGAGCAAGTGCATCGCGGGTCTGTACATGCCGTCGCTTCTTTTGTATGAAGTTCTTTGAAGTGCATAAAAGGAACTTTTTTCAAAATTATATACAAACACACACGCAAAATGGGTATTGGACAACTTAAACAACACTCTTTAGGATGATGTCGATGAAATGCTTGACGAGGGACATGCTGCCGTCGTTGAGGATGACGATATCGAATTGATCTTTATAGATGTCCAGGCGCTCGTTGACCTTGTCGTTGAGGAAGCCGATGGACAGGACTTGGTCGTGCTCGAGGCCCGCGACCATCTGTGTGTCGGACGTGTTGTCACCGAGGACGAGAGCGTGCGTTCGCGAGCTATCATGCGCCCACCCGGCCTTGTTGTTTCGCAGCGCTGTCCCGTTCTTGTTGAGCGAGTGGATGAGCTCTCCTTCAAAGCCGCAAATCACCCCGGCGTCGTCAAAGACCATCTTGTTGGACACGACGTGCGCGTTCGACGTCATCAACCCGTTCTGCCCCAGGAACGCTTCCACGACGTTGGCCACGCCCGCAGAGAACACGAGTACAGGGATCTTATTGTCGCGCAGGACTGCGAAGAGCTCTGGCACGCCGCGGCGCAGCTGCAGGTTGGACTCGGCGACCATCGCGGCGACGTCGTCTCGGCGCATGCCCTTTTGGAGGAAGAGGTCGTGTGTTTTCGTCCACCATTCGGTCATGAACTTTTCGCGGACTTCGTGCGACACTGTAATTCGAGCATTAGTTTCTTTTTTCTTTTGTGTGTGTGTGCATTGAGGAGGGCGCGTACATGTGTGATCGATTTCCTTGGGGTAGTACTCGAGAAAGTAGTTGTGCAGGATTTTCCCAAACTCGGGCCCCATGTGCGAGCTCGTCTCGATGGCCCCGTGGCTGGACGAGACCATTTTTCCGTGGTCATCAAAACATCGAGTGATCGTACGGTCAAAGTCGGTCACAACCTGCGTGCAGCATACGTCACGTCCACACGTGTTTTCGGTTTTCTTTTTTTTTATTGTTACCTGCAACCGCCTCGGCCCCGCGTCAATAAAACTCTCAAGCTTGAGCTGCACGGCCTCGGGGTCCTTGACAACTACACGCTCGCCAGCCGCCTGCGCCGCAGCCAGCAGCGTTGACAAAACGGCGTTTTCTGATGCCACCATGATTTTTTGAAAGTACATCGCCTAGATTACAAAAGGGTCAAGTGCTGTTGAGCAACGCTTGGAGCTGAGCTGCCTCCTCGTCGTACTCGCGTTTCTTCTGGGCGATCTTGTCGGCGAGCTCTTTGCGCGACAGCTTGGCGTTCTCCTCGAACTTTTTGAAAGCAAAGGCGTTCTCGTTGGACTGGAGGGCACGGAATTCGTACCCACCAGAGCCGTCAAACTTGAGCAGGTACTCGTGGAACTTCCAGAGCGATTGCCTGTGCGAGACGGTGAACAGGGTGATCCCGATCCTGCGCAAAAAAAAAAAAAAAATTTTTTTTTTCAGAAAAATTATAGTTTTACTGGATGGTGCCTTACGTTCGCGCATAAGTGTACATCTCGCCTTCGACATCGACCGAAACAGCCGATGTGCACTCGTCAAGGATGGCAAATTGCGGGCGATGGAAGAAGAGTCGAGCCTACGAAGAGAATCAATAATTAAAAAAAATGCGAAAACAAAATTTTTTTTTTTTGGGAAGTTGAAGCTCACCATGGCAATGCGCTGCTTTTCGCCGCCGCTGAGGAGGTCAGCCCAGTCCGCAACGGCATCCCAGCCGCCTTCGCGGGCGACGAGGTACTCGAGGCGGACGTGCTTGAGGATTTCAAGCAGATCCTCGTCCGAGACCTTGCCGGCAATGTCTTCCTTCGAGTTGGGGTAAATGATTTGATCGCGCAGAGACCCTAGAGCCAAGTAGGGACGTTGGGGCACGTAAAAGATGTTGTTTTTGGAGGGCTTGACCACTCGGCCACCGAACTGAGGCCAGAGCGAGCCGAGGATACGGAAGAGCGACGATTTTCCCGAGCCGTTGGGTCCGGTGATGAGAAGATTCATGCCCGACTTGATCTACAGGAAACAATCAGCACTGTGCCGACAAAAAAAAAATGTGCATGCGTCACCTCAAAAGAGAGCTCTCGAATAAGCACGTCCCCGTTGGGAGTGACGATGGGGACGCGATCAAACTGGATGACATTGTCGGCCTCGACGACGGTGCCCGGGAGAAGCGCCGTGTCCACGATGGTGGGTTTCTTGATCAGCGACGATGCTCCTGGAGCGGACTTGCTATTGTCGGCGACCATCGTGCGCTCGTACTTGCCCTTGTTCACGTCCTCGAGCACATCAAAGAGCTCAGAAACGCGGCTCGTGTAACCCGCAAACTGTGCAAGCGTGCGAGCCTCCATCATGAGCGAGCCGACAGCCTGGGCAGCCCACGACGGTCAGTACAGATCCATATGGGGGGGGGAAAGGCACAAGCACGTACCTGAGATAGCTTGACAAGGTAGCCAGAGTTGCGAGAGTAGTCCTCGATGATTTGGGTGGGGTCGGCACTGAGCGCGCCCATGTGCTCAGTGGCGTGCTCGGGGTCAAAGACGGGCCGCGAGAGCAAAAAGTACGCTGTCATGGTGGCGCAGTACTTTACCAGGATCGAGTCCACGACTCCATTCTCAAATCGCAGGCGGTAGACCTTTCCAGCGTGGCGTCGGATGGCCTGGAAGGCCGAGTTGACGAGCGACTTTTCACGCTCGCTGCCGCCGTAAAAGGCAATCTCCTCGGCGTGGGTGATGATGCGCGAGTGGTTGAAACGGAAGTCGCCCTCCAGCTTCTGCTCCTGCGCCGTGTACTTGCCAAACGGCGGCGAGATGGCGCGGAGGATGGTTCCCGAGAACAAAAAGTACCCGACCTGGTGTTGATAAATTCGTGCGGGGTGAGGGGAAACACGAACGCGTTTTTGAAACGAGGCGTACCATGTAGAACGGGGCGCCTGAGCCCAGGGCCTGGCCAAGCTTGACTGCAAAGAGGACAATGTCGACGATGGGCTTGGCGAGGTCCGAGTAGAGATGGCTGAGGTTGTCGGCAAACTTGTCAATGTCCTGGGTGAGGAGCTGGTCGGCGTTGTTGAGGCGGTTGTCGAGGTTGGTGACCTTGTAAAAGGTGAGGCTCTTGAGGTACTGCTCGTGAGCGTGGCTGGTCAGCCTGGAGCGGAACGAGATGGCGAGGCTGTTGATGGTGAGCTTGAGCATGCTGTTGACGACGGCCATGGGCCACATCATCAGGCCAAACTCGATCACGGCCTTGCGCACAAACTCGCGCTTGTTGCGCGTGACGATGGCCTTGACCACCTCGCCGTTGAACGCCGAGAACCATATGTCCAGCCACGTGCGCCCGAGCAGGACGACCGCGAGCGTCATCAGAAGGCCAAACTCCCGGCTGTACACGGACGGAATGCAGATGGGCAGCAGCTTGCGCAGCTGCTGCAGGAACTGTGCGTTGACACCGACCCGCTTCCTCTCTGGCGCGCAAAAACGTCGTCTTTGAGTGACGCAGCACAGACGCAAGTCAAAAAATACCTCCTTCCGCTGCGGGGGCACTCGTACCGCCCTGCTGCAGTTGCTGCTGCTGCTGCTGACGTCGCCTACGGGCCGCGAGCAGCGTAAACAGCCTTTGCGCCTGCCGTGTACGCGGATTATGTCGTCAGTGGTCGGTGTACACCCACCCAAACCAAAAGCACCTGTTTCTGCTGTCGCACAAAGTAGACGATGCCGGCAATGACGAGCACCGTGCCGGTCACGACGCGCTTCTTGCGCACAAGGACCCGCAGGACTTCGGCGAGCACGGTCGCTGTCCCTACCATCCTGTCAGGGTAGCGTGCTGTGCCAAAATGGAGGGCCATTTTTCCCGGAGTGACTGCAACCAGCGTCGGCGGCTTTTTTGCTAAATCCAAATGGCAACAACCGTGCTCCTCGCCGTCAACGGCACATCCGACGTGTTTTGCTGGCTCGATGCTGCCCTCAAGGACAAGCCCAAGAAGGTGGCCGCGGCTCAGTCCGAAAATGACAGCACTTGGCTTGCTCCAGTTGCCAAGGTGCCGTCAAAGCACCCGCGCGTGCTCAACCTCGTCCCGTCGCTAAAGGGTACGATGGTGAACTGCTTTGTCTATTGAAAATAATCCCAATCGACCAGGCTCTGAGGATGCCGGACGAGTGTTCACGCATCAATTCCTGCTCACGGGCATAATTCGACTCCTCGCGGCCGTCAAGGGCGACGACAAGACCTACAGGACCCTGGCAATCATTTCTTACGTGACCGAGTTCCTCATGTTTGTGCGTGAACAGCGCGCCGGCAGCAGCAGCACGTCTGTCCGTCTGCCAGCCGCCTTTTGTAAGAAAAAGGTTTTGTTTACTTTCCCCCCTAAATCAATGTTGTTTTTTTCTACAGGCCTGCTCATGATCTACCTCCTCGTCAAGAACTAAAACCTTATTCTCCCACGGCTGCTACTGAGCTTTTTAAATCATGAGAAAAAAGAAATGAATTCTACAATGAAATTAAAAACGAAAAGGATGAGCGGCAAGCTGCGGTTCCTGGACACGCTCCGAGGCCTCGTGGATGAGATCAGTGAGCGCAACATGGTCCTCAACATCGACCTCGATCTCTTGACTGGTACCGAGAGGTCGTTGCGGCTGCTCGGGTTGCCGATGTAGTTTGGGCTGATTGCGTCATCATGTCTTGGGTGGACGATGACTTGCTCGCGTTCGTGCAGCTTGCGGCTGCCGCTGGAGCCAGCCAGACGACGTCGTCGGCGACGATCAGCACGACCGCAGCTGCCACAACGAGCGTGACCGAGGTTGAGGGCCTGCTCTCGCTAGACCAGTTTGAGGAGCGCTTCAGGCACAAGAGGCCGGTCAAGATGCGCGGTGCAGCGCGGCATTGGGGAGCGGTGCAAGCGTGGGCAAAGGATATGGGCGCCCTCGTTGGTAGGCTGGAGGCGGCGATGGGGGGTGGCGACGTCGCGGTGCTCGTGGCCAAGGACAACAGGCACTTTTTCAAGAACGCGCTGTGCGTCGAGGAGCGGCGCAAGCTGAGCGACATCTTCCGGTCGATCTTTGGCGGTGGCGGTGACGATGACCGGGACAGGCAACGTTTGTACTGCCGGCTGCCGCTGGTCGACCAGGTGCTGGACGACGTCGACTTGCCCAACACGCTCGTTTTCGGACCTGACGGCGGCGGGTTCAAGCAGGCCAACTGCGGCATGTGGGCGTCCGCCGCGGGCAACATCACGCCGTTGCACTACGACCTCTGCCACGGCTTCCTTGTGCAGATCGTCGGCCGGAAACGCTGGACGCTGTTCTCGCCCGACGACTACCGTCTGCTCTACCCGTCCTCGAGTATCGACCCGAACCCGCTCAGCAGCCAGGTGTCCATCGAGCAGTGGTACGCCGGAGACGCCAGCCAACGCGCCCGCTTCCCCAAGGTCGCCGATGCCGAGCCCTACCACGTCGACCTCGAGCCGGGCGACATCATGTACACCCCGCCTTTTTGGTGGCACCATGTCGAGACCGTCGAGCCCAGCATCTCTGTCCTCCTGCCGTGGGACAAGCGACCGGACGAGCCGGTACATCCGTGTGCCTTGTAAAAAGAAGAAGATAGTTTATAAACAGCGTGATGACAACGGACGCGTTGGTTGTGGACGTGACCCTCGTCGAAATCAACGCGCTGATCGCGCAGCTTGAGCACGAACTTGCTCGCGTGCCGGCCTCTGCTGCCTCCGCTGCCGGTGCTGCAGCCCTCGTGCCGGCTGCCTCCGTGCCGGCTGCAACCGCAGAAGGGGACACGCTTGCTGCAACAACAACAACAAAGCGCGCCTCGTGGCCTGCCAAGCTGCGACAACAGCTGGCCGAGTGGACCGCTGCCTCGCCAGCGGCTGCGGCGACCACTGGCGGTACGGCGTCCACGTTCTCGTCAAGCCTAAGCCTGCTCCGCAACAGCCTGTCGAGCAGCCTCAGCAACCTGCGCTCTGGATCGTCCTCGGCTTCGAGTCTGTACTTGCCGCCAACACCACCACAGGACGCCCCCGGAGCTGCAGCCGTGGCGACCGTGCAGCCCATGCCGCTGCTGCGTATGCCGACGGGCTGGGTGGTCGAAGTCCCGCAGACGTGGTGGACAAGTGCCGTCGTACGCGTGTGGAACGAGAACCTGCAGCCTGCGATGATGCGCGTCGCAGTCGTCCTGGACCAAGCGCGCAAGCACGTCGACGAGGTGGCGGCCAAGGTGGGTGTGAACCGCGGGACCATGGGCGCGGCGCTCGCCGTGGCGACCTTGATCGGTGTTCGTTTGGTTGGGCATCGTTCTTCTTCGTCATCAACAACCTCTCGGACATCTGCCTCGTCTCTCGTCTTCCGCTTTATTGGCAGCACCGTTGGCGCCATTGCTCGGTTTGCAGTCTACTCGACTGTTTACAGCGGGGCCTACGTCTTTTTCGGCGACAAGGTCCGGCAGTATCTTTCGATCGACCCACCGGCCGCTGACACGGCGCCGTCCGCTGCCTCCGCTGTCGTCACCAGGCCGCCACTGTCGGCTACTCCCGATGAAATCACGGTACCATATCTGTCGTCTTTGTCTGGTCTTATTTTTTTTATTTTTTTTTTTTGCAACAGAAACTCATTGTCCTGCTCCAGCGCATCAAAAGGAAAAACCGCTGTGTGAGCTGTGCCAAGTCGCCCCCAGAACTCAAGTGCCGCTGCATGTACCACTGCCACGGTCACGACAAGCTCCTCTGGTAAGCGGTCGCCTTTTCAAACACCGCCTCAAGGGGCTCAATAATTTAAAATAGTAAGGATTGCATTGCTGGTGTACCCGAGAAGCACTGTGTGTACTGCAAAAAGTCCCTCCCTGACGGCTTCCAGCGCACGTCGGACGCGCCCACCCAGGTGACGCTCACCCAAGAGCAGGCCTTGATTGTTGCATATTTCAAATTTTTGTAAAAAAAAGTGTGTTTTTTTTATATCACGCAAAGAGGGGACGTTGCAAGCAATGAACCTGTTCCAGTTCTTCTTGGCGTGCGTGGCGATGGTCGGGTCGATGCACGTTTACCACGTAAGTGTCCTGTGTGCTGCGGCGCCGAATGCGCTCGCTATTAACGCGACAAGGGCAGTACTGGCTCGGATATGACCCAATGGCCGACCTCCTGATCAACCTTAATGGACCGTACGTCTCGATCGACTCGTGGTCGATCGTCCATGTGATATGGTTTGCCGGCCTCGGATGGCTGTTCCCGAACCGCCTGGTACTGTGCATTCTGTTTGCTGGGGGGGAAGGGCTATGTATAACTCTCGAATACAACGTAGCCGACATTCATGCTGTACGGCGTCATGTGGGAGGCCCTCGAGATGCTCTTGGCGATGACCGCGCTGCGCGACTTCTGGCAAGAGCGCGGAATCAACACTGTTTGGTAAACGGAAGGGATGCAGAGTACCGTTTGACTGAATATTTTTTTTTTTTTTCATTCCACAGGGACATTTGGTTCAACTTTATGGGTAAGCGAGGTGGGTTTCTTGCTACGGTTTACTCACAATCACGCACAGGCTATCAAATCGGAGACATCCTCAACGCCGTCTACGCAAACCAGCCAGACCCCGTGCAGACGGCGCCAAGGAAGACCAAGACCGTCAAGAAATAGCTATGTTCTCTTTAGAATACATGTAAGCATCCAACAGAGCAGATCGCACCATCAGGAGACGCCAGGATCGCGGCCGACGATGTACGAGAGTCGGTTGGATAGGGAACATATTCTAAAAATGTCTGACGGCCTCGGAGGCTCAGGCGGAAACGCGACGGTACGTGGACCATTTCATACACTGCCACGGGCTGCCGCGTACTGGAGTCTACGGGGGAGGAGGGGGGGAGGTTGGGCGGGGAAGTTTTGTAGCTCCGGCGTAAGGGCAGCGTGCACGTTTACTGATTTTGCGTGTGTTTATTTTTGGCGACACCTAGGGCGACACGCCGCTGCACCTCGCGGCCAGTCACAACGACCCGCAGCTGGTCACACTGCTGCTGCGCAAGGGCGCCAACCACCTCCAGCGCAACAAGGACGTAAGAAAGTTGTCCTCGTGCGCGTTCCACACTGATCGTGTCAAAAAAAAAAAAACATACAGGGCGACACACCTGTCGACATCGCGACCAAGAAGCAGTTCACGGACGTGCTCAAGGTGTTCAAGGAGGCGTCGAACGAGTTCTGTATGGGAGGCATGTGTTCCGGGTTCTCATGAGTGCAAACTAGACGCGTGGTGCGAAACCAAGCCCAACACGGCAGACGAGCACGGCTACACAAAGCTTATGAAGGCAGTCCAACGGAACGACCTGAGGTCTGTGAGCATGCTGCTGGACAAGAACGTGGACGTGAATGCGGTCGGCAAGGATGGGCTGACAGGTTTGCTATTTCGTGACCCGGCGCGCACCGCCCTCTTACGACATTATTCATAGCACTGATGGTCGCGGCCTTTGAGGGTCACCGCGACATTGCCCAGTTGCTCGTCGAAGCTGGGGCCAACCCGAGCCTGTTTGCCAAGGGCCAGAGTGCGCTGGACCTCGCGCAAATGAACAAGCGCTCCGAGTTGATAAAATACCTCACGCCACTCACGACCGCTCCGAAACGGCTCAAGGGCGCCGCAGGCGGCAGATCTTCCAAGGAGCCCCCTCTGCGGCAATCTGTCTTCAAGACGATCAAGGGCACAACCCGTGGCTCGGTCCGCCGCTCGCAGCTCGTCGGCGAGCGTAACGGAGTCGCCAACCTCTTTGCGAGGAACAGCCGGGACAGCAAATTGCTTGCGAGCGACGACGTTGTTGATTCGATCGACGCACAAGTTTCCGACCTGCAGGACATGATCACGTTTGCTGAACGCTCCAGCGAGAAGCCAGCTCCGACAAGCGACGTTGCTGACAAGGTCTTTGACGAGCCCAGGAGCACGGCCGAAGCTGACGAGGCCGCCGTCAACTCGGAAATGTCGCCCATGTTCCGCTCAAGCAAATCGACTCTGCCGCACTTGCGCAAGATTACAGAGGAGGAGACAACTCGCGAGCATGAACGCTCTCAAGCGGCTGACGAGCTGGCCGTCAAGGTATTTATTTTTATTTTTTATTTTTATTTTTATTTTTATTTTTTGGTTTTGTAGATTTCTCAAACCGACATTACCCAATTGTCGTCCATTCTGTCGCCTTTTTCGCCGTTTGCTCAACCACAGCAACCGCAGGGAGACACAGGTCGCAACCACTCGCCTATGAAATCGCGCGCTGTCATGCTCCTAGATGCCGCCCATCAGCAACAGCTACCACCACCACCACCCACCTCGCCGCCAAACATCCCACCTCCCTCCGTTGGCAGGGACGAGCAATCGACAACGGCACCTGTCACTCCGGTCAATGCCAACGCCAACGACGGAGCAACCGAGGTCATCGACAACATCATGTTTGAAATGGAGTCGTTCCTCGTGGAGCAGCAGCAAACGGAGCATATGACCACGATTACAGTTATCTTCATCTCTGTTGTTCAAGAGATTGTTTCGCTGATAACCGCCGTGACCAATCGCTTCAATCGCCAGTTTATCGACATCACGGCCACGGCAGTCCATTCAATCGGCGAGATCACACGCGAGATCCGCGAAGCCATCCGGAAAAAGGAGGATCCCAAGGATGCCAAGGACAAAAAGTCGATGGCTGTGTTGAAGCGTAAGTTGCGTCGACTTAAAAACAAAAGGCTAAATTCGTCCAACTCGGACAGTCACATCATCAAACCAAGTTTACCAGAAGATCCTCGACCAGATGAAGGAGATCGACCCAGAACTGCAAGACATGGCGCGCAAGGTCAAGATTGCCTCGGGAGTATGGCCTCCACCAAACGCCCTTTTGGAAATGGCAAGTCTAAAGAAAGAAAAAAAAATTTTTTCCTTGTCACAAATAGTAACCTTTGCAAAAAAAAAAAAATATAGGTCGAAGCGGCACATGCCCTGTGCATGTCTGTGCATAAACTCGTGGCTGCAGCAAACGATGCCAACTTGTTTGACATCATTGAGGACGACAGCAAACAGGCGTCAGTTCCTTCCGATCACCCGCAGCCTTCGCGATTATTCACCGAGCCTTCAAGCCCCACGGCGGATCAACCTCCTTTGGCGAGCGGCCTCAAACGATTCGATTACCGCGAGTACCAGCGACAGCAAAATCTCAAGCTCATAGCCGACATCTCCACTGCCAGTCAACAAGGTTCGGTTGTCGCGCCGATTGCTCCTGTTCAAGACGGTATGTACTTTCTTTCCTCGTCATTATTAATTAAAACATGCAGACGTGAGCAATGCTTTCCTTGATCAGCTGGACGCTGTGACCAAGGTCTTTGTTGAGGCGATGAAGGGTTTGCGGTATTTTTTTTTAAAAAATCATCGTTTATTTTTTTTTATTAAGACACTCTTTTTTTTCTACAGGGATATGATGGATGCCGACCAAAAGGATTCGTACTTGGAAAAGGCTCAGCTGGTTGCGAACGAGGCATTGAACGTGGCCAAGCAGGCAGAGGACAAAATCAACAAGATCAAAATCACCGACAGCAACGCAGAAAACGTCGAGACCGTGCGCAAACTTATCCTGCAAAAAGTCTTTGAGATTCCGTTGAAAAATGCCGACCTACTGAGCAAAACCGCGCTCACGTTGGGCGTGTGGCCACCGCCGACTGCCAAGCAGGACATGAACCAGGCTGTCGTCGCTGTCGCCCGGTCGCTGAAAGACCTCGTCCAGGCCGTCAAAACGGCCATCCTCGAGTTTTCAGAGCTGTGGCAACATGAGCGCGAGGCCGAACTCAAGGAGCGCGCCGAGTGGGAGGCAAAATTGTCCTCGCAGAACGTCAAGATCAAGAAGATGGAGCAGCTCATCGCAAACGTACGTTGGACGCAAAAACGAGGACCTCATCTGTGAATGTTTTTAAAACAGGAACGCGCGGAACTCGATCAAGAGGAGATCAACCTCTCAGAGGCGGAGCAAAAGCTGCTGGAAGACCCTGCTGACCTGGTGGACGTGGTGTACGAGGAGCCCCCTGGGAGCAAAATCGTGATCAAGGGTGGCACACTGGAAAAGCTCGTCATCCGTCTCACCTACTTTAAATATCACGGTAAGGAATGTTTTATCACATAGTGTGACTTGAAGTATCTCTTTTCAGATGGTGACTTCCGCAAGGCCTTTTTGCTCACGTACCAATCATTTACGACGCCTGCGCAACTCTTGGAGGTGAGGCGCCTTCATGTTTTTTTTTCTCCCCCTAACTCAATGTCTCGCAGCTCATCATCGGCAGGTACGAGGCCATGCCGCCCATGGGTCTGAGCGAGCAGCAGTTTCAGATCTACCTGGAGAAAAAGATTATCCCGACGCGACTTCGTGTGTACAACGTCTTGCGCTCGTGGATCAGCGACCACTTTGAGGACTGGGCCGAGAACACCGATCTGATCAAGAACTTTGGCGAGTTTGCGGAGCGCCGCCTTGCTGCCGACATGCCTCGTGAGCGTGAAAAGATCATGAAGCTCCTGCGCGACAAGGTAAACACAATTTTGTTTTTTGTTTTATTTTCTAAGAAACCCGGGCACAGTTGGACGGTCTAAAACGGCAAAGCATTCTTACTGCATCCAAGGAAACGCCCCCACCAATCCTGCCCAAGTCTGTCAAGAACAATGCTCAGATGGAAGAGTTCCTGCGCAACGAGGGTCAGAAAAACTGGATAAAGATCGATCCCTTGGTACGCCTTTTATTTTTGTTCTTCTTTTCATTTTATTTAAAATTATTTTTCCCAATGAATGACAGGAAATAGCGCGCCAGCTCACCAAGATCGAATTCTCAATGTACGAAAAGATCCAGTCCAAGGAATGCCTCAATCAGGGGTGGAACGGCAAGAAAAAGTACCAGCGCTCACCCAACATTTCCAATGTGATCGATTTTACGAACCAGGTATTGTCTCCCTGTTTTGTTTCGTTCTTCCTTCTTACAAAAGAAAAAAAAAAAAAACAGCTGTCTG
>Ga0302227_10002334_pt1 | contig 13132 bp, 6 predicted proteins | sample II_Palsa_N1_1_FD_193525 | JGI IMG/M metagenome (GOLD analysis project Ga0302227, IMG submission 193525) | Peat permafrost microbial communities from Stordalen Mire near Abisko, Sweden - II_Palsa_N1_1 | ecosystem: Environmental > Terrestrial > Soil > Palsa > Peat permafrost | place: Sweden...
TGGCCGTTTGTGTTTGCCCGGGCATGGCATTGAACACAAATGACACCGGTTTCGACAGATCAACCTTGTCTACATCATCTTCAGGTATCGATACCGTAAGCCTCATTTTATGGATATCCTGTAATACTAACACGGGCTGGTCGCCGGTTTTACCGGGCGCAACCAATGCGCCGGGCGATACATTACGCTGGATGATCATACCATCAAAAGGAGCTGAAATCCGCAGGTAAGAATTCATGGTTTGTACCGATTGCACGTTTGACATTTGCGCACTAACCATTGCCTGATCTGCTTTCATTTTAGCTTGCGCGTTATCCAGATCTAATGGCGAAACAGAACCCGGTTCCTGCGCCGCTTCTTTTAATCGTTCGTATTTTTCCTTACTGGCTTCGGCATTTTCCTTTGCCTGGTCATATTGCGAATTGGCAGCGGCTAATTGTGATTCCATTTCCGGAGCTTCCAAAACAACCAGCAACTGACCTTTTTTAACGATCGATCCGCGGTCGACAAGTATCTGTTTTACAAACCCGTTCACTTTCGGAAACAGGTTTACCTCGTTAAACGGGATCAACTGCCCCGGCAACTGTGCCGAAGATGATAGCACCTTTTCGGATACGTTACCGTATTGGTATTTATTGGCCTGTTTGGTTTGCGTGGTTAAATCAACCGGTTTTTGGTTGCTGCTGCAAGCTGCAAAAAACAGGCATATCAGTATTAAACAAAATCTATATTTCATGATGCAAGGGTATTTTTAAAGTTTTCAATATCGTTATCGTCGTTCGGCATTAGTGATGGCTCATCGTAGGTGGTTTTTTCCTGGATCCAAGAGAACACTAACGGCAAAATAAACAGGGCGGCCAATGTTGAAGCGGCCAAACCGCCAATTACCGCGCGGCCTAATGGCGCTGATTGCTCGCCTGCCTCACCCATGCCCGATGCCATCGGGATCATCCCGGCAATCATGGCGAAGCTGGTCATTAATATGGGCCTTAACCTGATGGATGCGGCCGTTACCGCGGCACGGGTTGAATTTTTAAACTCTAACCGTAAGTATTCGGCATTGGTAACGATCAATATCGCATTGGCAACAGATACACCTGTCGACATGATCATCCCCATATAGGATTCCAAATTAAGGGTTGAGCCTGTTACCAGCAAAGCGGTTAACGCACCCAATATTACAGCCGGGATAGTAACCAAAACCGTAAGCGATAATCTGAATGATTGATAATTAGCCGAGAGCAATAAAAAGATAACCAAAACGGCAAAACCCAAACCATTTTGTAAACTGCTCATCGTTTCTGTTAGTAAGTTCGACATACCCTCAATAGTTGCAACCAGGCCTTTTGGTGGTGTGCCCAATGATGATACGACCTTTTGTACGTCGCGGGTTGCCGTGCCCAAATCTTTTTTACTGATGTTGGCACTAACGGTAATAAACCGGCGCGGACCAGTACGATCATATTCGGCAGGGGTGAAGGTTTGTTTAAAGGTGGCCACATCCGCAAGGGTTGGGCTGCTTTGGCCTTTAACCAGCGGAATTTCCTTTAACGCGCTCATGGAATTCATTATAAATTCCGGTATTTCGGCCTGTACCTGGTAGGTATAAGAGTTATTTTCATCCAGCCACAGGTTTTTGGTGGTATAACGGCTTGATGACGTACTTGCCGTAACCGAGCGTGCCACATCACTCACATCCAAACCTAATTGCGATATTTTTAACCGGTCGAGTGTGATACTGATCACCGGATAATCCAATGGTTGATTGATCTGCACATCACGCAGGTAAGGGATCTTTTTTAATCCGGCTAAAACCTTGTTGCCATAGGTTTTTATCTGCTGCATATCCTTGCCTGCTACCTGTACCTCAATAGGCGTGTTCGCGCCCTGGCTCATGATCTTTTCAGTCATGTCGATAGGCTCAAAGCTGATGGTCATTTCCGGGATTTCGGCGGCGATATTTTTGCGCAGCGCATCCTTCAAGTCATCCATGTTGACATGGTAATCAGCATCCAGGTTTACCTGTAAAACGGCCTCATGTGTGCCTGTATTAAACACATACAAGTTACTGCTGCCGAAGCTACTCGGCACCAAACCAACGTAACCCGAAGTAATTTCTACGTGATGATTTACCGTTTTATCGATGATTTGCAGCACCTGTTTAAACTTATCTTCGGTAACTTCCAAACGTGTGCCCTGCGGTTCATCAATACGGATCTGAAACTGCCCGTTGTTTAGTTTAGGCATCATATCCTTACCTATCAACACAAAACAAAGCCCGGCAAGGCAAATTACTACTACAAGATATATCGGGATGATGAGCTTTTTGTTAGGCATCAACCTATCCAAAATCAATATAAAACGAAGCTTAACCCGCTCAAAAAAGTTATTCTTTTCAGGTTCCTTCTCTTCTTCCTCCAGGTGTTCGTTGATTTGCGCTTCTTCCAAAACATCCAAATCTTCACCGGCATGGGCGTGCGGTTTACCATGGTGATATTGAAACTTTTCGGCTTTCAGTATCCAGTTACTCAAAATCGGCACCAATGTTTGCGATAAAAGGAACGACACAATCATGGTTAAGCCGATAGAAAGCGACAACGGCAAAAACATCGCCTTCGGCACGCCATTCATCAAAAACGATGGCGCGAATACCGCCAGGATACAAAGCAGGATCAGCAATTTGGGGAACGCGATCTCCAAACAAGCATCAAGAATAGCCCGCTTCTTGGGCTTACCCATTTCCAAATGCTGGTGAATATTCTCTATCGTCACCGTGGATTCATCCACCAAAACCCCGATCGCCAGCGCAAGCCCGCTCAAAGTCATGATATTGATCGTTTGCCCGAAAAGACTGAGCAGGAAAACGCCAATCAGTATCGAAATCGGGATCGTAGTCACCACAATTAAGCTGCTTCGCCAATCGCCCAAAAAAAGCAGCACCATTAAAGCGGTGAGTGTAGCACCCAATCCACCTTCGGTCATTAAGCTTTTTACCGAGTTAATTACCGCTACGGATTGGTCAAATTCGTAGGAGATCTTCACATCATCCGGCAATAAACTCTGCATTTCGGGCAGTTTTGCTTTTAAGCCCTGCACCACCGACCAGGTGGAGGCCGATGCTGTTTTAACTACCGGGATATAAACCGACCGCTTGCCATTTACCAACGCGTAATCCACCGTAATATCAGCGGCATCGGTAACGCGGGCTATATCTTTTATAAAGATAGGCACGCCATTTTTAGTAAGTACCGGGATGTTGCCAAAGTTGGCGGAGTTTTTAACCAGCGAGTTCATGGTGGTTAAAAACATGGTATTATCAATCCGGATATTGCCAGATGGCGCCATCACGTTGTATTTAGATAATGCATCTACAACCTCATCGGGGGTTAGATCATAACTACGCAGTTTATCAGGGTCGATACTTAACACAATCGACCGCGCATTTGACCCAAACGGCGGCGGGGCAGATAAGCCCGGTATGGTAGAAAACATGGGCCTGATGCGCGTTGCCGCTAAATCATAAATATCCTTCAGGTTTTCGGTTTTACTATCCAGCACCAGCTCGCCAACCGGCAGCGATGAGGCATCATAACGGATAACCTGGGGCGGCAATGCACCGGGAGGGAAGAAACTTTGCGCCCGGTTAACCTGCAAGGCTACCTGTGCCGAGGCTTCGGCCATGTTGGTGCTTTCATAAAATGAGATCTTGATAATGGTTAAGCCCTGGATACTTTTACTGCTAATGTTTTTTACGCCATCAACGTACAAAAACTGGTTTTGCAAACCGGTGGCAAAAAAGCCCTCCATTTGCTGCGACGACATGCCGCCGTAAGATTCGATAACATATATAGTTGGAAGGTTTAGCTTCGGGAATATATCTATCGGTATATTGATTGCACTTAGCACTGCAAAAACCAACAGACTCACTGTAATTACAATTACCGTGATGGGCCTTTTGAGTGCACCGGAGATCATTGACATAATTAGTTATTTTAATAAGTTTAAAACTGTATTTACCTGATTTTCGGTAATGGCTTTTTGGAAAATCGCGCTCGAATAATCGTACTTGGCCTGCATATAATCCGTTTCGGCACGATAAAGGATATTAAGCGCTGCGTCCAGCGTTATAATATCCGACAAGCCGTTTTTATAGAGCGACAAATTTTGCCGGTAACTATCGTTGGCGGCCTTTAACTGCTTTGGGATTTCTTGTAAGCGATTTAATGCGGTTTCCATTTCCACATCGGCCTGGCTGGCGCTGATATCCAGCAACTGTTGCTGTTCTTTCAGTTTTTTAAGTGAATAATCGGTACTGGCTTGTTGCGTGCGTAGTTTTAATTGCCTGCGGCGAAGATCGAATAGGTTATAGGAGATACCTATCCCCACTAAATAATTACCCCGCTGGTAACCGTAACCTGATGAAAGGCTGTTATAGTTCCCGGCATAATCAACGCTTGATGCCCTGCCCCAGCCTGCGGCTAACACAGAAATTTTGGGATTGTACATTTTCTTCACCAAATCCTCCCGTTGCAGGTTATTTTCATAAACCGAACGGTAATAATTGATCAAAGGATGATTGGTCGTATCCGCAGGAAATAAATAGGCACTCGGCTGGTTAATCAGCGTTACCTCTACCGTTGTATCCGGCAAAATGGATTGATATGGGAAACCACTCACTGATGAAAGTTGCAATTGAACCTGTTTAAGCTGATTAAGCACTTCAATATAATTCAACCTTGCTTTAGACAGTTCTGCTTGCGCGATGCTGGTATCAACACCTGCCCTAACACCACTTTTAGCCAGCGACATGATAGAGCGCAAAATTTGCTGCGTACGATCAACATTGCGGTATTGGATACTTAGCAAGTCCTGTAATCGCAGCAATTGCAAATAATTGCTGATGGTATAAGCCCGCAGATCGTATTTTGATTGCGCATATTGATTTTGCTGCACGGTAACATCCGAGTTTGCCACCTTATTTTGTGCACCGTATTTACCGAAATTATAAACTTCCCAGTTCAATTCGGCAATCCCCAGATTATCGGATGTTGCGGTACTAACACTTGTGCTATGAACACCACCAGAGCTTGAGGGGATGATACCAAATCCAAAATACGGCCCGGTAACGTTATTGCTCGTACCAATATCGGCCTGGTAATTTAAGTTCAGATCAGGCAACCAGTTGTTGCGGGTTTCCACAGCCTGGTCCTGTTTTATTTTTATAGCCGCTGAATCGGTTATCAATTGCGGCGCGCGCTGATCTACGCTGTTTAGTAATTGCCTGAGTGTTATGGCAGGCTGTTGTGCTTTTGCGGCCGCTGCCAAACCTAGCAACAGCATCAAACAAATGCATCTTTTTAAGCTATACATGATTTTATTAAATAAATCATTTACAAATAGTTACCAATCAATCACAATCAGCAACTATCAATAAAGAAAAAAGTTTTACGAAAAAATACTGCACGGTAAGTGCATCATTATTAAATGAAATTTGATGATTTTTCTGCGGGAGACGGCGTTAAACCATGCAGAAATCAGGTATATCAGATCCGGAAGGTGCAGAGCGTTAGGTACGCGTACTGTTTGTTGTGGAAAGAATAAGTATCCCATGCAAAAAGCATTTTTCGCTTTTTTAACGCGTCAAAAAACGAGATCAGGAATAAAAAAGAGATCGTCAACGCGAAAAAAACAATGCTTAACGAGCTGCTTTTTTCATCAAGCGTACATTTATCAATGCGCCTGAGCTGCAAAAGAACTGGAATAGGGGCAGCAACTTGCCTGGTGTTATAGATAGAATTTTGTGTTGTGCTGTTGGAAGGATTCAACTCACTGTGAAACGGGAGCAGTATAATGTGCGTTGCAGTTATAAAAGCATACAAAACCAGTACAGAAATTATCCGCCAGTTAAACTTTTCTATGCTTTTACGTTTCATTATACCTCTTAAACGAATTGGAAACACAAAAGTGTTGACAAATCAGCTAATTAGCTCCATGTAACAGAAAAGTTGCGAAACTGCGCCCATAAAAAAAGCTCCCGGTAAATACCGGGAGCTTTTCAATTATTTTATGGATCTTATGATTAATTGCTTGCTAATTTGGTTATTCTTGATTCGCTTTCTTTTACAGTAAACTCAACGCGCCTGTTTAACTGTCTGCCGTCAGGGTTATCCTGGCCGTTAGGTAAAGTATTGGGTGCAATTGGTTTAGCTCTTCCATAACCTACTGCCGAGATACGTGCATTGCTGATACCTTTGCTGATCAGGTATTCGCTACATGCGTTTGCTCTTTCCTGAGATAATTTTAAGTTATAAGCGTCGCTGCCTACAGAATCTGTGTGGGCGCTTAACACTACTGTTAATTTTGGTTGATCCTGTAATTGTTTAACCAATGAATCTAATACCGGGATAGCTTCTGCTCTTAAAGTAGCGTGGCCAAAATCATACAGGATATTATTTGCCGCGAATGATTGGTTTGCACCTGCACCAGCAAACTGCTGCTCATTAGTGTTAGCAATTGGATCCAGGCTAACTGCCGGACTAACAAATGTACCACCAGCAGGCAAATTTGAAGCCAGTCCGTCTGCCGAACCTACTGCCGATGATGATGAACCTGCACCAGCACCCATTGCCGCTGTTGAACCCTGGCCATTACCTGAACCTGAATTCATAGCTAAAGTTACACCAGAACCATTACCTGATGCTGAACCTGAACTCATTGCTGAACCAGTACCTGAATTTGAACCTGAACCCGTTGCCGAACCAGTACCATTTCCGTTACCAGTTGCTGAACCATTGTTAGCTGTTAGGCCTGACCCAACACCCTGGCCTGCGCCGATAGCGGCACCTGTTGGGTTTACACCTGTTCCTGCTGCCTGGTTTAAGCTTTTAGTTAAAAACCCTTTCTTTTCAACCCTGATGCTGAAAGGGCGGTTGTTTTCTACCAGGAACTCGTATACACCATTTACATTGGTTAAAGTTTGTTTAACGGTAGTTTGAGTTAATGAATCAATATAAGTAACGTTTACATCTGTTTCAGGCGTGTGTAATGTACCGTTGATAACAGTGCCTTTAAATATATACGGTTTAAATTGTGCTAATGCATTAGGAGCCGACGGCTGATCAAGCTCAGGATTATAAATATGGTCATAATCATTAAATGCAGCTATAATACCTTTACTTTCCTTTTGAGAAGTAAAGATGGTTCTTTTGCATAATATCGCTATCCTGTCATATAATGAAGCGCCTTCAACAGTTGGCTCATTACCGTATGATCCGTCGGTATATTTTTGTAAAACTTGCGGGGTATCTTTAAAATAAGATGCTAAACCATAACCATAGGCATTATGAAAATGCTTTGCGCCATCTTTTTTGAAAATAATACGGTATTTAATTGCTTTTCCGTCGCCCGATGCTTCAGCTCTTTCGCCGTTTTTATCGCCGGCATCTAAAATTTCCGGAGGATAAGAGTAGTACATGTAAGATACGATGCGACCATTTGATACGCGCTCTAACATATGGTAGTTATTCACCAATGTTCTTAAGTTAATGTACGACTGATCGATATAATGCACGCGTACAAATGTGTGCGAACCAGCCTGGTAAGATTTCAACGCTGATGAAAAATATTTTTTGGCGTGCATGTTTGGATTCGCGGCATAAGCAGCAGAATCTTTAAACCAAACAAAGCGTTGGTTTTTCCATGGTGCATCTTTATAAAGCTTAATTAATCCACTAACGCGTTTACCATCTTTTAGGATAAGGTAACCGGGTTGATAATCATCTGCCCTGCAGACAGTCACTAAAAGTGTGAATAATAAAACAGCTAACAAGTAAATTTTTTTCATGTTCAAAAGTTGGTTGGTAACACAATTCGCATTCATATTTCGAAGTACGATGTAATAAATTTCCCTTTTCTACGTGTTAACAAACTCAAAAGTTACTAACAATTCAACGCGCCTTTAACCATCCGGGTGTTATATGCACAAAATCAGCTATAAAAAATATTTTTTGTTGATAAAATTGACTTTTTCAGATGTTAAAAACTCCTGACATCAAATTTGGAAAACAACTTGTAAAAAGGTATGAGCTTTTCTCAAAAAGATAAATTTAATTTTAAGTTAATGGTGATAATAAATCAAAAAAGGCAGCCTTACAAATAAGAAAGACTGCCTTCAATTTTTTATATTTTATTACTTAGCGGGCTAGCGTAATAATCTTAACAGTTTTGCCAAAGGTTAACGTAGCCTGGTTATCGCAGGTACCAGAGCCAAAATCAAGCGTACCGCTTAAGCCTTTATAGGTTAAGGCTACTACGCCACTTACAATATCCTTGCAATCTGCCGATTTTACCAGCGGTGTAGTAACTGTTCCGGTTATAGCGCCGGTGCTTGCGCTGCTATAGCTAAAGTTACCGGTTATTTGGTAGGTATCATCAGTAACACTCGCCGAGCCTATACCACCAACCTGGGTAAAGGTTTCGGCACCACTGTAAGTTGATACCGTTCCACCTGGTAAGGTAATGCTGCCGTTGGTAACAGTTACGCTAAAGTTTACACCGCTATCGGCAGCTATTTGCGGTATCATAGTATAGGTACCTGCAAGCCCATAGCCGTTAACTGAGTAATTATTATAAGTTACGGATATGGTTGTACCTGCCGCGCGAATCTTGCCTGAAAGCGTAATGATCAGCTCGCCTTTGCGGGTAACGCCATTAGCTGATGTTACACCCGCGCCATAGTTAACCGTAAGCGTTTTTGGGAAAGTAGATGCATCTGCTGGCGTAAGCGTAATAGTTGCGCCTGCCGTTGTAGTGTAACTTGCCGTATCGGTCGCAGTAGCGTCAATTGCCTGTTTACTGTTGATTGAGCTGGTGCTTACGCCGCCTTGCTCGCCGCTTTGGCTAACCACATCAAAAGCATCGTCGTACATCATTTCGGATGCGGTGGCTGATGTCGCGGTATTAATTCCCTCGGTTTCAGTTGCCGAACTGTTGGTAGTTGTTGAACTATCCTTTTTACACGCGTTAAGGCTTAAGCCAATTGTTGCCGCTATTACACCGGCAAAAATAAGTGTTTTTTTAGTTTTCATAACCTAATTGTTTATGGGGTGATTGATCAATTTTTTATAAATGTGAAACAAAAACACTGTTTTATGCAGCTAAACCGGGGTGAAGCTGAAAAACACAATGGCGAAATTGCTTATACGCGAGTTTAATCAATTGCTATACAATAGCTTAAACGGATTTGAACGGACAGGGGTTGTGTGACTGAGTGATTTACAAAGATTTTATTCACAAAGCAAAGTACCGGCCACGTGCGATTCTCGCCGCGGGGTTCGGCTTTATCCCGCCACTTCTATTTTTTGTTATAATTAAACTTTTTAATGCCAGAGTAGTTACCTATTTACTTAGCATTACTTATTATGGCCGAACAAACCATTCTCGACGATAAATTACACTGGTATAAAGATGCCATTATATATGAATTGCATGTAAAAGCCTTTCGCGATGGCAATAGCGATGGCATTGGCGATTTTAAAGGCATTATGGAAAAGCTGGATTATTTGCAGGATCTCGGCGTTACCGCTATATGGATGCTGCCATTTTATCCTTCGCCTTTAAAAGATGATGGTTACGATATAGCCGATTACTACAACATCAACCCGGCATACGGCAATGTTAAGGAGTTTAAAACATTGCTGAAAGAAGCGCATAAGCGCGGCCTGAAAGTGATTACCGAACTGGTGATCAACCACACTTCCGATCAGCATGCCTGGTTTCAGCGGGCACGCAAAGCGCCCAAAGGATCGGACAAGCGCAATTATTATGTTTGGACCGATGACCCGAAACAATACCGCGATGCCCGAATTATTTTCCAGGATTTTGAAGCCTCTAACTGGACCTGGGATTCGGTAGCGCAACAATATTACTGGCACCGCTTTTTTCATCATCAGCCCGATTTGAATTACGACAACCCGTTGGTACAGGATGAAGTATTCAAGATTATGGATTTTTGGTGCAAGATGGGGGTTGACGGTTTCAGGCTGGATGCCGTGCCTTACTTATTTGAGCGCGATGGTACCAATTGCGAGAATTTACCCGAAACCCATGTTTTTCTTAAAAAACTGCGAAAATATGTGGATGACAATTATCCCGGCACTTTATTATTAGCCGAAGCCAATATGTGGCCCGAAGATTCGGCCGCGTATTTTGGTGATGGTGATGAATGCCAGATGAATTACCATTTCCCGGTGATGCCTCGCATGTTTATGGCCTTGCAGATGGAAGACCGCTACCCGATTACAGATATCTTCGATCAAACACCAGCAATACCCGATACCTGCCAGTGGGCACTTTTTTTACGTAACCACGATGAGCTAACACTCGAAATGGTAACTGACGAAGAGCGCGATTACATGTACAAATCGTATGTAAAAGATCCTCGGGCAAGAATAAACTTAGGTATCCGACACCGACTCGCGCCTTTGCTGGAAAACAACCGCAAAAAGATAGAGCTGATGAACATACTGCTATTCTCGCTGCCCGGTACGCCCGTAATTTATTATGGCGATGAGATTGGCATGGGCGATAATTATTATTTGGGCGATAGAGATGGCGTACGTACGCCAATGCAATGGCACTCCGATCGTAACGCCGGATTTTCGGAAGCAAACCCACAACAATTGTATCTGCCGCTAATTCTTGACCCACAGTTTCATTACGAATCGGTGAACGTAGATATTCAATCTAAAAATACTTCATCATTATTATGGTGGATGAAGCGGATCATCAGCACCCGAAAAAAATACAAAGCATTCAGTCGCGGCGATATGAAATTTATCGCTTCGGAAAATGCCAAGATCTTAACCTTTACCCGCACCTATGGCGAAGAAATTATGTTGGTGGTATGCAACCTATCAAGGTTTACCCAGGCAGCCGAAATCGACCTGAATAATTATAAAGGTTATGTACCTGTGGAGATCCAGAGCCATAACCGCTTCCCGGCTATTCGCGAGGATATCCCTTACTTTTTCACTTTAGGCCCATATGCCAGTCAGGCGTTTATTCTGGAAAAAGTTCATCCCGAAATGGAAAAAAATGGCGCGCCGGAAGTAATCGAATTAAGCAAGTGGAAAGACCTGGTTAGCCCAAGAGCATTAACCCAGTTAGAAAACAACATCTTGCCAGCCTACATGATGCGCCTGCGCTGGTTTGGCGGTAAAGCCCGCGGCATGGAAACCGTGCAAGTGGTAGACCATGCCAGCATCCCGCTGGAAGATGGAAATGCTCTTATCCTGTTGATAGAAGTTACTTATCGCGATGGCATGCCCGACCTGTACCAATTACCGGTAGCCTTCGGCAAAGGACAATTTTCGTTTAAACTGCATGATAACTGCCCGCAATCTGTTATCGCATCGTTACGCGTTAACGGCGAGGAGGGTATTTTATACGATGCTATTTATGGTATCGAATTGCAGCAGGCCATCATCACCAATATGGGGCATCACCACATGATTGGCCAAAATAAAAGCGAGTTGGTGTTTACGGGTAACAAAGGCTTAAAAAAACATGTTGAAGAAAACCCGCGCACCCGGCCAAGAGTTTTATCCGCGGAGCAAAGTAATACTTCTATCACTTATGATAATAAGTATTATTTAAAGATCTACCGCAAGGTTGATCGTGCTATTAACCCCGACCTGGAGATTAACGAGTTTCTATATAAACACACCACATTTAAACATATCCCCGAATTTATTGGCGCGATAGAGTGGAAATTCGGCAAGGAAACCATGGTACTAGGCATGATGCAATGTATGGTGAGCAGTAACAGCGATGGCTGGGCCTATCTGCTGGATAGGTTGGATGATTTTAACGAAAAACTATTATCACACACCAACATCAAGCAAATATCAAAAGAGCTTAAAGGTAATTTAACCGCCCCGGTAGCCTACGAAGAAACGCCCGATGACATGAAGGAGTTGCTGGAAGGAACCGTTGCCGAGTTGATCCGCTTGTTAGGTGTGCGCACCGGCGAAATGCATTTGGCGCTCTCATCAAACCACGAGTTACCGGCATTTAAGCCTGAAGAGTTTTCGCTGCATTACCAGCGGTCGTTGTTTTCGTCATTGCAGTCATTGGTTAGGGTGGCGTTTTCCAGTCTCACTAAAAACATGAAAAACCTGCCCGATGATATAAAGAAAGAAGCCGAAGAAGTGCTGGGCATGAAGGATCAGATCCTGGCTATTTTAAAAACAGTTTACAGTCGCAAAATTGATGTCACCAAAATCCGCATCCATGGCGATTATCATTTGGGCCAGGTGCTGTTTACCGGTAAGGATTTTTTAATTATGGATTTTGAAGGCGAGCCATCCCGCAGTTATGGCGAAAGGCGCTTAAAATATTCTGCCCTGCGGGATGTTGCCGGGATGATCCGTTCATTTCATTACGCGGCTTACGGCAGTTTGTTTTTGGATAACCAGATCAGGAAAGAAGATATTGCCACACTGATTCCGTTTGTGGAGCAATGGTACCACTACATGAGCGGTTATTTTATGAAGGCTTATTTAAAAACAGTTACCGGTGCGGCATTTATCCCCAACAATACCGATGATCTGGAGGTGCTGCTGCAAACGTTCCTGCTGCAAAAAGCTATTTACGAGTTGAATTATGAGCTGAACAACCGCCCGGATTGGGTGATCGTACCGTTGAGAGGCATCAAATCTATCATCCAAAATATTGGCAATAATTAATTAGCGGCGACCCGGTTAACCGCCGGGTCGCTTTTAACCGCGTTGGTAGCGTAATCCATAGCCTGCTGAAAAGTGGCTACCCATATATACTGGCGGTTTCGTTTTAAATAATTTATCAATGCCTGGTGTGCCTGTGTTGAGGTGGTAATATAATCGCCGCCAATACCATGGAACATAATTACGCCCATGCCGCCGCGTTTTACTACTTGCTTAACATAAGCGATCAGCTTTTCGGCAGAAGTACCGTCTTCTAAACCATAGGATGGTACCTGCAGCAAATCGAGGTGTTTAAAATCGGTTACAATGGCATCCGTATCGCCGCCGATGCGGGCGTATTTTACTAAAGCATATTTACGTAAGGTATCTACATAATCTTTACCGCCAAC
>Ga0302227_10002337_pt1 | contig 13127 bp, 12 predicted proteins | sample II_Palsa_N1_1_FD_193525 | JGI IMG/M metagenome (GOLD analysis project Ga0302227, IMG submission 193525) | Peat permafrost microbial communities from Stordalen Mire near Abisko, Sweden - II_Palsa_N1_1 | ecosystem: Environmental > Terrestrial > Soil > Palsa > Peat permafrost | place: Sweden...
TATACTTATGAAACTAATAAATTATGGAAAATCACACCGATCACAGCTCCTTATCAGAGGTTAATAACCAAAGCTCTGCCAAGTGCCCTTTTTTAAATGGATCTTTAAAACAAAGCGCCGGCGGTGGCACACGTAACCGCGACTGGTGGCCTAACCAGTTAAAATTGAATATCCTGCGCCAAAATTCGTCACTATCTAACCCGATGAGTGACTCATTTAACTACGCCGAAGAATTCAAGAGCCTTGATCTGGATGCTGTTAAAAAAGATATTTTTGAACTGATGACCACATCGCAAGAGTGGTGGCCTGCAGATTACGGGCATTATGGCCCGCTATTCATCCGTATGGCGTGGCACAGCGCCGGTACCTACCGTGTAACTGATGGCCGTGGTGGCGCTGGTTTCGGCACGCAACGTTTCGCGCCGCTAAACAGCTGGCCTGATAATGCCAACCTTGATAAAGCCCGTTTGTTGCTTTGGCCGATAAAAAAGAAATATGGCAAAAAGATTTCCTGGGCCGATTTGATGATACTAACCGGTAACTGCGCATTGGAATCAATGGGATTAAAGCCTTTTGGTTTTGCCGGTGGCCGTGCTGATGTTTGGGAGCCAGCCGAGGATATTTATTGGGGACAGGAAAAAGAATGGTTAACCGATACCCGTTATACCGGCGACCGCGAACTTGAAAGTCCGCTGGCTGCTGTGCAGATGGGCCTGATTTATGTAAACCCTGAAGGCCCTAATGGTCATCCAGATCCGCTGGGATCAGCACGTGATATCCGCGAAACTTTTGGCCGTATGGCAATGGATGATTATGAAACCGTTGCCCTGATAGCTGGTGGCCACACTTTTGGTAAAACGCATGGTGCGGCAGATCCTGGTGAACATGTTGGCAAAGAACCTGCCGGTGCCGCAATTGAAGAACAAGGCCTCGGCTGGAAAAACTCGTACGGAACAGGTAATGCAGGCTATACGATCACCAGTGGTTTAGAAGGTGCATGGACCACCACGCCAACTCAATGGAGCAATAATTTTTTCGAAAACCTTTTTGGGTACGATTGGGAGTTGACCAAAGGACCAGGCGGTGCCAACCAATGGAAACCAAAAGATGAAGCAGGTGCAGGTTTAATTCCTGATGCCCATGACCCGGCAAAACGCCATGCGCCGTTTATGCTAACATCCGATATCGCGCTAAAAACAGACCCCGCTTACGAGAAGATCTCCAGGCATTTTTATGAAAACCCTGAAGAATTTGCAGATGCTTTTGCACGTGCCTGGTTTAAACTAACCCACCGCGATATGGGACCACGCGCTCTTTATTTAGGTTCGGAAGTTCCTGCTGAAGAATTGATCTGGCAAGATCCTATCCCGGCTGCTAGTTATAAATTGATTGACGATGTTGATGCGACAGCACTTAAAGGCAAAATACTGGCTGCTGGCTTAACTGTTGCTGAATTGGTATCTACCGCATGGGCATCGGCATCAACATTCCGTGGTTCTGATAAACGTGGTGGCGCTAATGGTGCCCGCGTTCGCCTGGCACCACAAAAGGATTGGGAAGTAAATAATCCTGCGCAACTGGATAAAGTATTAAAAGCATTAGAAGGCATTCAACAAGAATTTAACAGCGCTCATGCCGATGGCAAAGGTATTTCTATTGCCGATCTGATTGTTTTAGGTGGATCCGCAGGTATCGAAAAAGCAGCAAAAAATGCAGGCTTTGATGTAAGTGTACCATTTACACCGGGCCGCACCGATGCATCACAGGAACAAACCGACATTGAGTCATTCGGTGTACTTGAACCTGCCGGTGATGGCTTCCGTAATTACCTGAAGACTCATCATGCCAGTTCTGCCGAAGAGATTTTGGTAGACAAGGCGCAGCTGTTAACATTAACCGCTCCTGAATTGACTGTTTTGGTTGGTGGTATGCGTGCGCTTAATGCCAACTTCGATCATTCACAGCATGGTATTTTTACCAAACGCCCTGAAGCATTGACTAACGATTTCTTCGTGAATCTGCTTGATTTCTCCAATACCTGGAAGGCAACTTCCGATTCGGAAAAAGTATTTGCAGGATCTGACAGAATTTCGGGCGAGATTAAATGGACAGGTACCCGTGTGGATTTGATCTTCGGTTCAAACTCCGAGCTTCGTGCCATTGCCGAAGTTTATGCTTTTGAAGATGCGCAGGAAAAATTTGTGCATGACTTTGTAGCTGCATGGACCAAAGTAATGAACCTTGACCGTTTCGACCTGGTTTAGGTTGAAGCTTATAGTTAACAAAAAAGGTGGCCAGATCTGGTCACCTTTTTTTGTTTATAGGTAGAATTAGAATGTGTGTTGAACGCTTATGCAACCATAACATGCGGATGAACGCTGCCCATTGGTTGAATAAAATTAATAAGAGTGGTTTTTATCGCTTTTAAAATGGTGGCAATATCTTCAAGCGCTACAAATTCGCGGCAGCTTTTTACTTCCAGATCATAGCCATTACAGTAAGCCTTTTGGGTTAAATTCAAACAATCATCTTCCGGGAAGATATTCATAAGAATCCAGTCGCTATCATCATTTAACAAATATTCCAGCGCGGCTATGTCATTTAAAAATGGCCTTTGCGCAGGGTTATGTTCCTCGCCAAAGCACGCGGAAGGCAAAGAGTTTATGGATTGAAAATGACCGTTCTCTTTAATAACACCCTGGATATTACTTTTGGTATACCGGTAAGATGGTATTTCGCTCGAATCTGAATAACCATTCAGTTCTTTCGATGCCCAGTTATACAGGTCTTCGTTGTCTGTCCGTTTTGCAAAACTTAAGGCCGCCTGAAGGGGCTTTATTAAACTGTGCTCGGTATTAATTAGGTTGATTATGCGATCTGGCATTCCCAAATATATACTGAATACATGCAAGTATTTCTTAATCTGCGAATTGTAACAGAATTGTTGTAAAATCCAAGCAATTCAACGGTTAATTATTACATTTTTTCATGGTTTTTTATTGATATTTTCATAAGCAGATACTATACTAAAAAGGTGACCCAATAACGAGTCACCTTTTTAGGTTGATAATCGATTTAAAAAGATCCTTTATGATTTAATAAATTCCAAAAGATCTTTATTGATAGTTGCAGCTTCGGTAGTTGGCATGCCATGCGGAAAACCCGGATACGAGATAAGCTTACCGTTTTTCACAAGCTTTACGGCTTTTGCCCCCGAAATCGGGAATGGTACGATCTGGTCATCTTCACCATGTAAAACCAATACTGGTATATCTACACTTTTAAGGTCTTCGGTAAAATCAGTTTCCGAAAAAGCCTTAATACCTTCATAATGAGCTTTTACACTGCCCATCATGCCCTGGCGCCACCAATTATCTCTAACGCCTTGAGATATTTTTGCCCCTTCGCGATTATAGCCGTAAAACGGGATCGTGAAATCCTCAAAATATTGTGCCCTGTTAAATCCTGTTCCCTGGCGTATTTCATCAAAAACCGATATTGGAACACCATCCGGGTTCGATTCAGATTGTACCATGATTGGTGTAACCGCACTGATCAATACCACTTTAGCTACCCGATCTTTACCATATTTCGCAGCATAATGAATCGCTTCGCCACCACCTGTGGAATGCCCGATGTGGATAGCATTATGCAAATCAAGCGCTTCGGTAAGTTCTGCAACATCGGCTGCATAGGTATCCATATCATGACCGCCAGATGTTTGGCTCGACCTGCCGTGGCCCCTACGGTCATGGGCGATAACCCGGTAACCATGCTGAACAAAAAACATCATTTGCCCGTCCCAGTCATCGCTGCATAAAGGCCAGCCATGATGAAATACGAGCGGTTGCCCGGTTCCCCAGTCTTTGTAATAAATTTCAGTTCCGTCTTTTACTGTGATTGTGCTCATTTGTTTTCAATTATGTAGATGATTAATAAGATTAGGTTCAATGTACAATACCTATATAGGATGTTTATGCACGTTAATTAAACACTAAAGATAAGGTTGATTTAAAACCTAAAAATATCAATAAAGCCCGACTATTGCTATCAATATTTAATAACCGTTTCAAAAAATTATCAATATGTGTTAATCAATTGCATTTTAGCCAAATCAGTCTGTAAATTACCTTATTGCTTTAAGTGTATTTGGGATAGCGATTTTATAAAAAAATTATTGTTATTTATACATTTATAAATCTAAACATACCGATTTCAATTTAACGTCATGAAATTTAAACCATCCTTTATACTAATTGCATTTGTTTGCCTGGCTGGTATTTCAAAAGCCCAAACAATCATCAATGTATCAGCAGCCGATGATGCAACCTCGCCTAAAATAAGCAAATACATCTACAGTCATTTTGCTGAGCATTTGGGTCATGGCATTTATGGCGGATTTTATGTTGGCGATACTTCAAAAATCCCGAACACAAATGGCGTGCGTAATGATGTGATAGCGGCTTTAAAGAAAATGAAAATACCTGCCCTAAGATGGCCGGGAGGTTGCTTTGCCGATACCTATCATTGGAAAGATGGCGTAGGCCCAAAAGATAAAAGACCCGCGGTGATTAATAAATGGTGGGGTGGAACCGTTGAGGATAACAGCTTTGGCACCAATGAATTTTTAAATATGTGTGAGTTACTTGGTGCCGATCCATACATATCCGGTAATGTTGGGAGTGGAACGGTTCAGGAATTATCAGATTGGGTAAACTATGTAAGCTCGGATAGCAAGAACCCGATGTCGGACATGCGGAAAGCCAACGGCCGCGATAAACCGTGGAAAGTTAAATTTTGGGGGATAGGTAACGAAGCGTGGGGCTGCGGCGGCAATATGACGGCAGAATATTATACCAACGAATTTAGGAAGTATTCAACTTTTATGACCAGCTGGGATAATAATAACAGGATCTATCGTGTGGCATCAGGCGCCAACTCTGACGATTATCAGTGGACAGAAACCCTGATGAAGAATATCCCGCATAGTTTAATAGAGGGCATCGCGTTGCATCATTACGCATTTGTTGATTGGGACCACAAAGGTTCGGCTACTAAATTCAGTGAGGAACAATATTTTAAAACTATGCAATCGGCATTGTTTATGGATACGCTGGTTACTAAACATTCGGCTATTATGGATAAGTACGATCCTGAAAAAAAGATTGGCTTAGTGGTTGACGAATGGGGCGGCTGGTACGATGTTGAACCGGGCACCAATCCCGGCTTTTTGTTTCAGCAAAACAGTATGCGCGATGCCATGATAGCCGGCTCGACACTAAATATCTTTAATAATCATTGTGATCGTGTGCGCATGGCTAACCTGGCACAATGCATTAATGTGCTGCAATCGGTAATACTTACCCAAGGCAATAAAATGATCCTTACGCCTACCTACTATGTAATGGAAATGTATAATGTACACCAGGATGCAACCTTGCTACCTTTAACTATAAGTAGTGATAATTATACTTTAGGGGCTGATAAGCTTCCTGCGGTTTCTGCTTCAGCATCCAAAAATAAAGATGGGGTTGTACACATCTCATTAGTAAATATCGACCCCAATAAAACGCATAAAATAACCCTTAAGCTAAATGGTAAAAAGTTCAGAATGGTTAGTGGTCAAATACTCGCGTCGGCTACTGTAAATGATTATAACTCGTTTGATGAACCTGAAAAAATCAAACCGGAAGCATTTAATGGCGCAACATTAAAGGATGATACCATCAATATCAGCATGCCAAAAGCATCAGTAATAGTGCTTGCTTTAAATTAGTAGAGCAAGTATTTTTTTTGCAAATGCGAATATTATCACATTTGTTTCATAGCTTTAATTAACCAGTTATGAAACGAATATTTATTGCCCTATTACTGCTTTCAGCTAAAATAAGTTTTAGCCAAACAGTGCCATCTATATCAATCGGCGCACATATCACTACTATTGGCGATCTTAAGCTTGAATCAGGCGCTGAAATAAATAGTTGTCAAATAGGCTACCGCATTCATGGCAGATTAAATGCCTCGCGCTCCAACGCCGTAATATTTTGTACCTGGTACACAGGTGATGGTTCCGGTGTAGAATCGACACAACCGTGGCTGGCTGTTGATACAACCAAATATTGTCTCATTATTATTGATGCCTTAGGTGATGGGGTATCTTCGTCACCATCAAACAGCATGCAGCAACATGGCGCTGATTTTCCTAAGTTCACGATAAAGGATATGGTAAATAGCCAGCACCAGCTTTTAGTAAACAAGCTACAGATTAATCATGTAAAGGCTGTAATGGGTATATCAATGGGTGGCATCCAAACCTTTCAATGGGCGGTAAGCTACCCGGATTTCATGGATGTGCTGATACCGATTGTGGGCAGCCCGCAGCTTACGAGTTTCGATTTAATGGTTGACAATACCTTCCGCGAAGCCATTGACGATGATGCCGCCTATGCGCATGGACGTTATAAAACTAACCCGACCATCCCTTATGCAACCATGATGCTGGATGTGTTTTTAACAACTCCTATCGATAGGGTAAAAACAGTGAGCAGGGCAGATATCCCTAAATGGGTAGCTCACAACAAATCACAAAAAGACCAGGATTGGAATAATACCTTTTATCAACTAAATGCGATCATCAATCACGATATATCGAAAGATTTTAATCATTCTCTAAAAGATGCGGCAGATCATATCAAGGCTAAAATGCTCATCATTTCTTCCTTACAAGATCATATGGTGAATCCTACCGCAGCAATTGAATTTTCAAAATTATTACCTGCCAAATTAGTTGTGCTGGATAGCGACAAAGGTCATCAGGCGCCAAATTTTAGCGATCCGCTGGTTAAAGACCCAATTGTACAAATACTGGCCGAAAAGTAATTGCATTTGTTAAACTACTTTAATTTTATTGCGGGCGTAATGCTGTTATTTTGACTACACTAAAATTGTAATCAAATGATAGCATCAGTTAATGAAATGATCGAAAAATATGTATCCGCCTGGAATGGTAAAGAGCTTGAAGAGTTTAAAGCCGAATTTGCCAAAGTTTGGACTGAAGATGCAACTTATACCGATCCGAATTTCCCTTTGGTTGAAGGGCTTAACGGCCTTTCGGAACTGGCTTATTCATCTTTAGAACATGCACCCGTTCGAACATTCTCCATACTTACTACACCGGATTATCACCATAATGTTGGGCGATACACCTGGCAGGTTGAATTACCAAACGAAACTAAAGAAGGGTTTGACTATTTTGAGTATAACGAAGAATATAAAATAACACGCCTGGTTAGCTTCTTCGGGCAACTAAAACCGGTTGAATAATAGCGCTAAATCGTTATTAACAACACACTTTAACCTAAAATTAATGACGGTTTATGCCCCCCTATTTGTAACAAAATAGAGCATAATTAATAATTAGCTTATTATCAATTAATTAATTGTATATTTGTGGCTAATATAAAATACAATGCAAACAGGAACAGTAAAATTTTTTAATGAAACGAAAGGCTTTGGCTTTATTACACCAAGTAATGGTGGTAGCGAAGTTTTCGTTCACTCAAGCGGACTAATTGACAACATTCGTGAAAACGACAGCGTTCAGTACGAAGTTGAGCAGGGCAAAAAAGGCCCAAATGCGGTAAATGTAAAAGTAGCTTAATCACTATATAAATTTAATCGTAAAGCATCCCCTAACCGGGGATGCTTTTTTATTATTATGAAACCAAAAGCGTTTGCTACAATAGCACAAAAAGAGAATTTTAAAACCCAGTTTGCAGCCATAGTGGCTGATAATAAGACTCTCAACAACAATTACACTGTTCAATTTTTTGATACCGCGGCTAAAAGCAACTATGTTTTTAACGGCAGTAACGGAAAATCCATCAACATTATGGAGCATCTTTCTATTGATGAATTAGAGCAATACAGACAGTTAAAAAACAACTGGCAATCGTAATTAATTACAGCTCAATTGCTATTTGGGGCTTATAACCAGCCTTAAAAGCATTAATAGTTGATCTGGGCGTTAATACTTCTACACTATCTACCGAGGGCTGCATATTTCCTTCGTCATACCCAAACGGCGACCATAAATACATCCGCCCATTTAGCAATAGATACGGCTTTTCTTCAAACACAAAAAAAGCACCATCGGGTAAATTCTTAATGTTTTCGGTATAAGTTACTTTAAATTTATCACGCGTTATTCTTTCCTGTTGCAGAATGGCATCAATTTTTTGGATAGAAGTTTTCTTATCAAACCCATATTCGGGATTACCCTTTAGCCAGTAAGATTTAAACAGGTTATAATCACCTCGCCTGCATTCAAAACAAGGGCGGTGGCCAGCGGCAAACGCGGTTGCTTCGTCCATAAAAAACAACTCGGTATAACGATTGGGTGCCATAACCTGTCGTTGTCTGCCCTTAAATTCAAGCTCGCAAATAAGCCATGCTTTTAATTTAAAAGGGCGAAGAATGGTTTGATTTTCATCATGCAAAATACCACGGTTACCCATCCATGCGCCGCGTGCCTCGGTTTTAATGATATTGCCAAATGGATCTACCCTGTTTTGCAGCATTTATTACTATTTGGTGTAAGTAAATATAAGTTTTAACTGTTAGGGTTATCTGCAACCCCAAATAAATCTGCTATCTGATCTACGCCAATTGGCCGCATTAATGTTGAACTACAACCACATCTTGTGCAACTGTGTAAACAGCCATATTGTTAGCATTTGAACCATTACCATTTGCATTAATAACAACATTCCCATTTTTCCAAAGCAATGCCATTGGTTTGGGAAAGGGGTAGAAACCAGTAACATACACGTCATTGCCAGATACTGCTAAGCTAGTTGCGATATACCCTTCGTCCAATATTGTACTTGACTTGTTTTTCCAATATGCTGCCTTCATTAATCCGTTGATCCATTTATACCCCGCTAAATAAATATTATCACCTGAAATTTTAATATCGGATATATCTGCCTGTGAACCAACTGTGTCCAAAATTCCATTTTTCCAGTAACAACCAGCGCTCAGGCTATTATTTAGATTCGCATATCCTCCAACATACACATCGCCCCCTTGAACAGTAACTGAAGAAGCTACTCCATAGCCCAGATTAAGCTGTATTCCATTTTTCCAATAGGTAGCTTCTACGGTATTATTAAGTATCGTCACTCCTGCTATATAAACATCACTGCCTGATGTACAAATGCCATAAGCCTGCCCTGAACCAAGCACATTTAGCATTCCGTTTTTCCAAAATGCGGCCTGGTAATTTCCGCTGCTATCCAATACAGAACCTGTGATATATAAATCTGTACCAACTAAAGCAATTGCCGAAGTTGCTCCAAGTCCCAAATTCGTCATTATACCATTTTTCCAATAAACTGCAAATGTGTACTCGCCATCTGGTGTTGTTTTTACACCATTAATATATGCATCATTATTATTTATAACAATACCTGAAGCCTGTGCAGAATCTGCAAGCGTTACGGGATTGCCATTTTTCCAATAAGTAGCTTTACCATTCAAAGTTCCTGCAACATATACATCGTTTGATGTTGATGGTGAATTGGAACCTTTTTTACAAGAGGAACTAATAAACACCAATAGAAAACATACTGATACATTTAGTATTGTGGTAGTGATTTTTCGGCTTGGGGGCATAATAAAATGGACTATATACTGGCCCAATGTACATAAATAAACATCTATTTATCCCACAACCGGCAAATCAAAATAAAACCTGCTACCAGCACCCACTTCGCTTTCCAAACCTATTTGCCCGCCTTGAGCAGTTATAAATTCTTTGGAGATAGCTAAGCCTAAGCCCGAACCTGATTTGTTTTGCCCATCAGTCGGCACCTGGAAATAGCGGTCGAACAGGCGTTCCTGGTATTGAGTTTCTATTCCTTTACCATAGTCTTTTACCGAGAACTCAACCATATCGCCTTTGCGTTCCGCATTCACTACAATTTTTGATTTGGTGGGACTATAGCGCAAGGCATTTGATAAAAAGTTGATCATGATCCAGGCGGTTTTCTCTACATCAGCCTGCACATTCGGGATGTTGGTATCCAAACGTTGCTCAATAATCACCCCTTTTTGGTCGGCCTCAAACTTGATGGCTTTAACCGCATAATCTATTATTTGGGATGGTTCGGTCTTCACAAAATTAAGCTGGATGTTTCCCGTTTCTACCTGCGACAAATCCAACAACTCGTAAGTGATTTTTAACAAGCGCTCGGCATCACCGGTAATATGTTCTACCAATTGCTCCTGCTCTTTGTTTAGGGTACCTACCCGGTTATCGGCCAATAATTTCGAACTCATTTTTATGGCTGAGATCGGGGTTTTTAGTTCATGCGATATGGTAGCGATGAAATTGCTTTTAGCTTCATCACGTTCCTTAAATTCGGTAATATTCCGCAGGATAAAAACTTTACCTGCAGATTTACTGGCGATATTTACCGGTGCGCTATCATTTGGTGCAAGGTTCGGTACGGTTATCTCACGTGTTTCCAGTTGAAAGTGTGAGTCCTTACCATTAACTACGATCTTAAACGGTTTGGCAACGTTTTTTTCTTCAATGATCGATTTAAACAAGTCGTTATCTTTAACCAGCTCGGCTACCGCCTTACCTTCAATTTTTTGATCGGTAAGATTTAAAATGCTTTTTGCCGCGGTGTTAATGAACAGGATTTTTTGATTTTCATTAATACCGATAATAGCATCATGCATCTGTTCAATAATAGTTTCGATACGCTGTTTTTGTGAAAGGATCTTCGACAGGTTGCTATTCTCCCAATCTTTTAAGCGCGTTGCCATGTTGTTAAACTCGTCAGCCACTTCGGCAAACTCATCATTTTTTTCAAAATGGATCCGCTGCCCATAGTTTTTCTGGCTAATCTCCCTGATACCGGTCAATAAGGTATTCAGCGGTTCGGATATGATGTTGGGGAAGTTGACACTAAAGCTAAATAAAACCAAAAAAGTAAAGGTCCCCGCAAGGCCCAGGAATATGGTAGCTTCCTCTACTGAAGCATGTGCTTTTTCGTTTTTACGAACGATGGCTTTCATGTTGAGTGTCTCAACCGTACGCAAAAAACGACGCGTTACTTTTTCTGCATCTATCAATTGCGTTATAGTAGCAGATCTGTTTTGAAGCTGCGTAAACGAAGCTCGTAAGCCTTTAGCAGCATCCAGTTCGCCAACTTCGGTAATGTTATGCTCTTCCTTTACCAATTGCTGGTTAAAGTAGCTCACCCCGGCATCACTTAGGGGTAAAGTTTCTTCATCCAAAACGGTGCGCATTTCGCTTACATAGTTCAGCGATTCATAATTATCTTTTAAAATAACCTTGGCACTGTTTGATATCTGGTTGATATAAAACATGGAAATAGTGCCGAAAAATATAACGACGATAAACAAAAAGCCAAAGCCTAAACGGAGTTTATTTTTTACTTTCATGACAGTATCACTAAATCAGTTTCTCTGGCTGCCAAATTTTTCAGCAGCTGGTTAAATATGGTTGTTCTTAAGATTACCTGGAACAGGTTTAAATGCGGTTTGCCTATGCAGATGGTTGTTATTTCGCGCTCCGCGGCAATCTTCATTATCGAAGCGGTTATTTTATCGCTTTTAACCTTTAAAAGCTCGGCACCTAATTCGGTAGCCAATTTAAAGTTGTTTATCAGGTGCCTTTGCTTATCCAGTTGAATCTTGTCAAAACTTTCGCTGCTGCTTTGTACATAAAGTACAATCCATGGGGCATGGAAGTAAGATGCCAACCGCGCGGTTTTTCTGATTACAATTTTAGATGTTTCGGCATTGGATGAGATACAGGCCAGAAATCGTTCGGGCCGAAGTTTGATTTGTTTGGGTATTTCAATACTGATCTTACGCTCCAAATGATGGGCAACTTCCTTAAGCGCTATTTCGCGAAGCTGCAAAATCTTATCACTCCTGAAGAAATTTTGCAAGGCGCGCTCAACTTTTGTCTTTTCGTAAATCTTGCCATCCTTTAACCTGTCGATGAGTTCATCGGCAGTTAAATCGATGTTAACGATCTCATCTGCTAATTCCAACACTTTATCCGGTATACGTTCAGTAATAGGGATGCCGGTAATCGACTCGATCTCCTCATTCAAACTTTCTAAATGCTGAATATTTACTGCCGATATCACACTGATACCCGATTCTAAAACATCCAGCACATCCTGCCAGCGTTTGCCGTTTTTGCTGCCCTCGATATTGCTGTGGGCAAGCTCATCCACAATAACCACTTCGGGGTGGCGGTTGATGATCTGCTGGGCATCCATCTCTTCCAGCTCCTTGCCTTTGTAAAAAATTTTACGCCGGGGAATAAATTTCAGGCCATCAATCAACGCATGGGTTTCCACCCGATTATGAGTTTCGATATAACCTATCTGAACATCTATCCCATTACGCTGCAAGGCATGTGCTTCCTGCAGCATACGATAGGTTTTACCCACACCGGCGCTCATGCCTATGTAAATCTTGAACTTGCCCCGCCTCGACCGTTTTACCAACTCGAGGAAGTGTTCAACAGATTGTTCTTTTAGATTTTCTTCACTCATAATTTAACGAACTAACAGCCCCCTCTAAATCTCCCCCGGAAGGGGAGACTTTTAAAAGCCCTCCATTCCGGGGTTGGGTTGGGCTGATTTTTACTTCATTTCGTCCAAAGCCACGTTCAATTTTAAAACGTTTACTTTGGCCGGGCCGAATAAACCTAATAATGGTTTTTGGGTGTTATTAGCTATCAATGCATCTATTTTATTGGCTGATATATTTCTAACCTTAGCAATACGTGCTACCTGTACCGCTGCACCTGCCGGTGAAAGATCAGGGTCTAAACCACTGCCTGATGAAGTTACCAATTCGGCAGGGATTTGTGCGCGGGTTACTGTTGGGTTGTGTTTTAAAAAGGTATCAATAACCGCATCTACACTTTTTAAATAATCAGGGTTTGATGGGCCTTTGTTTGAGCCTGCACCTGCATCAGCCTGGTAATTGGCAGCCGATGGGCGCGACCAGAAATATTGATCCTTAGTGAATTTTTGACCGATGTTGGCAAAACCAACAACACGGCCTTT
>Ga0302227_10002338_pt1 | contig 13123 bp, 15 predicted proteins | sample II_Palsa_N1_1_FD_193525 | JGI IMG/M metagenome (GOLD analysis project Ga0302227, IMG submission 193525) | Peat permafrost microbial communities from Stordalen Mire near Abisko, Sweden - II_Palsa_N1_1 | ecosystem: Environmental > Terrestrial > Soil > Palsa > Peat permafrost | place: Sweden...
CGGTCTTAGGATGTTGAAGACCGGCCCCGGCAAGAAATTGCGAGACGGCATTCAGACGTTCTAAAATAGATAAGTACTGCGATTTGAGGATAAACGTGAGTTGAAGATTACTCACCCGCGATCGTATCATAGAGGTCTGAGGTGATAGAAGACTAGAATAGAGGCAAAATAAGTAAAAGCTTACGTAAGAACTTGTTATAGGCACTTGACGTCTCAAGCTAAGATCCTGAGCTTTTGGAAATGGGGAATGCATCCCCTGGAACTCACTGGCGTGCCCCGCCCTGACCACTGGACGCCCAGTAGGAAGGTGAGAAGCATTGCGCTACCTAAATCGCCTGTGTCTGCATTCGAATATGCTGTAATTGCAGCATCGTGTAACTCCAGAACTTCAATGAGCCAATTATTCAAGACTGCCAATTGACCTGGGGTACCTGATCAAGGTCTTAAGATCAGCCAGTGCCTTGAAGCTTACGCAACTGCGTAATTCCGTGATGAAGCAGTAGATGGAATGTCTGACAAAAAGACAGGCTGAAGATATAAACCACAGTCGTGAAGGAATTGTCACTTACAGACACCTGGATTGCCGGAAACACCTATACTAAAAATGTACTGCACTGTTTGAACTGCTGGGAGTCCAGAGCCCCCTGGGGTACGCACTCGGCGGAAGAGAGTTGAATTGGAATGCTCATCAAAAGGAGCCAATTCTTCAAACGAAAGAGAGGCAGCACCTAAATGGCAAACAGCGAGGAACCACGACAGCCTTCTGAAAGAACTGTACATCTTGAATTTGCTGTTGAAGAATGGTATCAAGTTGGGCGAGGAATAGTGCTCCTCAGGTGTGAGGATGTAGATGCAGCCGCTAAGTACATTGGAAAATCAAAGGACCGCTAGACTGGCGACGAAGTGCATAAGTCTTGAGCTGCACAAAGTCAGCGCTGACACTGAATCTAGACCCCGGTTCTCAGAGTCTTCATACCAGCACGCTATTGCAAACACATTTGCATAGCCAGCCGATGCATCGTCCATGGCATGGAGTTTCCCTCTAGGATGACAAAACAGAATTGTGACAGGGAATGTAGCTAGAATAGGAAGGAGAGCAAATAGAGTGTTGCGTCGGAATAGAGGTTCCGAAGGACAGCAGCATGCCCGAGTGACCTTAGTTGTAAGACGGGAACATGCCGGATGAACGCGTATAAATCGAAGAGGATTCTTTGGACCCTGCATATCATCATGCATCAGCTGTGTAGTACAAGAAAATTAGATTTCTGCTGTTAAGGTAGGTAGGTCACACTGAGGATCTAGTTCAGGTGGAAGAGCTAGAGTAGGTAAGTAGCCGTTGCGCTAAGGCCGCAGGTGCACCGTGCACGAGCGCACTGGTCGCATACTGGACTAAGCGAACCAACCAAGCACCATGCTTCGGTTATAACCGGATATAACCGCTAAATTATACTCTGTAAATAAGCTTCAGTTACCCACTGTACAAGCTTTTCGGTATTCCTTGCTTAGCAAGATGCCTGCAGCGTCCCTGGCTGCGGCGCAGCGCAACGGATACTATAATAAGCGGCGTGAATAAATACCTTTTTTGAAAGAAGTTGAAATATGCATGTCTAGCGGATTGGGGGCGAGCTCTCAGCTCAGGGGCTACTAGCGGGGCTTGCACTTTTATCCGATGCATTACACATTACAGTGCTCCGTAAGAAATCCCCCGGAAATTCGGCGGCTGGAGAAATTGACAAGGCTCTTCAAGTTATGTTGTCCCCGAGTAGCTTGCAAATCCACGTAGTGCTGTGTGTAAAACTTCTGAGCCTGGGCCATAGACATCAAGGGAAAGGCCTGCACGATTCTCACCTCTTGAACTGCTCTTCAACTTTTGTCTTCCCCCAAGCTTAGAATCAGTTTCTCCCTAAGTTGTGTTAAACTTCTACACTCTGTTCCTTTTACCTCTCAGTATTGCACTGCCCACAATGAAGAACCCGTCGTTAGTAACTGTCATCTCCGTGGCAGTTATCTTGGCTCTCGCAATCAATGCGTACGCTCTCGCTGGTGCTAGCCAGTCATTACAAGCGTTGTTGGGCAATGTTCAAGTCTCAACTCTTGCTGCAACGTCCGCGTCAACTCCAAGTGATCGCGCGGCACTCAAAAGTGCTGTTCTAGCTGGCAACTTCACGCCTCGATTAGATTCTTCGAAAATTCCTTGCCCAGTAAGCTGCAACAATGCTGGAATCAATTTGAGCGCATGGTTTGTCTACAGCAGTATTCGTCGACTCGAGCTTTGCACACGACCCATGCTTCTCAGTTTTGCGCTCCTTAATCAGCTCGACGACCCGGAAAACCATGTCAAAATTTCAGCGTGCACCGCGGATTTGGCATTTCACAGTGGTATAGCTTCGACCATTAACGGGTCTCAGGTGAGTGGACACGGAATAATGACGAACGTGTTTTTGACAGTAATGTAGATCACAACTTGTCAAAGTAACCATGTGAAACAAACCTCAGTCACGTCCACTTTGCAGCTCGGCTCCTCAGGGCCTTCTTCCTCAACAACAGTTGCCGATGTTATTGCTGGGCTTGAACAACTGCAAGCATTTTTTAGTCTTTCTGAGGCTGGCTGTAATGAGACCATCAACTTCGCCTATTCTGGTAGCACTGCTCTTGGAGTAAGTCAATAGGGCGACATTCTTTTCCATGCTGGCACACTTAACTTCTTGCATGGGCCAAGTCCACATATTCTTTGCGTCCTGTTTTTATTCAACTCCTTTATGGCTAAAGTGCGTTGCCGCTGATTGTGAGATATAATTTTAGGTGTACGTTGGATCTGGACTTGCAAACCAGCGTCTGATCAGTTCGGTTCTTGGGCAGCTTTCCACTCAGATTCAAAGCGATGGAAGTGTGCCCAAGGAGCTGGTAGTTCAGATTTGCAATAAGCGTACTGCAAGGTACTCCTTGGGAGTCTTTGTCAACACGCAGGCCGACCTTTCATCCGTGCAGCTTGCTGTACAGTCTTTCAAGAATGGCAGCTGCCTTACCACTGTTGAAACAAAACCGTGGCAAAATGTCACCTTCCTCGCCCCGTCTCTTCTCCTTGATCACAACAGCACGACTATTAACTCGACAAATTCAACCACAGTGAATATACGCTCACGGCAATTCGGAAAGAATCTGTCTGCTCGCAGTAACTGCAAGACAGTAAAGGTGCAATCCGGGGATACGTGTAAGTCTTTGGCTATGAGGGCGTGCTCCGTGCTATGAGCCGGTGCAAGGTTGTTACCCAACAAATGTTATTTTAAGATCTTGCTCCGCTTCAATTCCATCCTAAGACAAAACGATTTGACGACGAGTTAATAACTTTTCAATTACTAGGTGCCACGCTTGCCGTTGAATGCGGCATTACGGCAGCACAGTTCACTCAGTATAATCCCAGTCCAACGGAATGCTCTACCCTCGCCGTTGGAGAGTACGTTTGCTGTAGCGCTGGAACTCTTCCTAACAACACCCCATCACCAAACGCCAATGGGTATTGTTACTCATATCTAGTTCAACCAGGGGATTCCTGCTCAGCTCTCGCCGCGAGCTACGACATTACAGTGAGTAATATTGAGACATACAACCCCAACACATGGGTAGGTAAATTCCACCCAGAAAAGAACATCTACAAGGACTACACTAATCCCAGGATCCCCAAAGGGCTGGAATGGATGCAGTGACCTATTTGCTGGAGATTACATCTGTCTAAGCAGTAAGTTGCGCCTCTGGTCTTGTTTGATCTACCTCCTTTTCTCCTCAAAGATATTGGGATATTATAGCCTCAAAATCTCCGGACTAATTCCTCCCAAGAACCTCCGTTGTTTATGTGCTAATATGTTGTATTCAATGTAGCCGGCTATAATCCGATGCCCGCTAACATTCCCAACGCTGTCTGTGGGCCGCAAGTGAATAACACAGCCGCGGCACCACCTGGGACCGACCTAAGCAAATTGAACGAGTGTCCCCTCAACGCTTGCTGTGACATTTGGGGCCAGTGTGGGTCAGTATATCCTAATGTATCATCATGTGTTTCTTCTGATTCCGTGACAGGACAACTACGGAATTCTGCACCGTCTCCAATTCGACCACCGGCGCTCCCGGCACAGCTGCACCTGGACAGAATGGCTGCATCTCAAACTGTGGTACGCAAATCATCACATCAACTAGCCCTGCTGAGTACTACTCGATTGCATATTTCGAAGGATGGGATTGGGAACGTTCGTGTTTAAAAATGAGCGTCGACGAGATCAACACTTCGGCGTATACCCACATCCATTTCGCATTTGCTACTATCAACCCCGATTGGTCACTTAATATATCTACTGTTGCATCTCAGTTTCCACTTTTCGTCGCGAAGACAGGAATCAAACGAATTATATCTATTGGCGGATGGTCATTTTCTACCGATCCAGATACCTATACGATCTTTCGGGATGTGGTGAGTAGCGAAGCTAGCCGTGAGGCACTTGTCAGCAATGTAGTAAATTTCTTAAATAAATATGATTTGGATGGTGTTGACTGGGATTGGGAATATCCGAATGAGCCTGATATTCCTGGGATCTCGGCTGGAACTGCCGCAGATAGTACTGGATTCTTCTTGCTACTGGACGAGCTTACAACTGCCATCGCTGCGAAAGCTCCCGGAAAGACAGTTTCTATCACTGCTCCATCCTCATACTGGTACTTGAGAGGATTTCCCATCCTGGCTCTGAGTTCGGTAGTGGACTACATCGTGTATATGACTTACGATCTACATGGGCAATGGGACTACGGTAACGCCTTCTCCGATCCTGGCTGTCCTGAAGGCGGTTGCCTTAGATCTCATGTAAGCAACTTGAAAGGCTTTTTGAGGCTTAATATATGCTGACTAGATCATCTTGGTTGATAGGTCAATCTGACGGAAACGATTAACGCATTGTCGATGATTACCAAGGCAGGTGTTGCCTCCAACATGATTGTTGCTGGGGTGTCATCGTATGGACGCTCTTTCCAAATGTCTGCTGCCGGTTGTTATACAGCAGATTGTACATTTACAGGTCCATTATCAGGAGCTCTTCCTGGACCGTGTACCGACACAGCAGGATATATTGCTGACTACGAGCTCGACACGATCATCTCGACCAATCCTTCAGCAGAGTCTCTTTGGGATGACGGTTCTTATTCAAATATATTGATTTACAATAGTAATCAATGGGTTGCCTACGTAAGTCGTCCATTTATTGGTTCATCTTATTTTTCCAAATACATCCAGAACAGCAATAAAAATAGAAACTTCTTTGCTGTGGCAATGAATACTAAGGAGGGTAGTAAACCCGTCAAAATATGCAGCACTAACTTCGAGACTGACAGATGAATGATTCCAACAAAGCTGTCCGTAACCTTCTCTACAAGGAATTAACCTTTCTTGGAACTTCCGATTGGGCTGTGGACTTGCAATCCGAAGATGGTGATTCATCTTCTTCAGGTTCATCCGGCGGTGGCACCGTCTACATAGACCCGGGTATTTGGAGCTCAGCTTCTCTTCTCGTAACCGCCATTCCCGGCATGACCTTAATCTGGCCTCCAAAGCCTCTGCCTACTCCAACAACAATCTCGTTCCCTTTGTGGACTACAACAGTATCATACTCGAGCCTCACAACTCTCACAAGCACCCTTACAAATGGTGTGACATCGACATACCCCTGGTATATTTATGTGTCAATTTTTACGACCATCTCGATTCCCACAGGTGGGCTTTCATCTTATTTCAATGCATGTCCCCTTGCTAACCTTGCCCACAGTTGTTACTTCTGCAATACCTGTATGGGCCGTTACCTTGAGCACCAATACAACTGGCGGACCAATCTACTTGACAAGTTCTGTACAGCCGCCTCCATTTGGCATTACTATAACCCCGTAAGTGCAGTCCCATTTCGCTTGTTTCACAGATCTAGCAGCATTCCGCCTCAAAATCATTTTCGTTCAGACAGATCAGTGTGATCAATGTCCCCGGTTGTCTGATGGCGTTTGATCATTAAATACCGTCATATCAACTACCAGAAGACATCAGAGTTACAAAAGTGCATGAGCAAAAGCTCTATCAGCTTCTAGAAACCTGATGATCAGCCGCAAAGTCATTCAACAATTCCTACCCTTTCAAATGGAGACATCAACTGACATCACTGTCTCGGTCCAGTGTCATTAGTGGAACCACATCTATCATAGGGGCTACAGAGACCAGTTCAATCCCAGGGTCTACAATCATTTGGGGAGACTATACATATATAGAGCCTCCAGCTACGGAAACAGAGGGAGGAAGCACAACGATAATTGGCGGAATCACCTTACCACCAACCATCATAACTGTTACGCCAAATCCTCATCCGACTACCGTGCCACCTACAACCGATCCAGTACTAAACTCGAAGCCACCAACCTGGACTTCTGGGAGCACCGCAAAACCTACTAATACGCCTGGATGTCCCGGGTGTGGTTCTCCATGTATGTATATGTGTTTGTGTTCTTGGAGCCCCTCGAGACAATCGCTAATGTAATTCATTTAGGCATCGCTTTCTGCGACCCGGCGTGTCCATTTTGCCCACCAGGAGTTATGGGAAACACCAACGTCGCAGGCGAAGGCGAAGGTGACAACGACGAATCGAGTTCGGAAAGCCAATCGTCCACACAGACAAGTGCCTCCCATACGGTCCTATATGGCACTGATCTGGCGGACTCATTTCCTACAACTTTTGCTGCAATGGCAGACCTTTCTGTAAGCATATGTTTTGGTTTTCACTAGAAACTTCGTACTTCTTACTTAAACTTTCTTCCTTTCTCCGTCTTAAGGCTCCGAGTATAATTGCTAACTGGCCATAGTCACTGATGTCCGTTGACTTTAGCCTCTGGGATTCCATGTTTGGCATCACAAGCACAGTGCCATCAACGACCCCTACAACCACACCTGCGCCGCCTACCACACCCACGGCTACACCCACAGTAGCACCCACACCGTATGTTGACTGTGCTTTCTGGGATGCAGACTTAATCGCCTACGAGTTCGAGATTTACAATATCGAAGGAGGCTGGGTGACTGACGGTGGGGCAAGTCTGGAAAAGCAAGAGCAAGGTTGCGGCGCCTTGACTTTCTGGAATTGGGTTCCTGCAACGTCCACAACTTTCGCTTATGTTCACTTCTATCTGCCAGTACTCATAGCAGCGGGATGCGTCGAACGAGCTATTGTGTCAGCTGGTGGACCGAAGACCAGTTGCCAGGGACAGGGGGTAACTGGTGGGTTGAAGAGAAACATAAATGGGGAGTTGGAGGAGAGACAGATCGAGCCCATGGCAGCCGAATATCTACCACCTACGAATGAGCAGGTGCAAGTTCTGCAATCTGTTTATACTAATGTGACAGGGGTAGCCGAGCCTTATGTGCCCATGAATTGGAACGGGGTGAGTAAATTTTCTGATACAGAGGGGTCTTCGTCGACTCCGACAGTTTAAAGATAGTTTTGTGTGCTTTTTCCTGCTAGGAAATAGAATATATTGCAACATTGACTCTCACAATCCAGCTTGACTGGGCACATACTAGAATGCTCGTTGAAAGCCATCCAAGCATCTCGTGGGACTTCGAGGTGAAGCTCTCTCAGATAAAGGCTTCATCTCCAATGGTCTCCCTCTGATTATTCTTAGAGGGTAGCTGGCTGCTAGCCGCATCAATTTGCTGTACCGCAGAGTATCTCCGTACCTGCCAAAAACTGGCCCTGCACCCACAGCACAGCCTCCACAACATTCTCTCTGCAGATTCCACACCACCTCAGGTTGCAGATTTCCGTACCTCTGGCGCTGCTTCAACACTTCGAGGCAAGCCCTCAAATTCAGCGTCACCAACTGCATCGACAAAACAGAGTTTTCGGGTGGCGGAAAGACGCCTGAGGCAGGTTGCAAGCTGATATGACGAATTTATCGGGACTATTTGTCGTCAAAAGAAAGGAGAGTGCTCAGCCTCCTTTGATTCGGGGGTTCTGCGCCAGAAGCGAAAAGTCAGGGACAAGCAAGCACCAACCATCAGAAGCCAGAAGCAAAAATGAAGCAGCCATTTGACGGGCTGGCTTGACGTGCCGTTCCAGCGGTCAAGAAGACAGCCTCATAGGCCAGCGGATCCTTGAACAAGCTGGTGATGGCTTGCCTGAAAGGGAAAAGAAATACTTCCAAGCCCCCACTGATACTATATCAGGATATCCTGCACTTGCAGCATCTGTAGGTTGTTTGGGCATCTACTCGCTGAGAGAGAAAGTAAGCTTTTCATATTGCGGCAGAATGAGCCAATTGCCACCTTTTCCTACCCTCGCGCCGCACAGCTGGGTTAGGTGGGAATTTCCCATTCCATTTATTTCTAAGGCCTGAGAAGCTGGGAACCCAGAAGGCAGAAGTTTAGATGGTCATAGATGGAAAGCATTGATACCCTTGCACGTGAAATCCTTAATGTGTTGGAGCAGAGCAAACCTTTTGAATTACCCCGCAAAATTGCTCCCTAGGACTTGCACTCACGATACAGGACTGAAGAACGGGGCCCAAGGACTGGCTGGCGTTCTGCAAGCCACCACCCCTCAGGATGTCCCACTTTGGCGGGACCTAATGGGCCTGGCGTCGCCTGGCACAGCATGTGGTTGAGTCTTGAGACGCGTAAGACCAAGCCACATAAGCCCATTGCGGCAAGCTCAGGCCTGTTTTCAACCTTTGAATAGGGCCCTGTAATATCGAAGTCGGAGAAAGTTTCGTTTCAAACCTGCCAGTCTCGGGTTGGTTGGCCTTGCCAAGCAGGCAGACGCGATTTGAGAGGTGATTTGTTTCATGTCAACGAATTATTACACCTCGGCGGTCTTTTGGTAGGATATTTGTGGAGAGCAAGTTGATTGGGAGGCACGGTGCTTGGCTCGGGTCATTGATACTCCGAAGTTGGCATTTATTACTTTCTGACTTTTCCTCGGTTTAGCCACTTTGGGGCGATTTTGGCCTGTTTCTGTGCTCGTTATTTGAGTCTTGGTTGAAGTGGTTGCGTGAGAAGGGGGCAATGGGTTGAAATAGGTGCTTCGAGATCTCTCTTTCACTCACACGGCCCGTGCAGCGTCGTAGGGCGGGGAAGAGCTGAGGTGGTATTGGGTTGAATCACGTTGCATCTGCATGGCATATGTAAGGCGAGTGCGAGGCGAGTGCGATTGCATTTGATGATGCTGCTATTTAGAGAGCAGGTTGGTTGGAGACGGTGAGCGGAACTTCCCCATTAGAACTGCATGTTGACATGACCCAACAGTGGTGACGGAGGATGAAAGCAATGTTCTGGAAGAGTGACCGGGACGTTATGCAGCCACAACGACCTTGTACCCGGGTCTGGTTGCTGGAGAGAGGGTCCTGGCCGTGACAGTCATACCAGAAAATACCGTTTTCTTGGATCCCCGGGCTGGTGTTACAAACATCTTGGGCCTTCGGCATTCCTCAATGTACAGCGAGATGAGTTGAACGTCTCCTTAAGCTCTAGTTGGAGCCAAGGGAGGCAACGGGGCAGGTTTGTCATAGGGTTTCGGGGAAGCCGATGGGTGTTCGCCAGCGAAGACGCTCTACTCCATGCTAGACATCTCTCCACTGTGGATGGCCTGGCGGTGGATGGCGCAATGAGGACCGCAAAGGATATCGAGGAGGTCGGATGTACGCACCGTTACAGCACGCAGTAGATGACGCTTTACGAGTACAGTGCAGACTAAGGTCGAGTGCTGTTATTTTTAGGCAACGTATGGTAGTGGTAGGCTCGGTTAGGAGGAAGAGGGGGCACTTCGCAAGTATCTTTAAGCTCTCACGCTAATCCTAAGGAAGGCAGACGGGCGCCCCACGACGACACCCTGTGCGTCCATACGAACTACGAAATGTGCTCTCCAAGGCCTCCTCCTTTCCTCCACGGGTGACAACCTGCCACACTCCAACAACGCCAAGCAGGAGAAGAGCAGCGGATCACATATCCAGAGGATCTCCTCTTCCGGTCGCCGTGGTGCCAAGGGATCTGTGGTCCATGCAACTGCCACAGTGACACGCTTCACGCCTTGCTGGTTTGCTGTCGTCCTTTCTCACCGCCTTTCGACTCTGCATCTACACCTGTCAATTGAGGCGATCAGCGAATGCTCCAATACTCCGCCGTATGACGCCGTGTATCAAAGTCGGCCAGCGGTTAGTTTGCAGTTGACGGGGCGGAAGTGACAACCAAGCACAAAGGATTTTGGTGATTGGCTACTTAGAGGAAAATTCCTGGGTCCCAATGCCCAAGAGAATGGTTCGCGTCTCCGCCCGCAACCCGCCATGTCATCCGGATGCATACGACCAAAAGATTGAACGTCTCAGGGCCGAGGATGCCTAGAAGAAGATTCCGAAGAACCACTCCCGCCGGTGCAGGGCCCCTGCCCGACCGATCTCCTTCAACTGCTCCAAGGGGAAATTCTAACGGCTCAAGGGCTGCTTCTGGGGCCTCCGGCCGTTTCATGTCAAGGGTCTACGCGAACTCAAGATCTTCAAGATAAAATGCAAGGTGCTATCCCTGACGGTCCTCGGCAACTAAAGCTAACCCTTGCCTTGCCGACACGCTTAATCATGCCCCCATTCAACTCTCGATGCCATTTCTCAGGACCTTTCCATGCCGTGGGTTCCATGCTTCCCCCAAGGCACCAACCATACCTGGTTGAGGAATTAGAGACGAAGCGTCGTTTCTCCGGACTCCGAAGTTAGTTACAGCTTCCTTCACCGCCTTCGCTTCGTGTGCAGGCATTTCCTCCTCCAGTCCTCCACATCCAATGGATGCGGCTCTCGTATGTTCCGGTATGGACGTCAAATATACCTCCATGTACACGGTACCACTCCGCACAATACCTGAGTCTCACGCATCATGTAAATCAATGCTATAGGATGCCATCTTCAGAGCTGCAGCGAGCTGCTTCCCCACTTCGACGATTCATTGAAGCACTCGATTCAGGAGGGAAGGTCCACGCACGTGTACAAATGAGGCAGGTCCTGAGTAGACGATCCTATATTCGTAATCAGTATCACTTCGACTCATCAACGGCTTTGTCCACTTTGACCACCAGTAACATTGTCTCTTTCTTCCAGAGATTATTCATAGAAGCAAGAGGCGACCTGAGCTACAAATCCACGAGACCAGATCTGACAATATCAATCTTCGGCGGTACTCTGCTCGTGCGCAGCGCAACACTGCGTCCGCAGCTCAGCCAAATATACTACGTTGTATCACACAACCCGACTGATACTATCGGGATGGCGCCTGAAGTGCAGTGTGTACGAAGATTTCTAGAAGGCGCTAAAAATAGGTAGCCTTGCAGCATATCCCTGACGTCGATTACTCGATGGGGTTAATGAGTCGCCATGTCATGCAGCATGACCAATCAAGGCGCGAAGGTCGGCTGCACCAGAAGTCAGGCGGCGCCACCCAACATCCGCCAGACCTGAAGCATGAGAATTCCGTTCATATTGCGAGGCGAAGCAAAACAACATTGATTATCGTGCTCTTTTCGCATCAGTCAAGTGGCCAGCAGGCCGTTGAGTCAGCACGGAAGGCATCAATAATCAGGGGTACGGATGGAAGGCATTGCCCTCCGGCCGTACGATGACGTCTCAAGGATACTTTGGCTTGCCTCCAATGTGAGGCTCACGGCGCAGTCCCGGAAAACCTTAAACGCAAAGAACCACAAAAGAAAGGGGGAGAACAATTTGCTTGGCGCATGAACACCGGATTCCAAACTCCGGCGTAGAATTTTAACGATTGGGTGCCGGCATCACCGCAGAAGTCCGATAGTAAGGGAAGTGTTGACAAACTTTACGAGAAACTGAAAGGCTCGAAATTGACTTCTGATAATTATTCTAGTTATGAGGGCAACTGCTTAATTCTCTCCATCTCCAGGTAACATCATTTTTGAAGCGTTGTTGTGGCCGTTCAACTTTACCAGTTTTGAGGCTGTTGTATGATCTTCAAAATGATTCCATAACCATGTTGCATTTCCTGGCAAGGATGCCGCCAAGACGCGGAGCAGACATGGACATCGTTGCAAGATCTCAACCGCCAACAGAGCACATGATATTAAAATGGCATGACAAAAGTCGATCCACTCCTTTAAAGTTACGGTGCATTGAATTCCATAGGCGTCTTCCCTCCGCAGCTCTCTGACCAATGAAGTCGTCGGGTCTGCATCACGCAGACTGTTCCTATTCGGACAATTCGAAAACGGCCCTTTATCAGCATTGGGCCTTTCAAAGTTGCTGAGTCACGTTTCTGCTTGAGTTGTATGGAACTCGCGCCACGGACGGACATTGGTGACGTCGAACCGGCAGCGCACAAAGTACAAAATGGGACACGAGGCGACATGGTGGTTCAAGTCAAACGCTGACAGCTATTCGTCAATGTAAGGTTGGCCTTGCTGGGGGACGTACCGTCAACCCTGCGAGCGCATCCAGGGCCCCTTGCAACGGCTGATCGAATGGGGCGGAGCAACAAGGATGACCGTCAAAAAGCGCGTGTGGTGATGTTGTACAGTGAGCACAATGCACAGACAAGCCTCAGAGAAGACCGAGACGCCAAACAGCGCAAAACCCACTCCCTGAGTCCTTCGCAGTTCTCTGACTCTAGCCAGCTAGCAAGCTCGGCCCGTGAGAGGCTACCTCTCAGGCTGCAGAATTGGTGCTCTGGTGCATTGCTGCATTGCTGCAGCCATTTGGCGGAGGCGGCCAGTGACGATTTGTCTGAGATGCCATGCTCTTCAGAATCGGAACAAACGTGAAGTGAATCGTCAACTCGTCAGTCGACTGAACAACTATGGACCCTGCATGCCAGGCCTCTTTTGCAATGCTGCTCTTACCCAGCAGCAGCAGCATCATCACACTTGCCTCGTCCATGATCCAGCGAATCACGGGTGGAAGGCAATCGGCAAGCCAAGTCATCAAGGGCAACCCTATTTTTAGCATTTCGCACGCCGTACCGTACACCCACAACGAAAGGTTCCCTCCTGCCGGTAGCTCAACTTTTCCCGCAAAACCAAACACCACCACCACCACCGCCGCTCGCAGCTCG
>Ga0302227_10002339_pt1 | contig 13112 bp, 15 predicted proteins | sample II_Palsa_N1_1_FD_193525 | JGI IMG/M metagenome (GOLD analysis project Ga0302227, IMG submission 193525) | Peat permafrost microbial communities from Stordalen Mire near Abisko, Sweden - II_Palsa_N1_1 | ecosystem: Environmental > Terrestrial > Soil > Palsa > Peat permafrost | place: Sweden...
AAGCTCGCCGGTCGGAAAACCCTTGCGCGCAAACCACGCGAGATACGCCCCGGGCAGGTCGGCGATCAGTCGCCCCTGATACTTGCCATACGGCATGCGCACGCTCACCAGCTTCGGCAGGTCTTCCGCTTCCATCGTCATCGTTCCTGCCGCGCTACTTCGCGAACAACTGCGCGCGATCCGCGAACGCCTTGAACTCCAGCGCATTGCCACAGGGATCGAGCAGGAACATCGTGGCCTGCTCGCCGACCTGACCCTTGAAGCGGATATGCGGCTCGACCACGAAACGCGTGCCGGCCGTTTGCAGCCGTTCGGCCAAGGCATGCCACGCGTCCATCGACAGCACCACGCCGAAGTGACGCACCGGCACGTTGTCGCCATCGACATCGTGTGCCGCCACGGTTCGTGCTTCCTCCGGTGCCAGATGCGCCACGATTTGGTGGCCATGGAAATCGAAGTCCACCCAGCTATCGCTGGAGCGACCTTCGGGGCAGCCGAGCAGGTCGCCGTAGAACGCGCGGGCGTTGGTCAGCGAGGTCACGGGGAAGGCGAGATGGAATGGTGCAAGTTCGGACATGAAAAGGTTTTGGAAGAGATCGTGAGCTTTGTGGAGAATGAGTCCGAGGTTAACGCAGCAAGTTACATGAATGACATTGCCCCGATCCCGCCTCCATCGTCATGGAGCTCGCTTGGCAATACGACGACTGTGAGAACTCACCCCGCCGGCCAAGTTTACTCAGACGAGTATTCGATAGCCCACTTCCCATCGCTGAAACCAAATATGGTGCCACCCTTGGTAATGCAGAATCGTGGTGTTTCGTCAGCGTCGTCAAATACCCGAGCGCAGGTTTCAGGAGCCTCACTCAAAAGCTGCCACTCTCCTGTTGGACTGCTGTAACGCATAAATTGAATGGCGGTCGTAAAAAACTTCGACTCTACACGAACCCCCATGCCCTCACCGGCGGATTTGAACACGACATCGGCAATCGCGTAAGGCGGCGCCTTATATTTCATCCATGAACGTGCTTCGTCTGTCGAGACGTAGAGTTTGGAGAACGCACCCTTGGCAAAAAATGCGGAAATCGTACCTTTCGGTCTATTGATGGAATAGTTGCTGATTTCACCTGGCAAAGAAACGGGTGCCCAAGTCATCGTGCCGAGATCAAGCTTCATCAAATCAGGTGCTGCGTTGATGAAATAATTGTCTTCTAACGATTGTGCTCGAAGATATGCCACCCAGACTGCAGATTTCAGTTTCAACGACGCGGAATTGATTCTGGCCAGGTTTTCCAATGTTCCGTCGTCAGACATATATACTATTACTTGGTCGGCGTATTCAAGCCCATTTGAAGCTAGCGTCTGTTGGACAGCAATGGCCAGCCAGCGCGAGCCTGTTCTACTGATGGAAAGAATGGTGCCGCCACAATCAAGCAGACCAATTGGTTTCCACGACTTTCCTTCGTCATTACTGATGCGTATTTGCCCATTGTCATATCCGGCCACAAGCATTGAACCATATCGAGTCAGTGCTGTGACTGCATGCAGCGTACCTGTGTCTATCGTATTCCAAATACCGTGGCTGTCACGCGTGCGTATCTGTCCAAAATCAGCACCAAAGTAGTAGCCGCCGCGTCCATCCGTGACGGGGATTCGCATGTCGGGCTGGCTGGATGCCTTGGCCAGTTCAAAGAATGATTCTATGGAAGTGGCATTCAGCAATTGCTGCCGCAATGGAGGCTTGTTGAGATGCTGGTCGTATGCATTCAGAGCGGCTACAAGCGCGCCTAATTGCAACGGGCTTCCCGGTTGTGGTATCTGAATTGGCGGCGGTGGCTTGACCGGATCCCATTCAATCGGCACCGTCGATGTAAGGAATTCGCGATAACGCTGAATGATCGATCCGATGACCCCGGATAATTCAGCAGGCCGCAACGGCAAGACCACGAATTCGTAACCACCTACAGTGACGGGAATAAGACTACCCAGATCTGTCACGTGACCAGCTTCAACCTGAAACTGGGTGTAATTACCAAACGGGTAAGAATCCCAGGTCGCAATTGTGTAATTGCCGGCGGGTAGCCATGCACCGGCACCGTTTACTTTTTCGTTTAGGATTGAATCGAGCTCGTACGTCTTCCCATCCAATACTGATCGAACCGATATCGGAGTGCCCGGATTACTCTTCGGATAATTCACGTAGACATATCCACCTTTCCCTGGTGACAAGCCGTCGTGCATCTGTGTTTGTGGCGCCGTGGCACATCCAGTCAGCGCAAAAACTATAAGGATCAAACAGGCGTGAAGGATCAAGTAGGCATGCTTTTTCAACGGATTCCCCGTTTGTCCGAAAAGTCGGCGAAATTTATCTTATAAATTGAGCGTTGGCCATCTATAGTGACTAACGCCCGTACGCTTCGCGTTTTACTGAGCGCTGACTAAGGTTAAGTACACATCAAGGTCATTATTTCAAGGCTTCACAAACCGCAACGTCATCCGGTCCGACTCACCAATCGCCTTCATTTTCGCGTGCTCGCTGTCAGGGCCAGCCAGATCGGGCGGCAGGCGGTGCACGTTGATGTCTTCCGGATCGTTCGGGTTGGCATTGATCTCCGACACGCCGGCCACGCGGAAGCCGGTCTTGAGGGCGAGCGCGATGAGGTAATCCTCGGGCAGGCGGTGCAGGGCTTTGCTGCTATCCACGGCATCGGCGAACGGTTTGGCGCGGTGTTCGGTGATGCCGAACACGCCGCCGGGTTTGAGCACGTTGAACGCGGCCTGGAACACGGCGTCGAGAGTGGCTTGGCTGTGGTTGAGCCAGTCATGCGTGTTGCGGAAGGTGAGCACCATGTCGGCGGAGTTGTCGGCGCCGAGGTTTACCTGATCCGGTGGTGCGAACGGGATGACGTTTGCTATGTGTCCGTATACCGCCGGATCGGCCTTGAGCTTGGCGGTGAATTTCGCGGCCGTCGACGGCGCAGCTTCGATCAGATGGCCGTGCGCATAGAGAAAGGGCGCGAGGATTTCGGTGTACCAGCCGCCGCCGGGTGAGATTTCGATCACCGTCATGTCCGGCTTGATGCCGAAGAATTGCAGGGTCTCGACCGGGTGGCGGTATTGATCGCGCGCCTGGTTGGCGGGCGATCGCCAGTGGCCGTTCACCGCCTGCTGCAGCGCCATGGTGGTGCTATCGGTTGCAGTGGCAGGAGCCGCGCTGGCGACGGTGGGAAGCAGCAACGTCACGAACAATGGGATGAGCAGCTTGCAGGTTCGACGAAACATGGTTCGGTCCTCCTGACGGTGGGCGTTCAAGACTACGCCGAAACATGCGAGGTGGAGGCCGAAGGCATGACTTCCCGCACGGCATGACTTCCCTCATGGGGCGCCACCGCGCAAACCTCGTAGGCTGCAGCATCCGCCCGTCGGGCCTGATCGAGCGACAAGCGATGAACAGCCGCAAGCGTTGGTACAGGATTTCCCCGGTCGCCGTACTGACGGCGTTGAGTCTGGTCGCTACGGCTGCAGCGCATGCGTCGGCATCGCCCGGGCCGGATGGTTCCCGCGAAGGCATCGCTGGCCAGCCTGGTTGCGAGCGGCTCGATGCACGCGCCTGCCTTGACCTGGCGCTGATCGCGATGGGTGGCCGCGACAAGCTGGCGGGCATCCACAACGTGCAACTCGACGTGATCGGGCACACCGCACTTACCGAGCAGTCGTACCGGCAGTCGCCGTTCATCATCAGCTACGAGCGCGACCAGCTCACGGTGGATTTCGACAAGGGCCGGCTGCAGCAGCATGCCCACGCCGTATGGCCGGAGTCCGACCCGCATCAGGCAGACATCGAGCAGACCCTGGTGGCCACCGCCCAAGGTGGCGTGTATCGCGGAAAGGATGGCGACTCGCCGTGCGGGTTGTCCGATCTGGAGGACACCCGCGTCACGCTGGCGCTGGGGCCGGAGCGCTTGCTGCTCACCGCGGCGGCCGCGCCTGACCTGCATTACGCCAGCGGCGAATGGCTGCGTTCCACCCCGCACAGTGTGCTGGAGTTCAACTGGCAGGGGCAGCCGGTGCGTGTGCTGCTGAATGCCTTCAACCACCTGCCGGATGCGTTCGAGCGCACGGCCACATTCCAGGATTTCTGGTTTGCCTGGGGTGACGTCGAGCAGCGCGTCTATTACGACAACTGGAAGCTGCTGGGTGGCATGGTGCTGCCGACCAATCGCATCGAGCAGCGCAACGGCGTGCTGTGGCAGTCGATGCAGATCCTCGATGCCAGCTTTAATACGACGCTGGACGACAAGACCTTCGCAATGGATGCGGCGGTGGCGGCGAAGAGTGCGCAGTCGAAGGGCTGGAACCGTGAATTCAGTGACAAGCACCACGTCGAGCTGGCACCGGGCATCGAGCTGTACATCGGTGCGTGGAATGCGACCCTGATCAAGCAGGACGACGGCGTGCTGGTACTGGAAGCGCCGATCTCGCCGCATTACACCGAAGGTGTGTTGGCCAAGGCACGTAGCGCGGTTGCCGGTGTGCCGGTAAAGGCGGTGCTGTCCAGCTCCGATTCGTGGCCACATATGGCCGGCGTACGCGAGGCGGTGGCCGACGGCTTGCCGGTGTACATCCTCGATCTGAACCAGCCGCTGCTGGACCGGCTCGTGGCAGCCCCGCACCGCCTGCAGCCGGACCATCTGCAGACCGCACCCAAAGCCCCGCAATGGCACGTGGTCTCGGGGCGGCAGGAGATCGGCAGCGGGGCGAATCGGGTGGTGATCTATCCGCTGCGCGGCGCCTCTACCGAGCGCCAGTACATGGTGTATTTCCCGCAGCACAAGCTGCTGTATGCCAGCGACACGCTGGCGCTCAATGCCGACCACACGCTCTACGATCCGGAACTGATGCATGAGGTGGTGCAGGCGGTGGCACGCGAACATCTGGAGGTAACCACGGTTTACGCGATGCATGAAGGCCCGACGCCCTGGTCCGAGGTGGTCCGCCTGGTCGACGCGGCGACGAAATAGCCGCGTCGACCGATATTTCATGCTGGCGGCGTTAGCATCACGGTCTGCCCTTGATGTGGAGGCTGACCGATGCGCACGAAACTGTGGTGGTTGCTCTACCTGCTGGCGGTGCCGGCCTTCGCCGCGCCGCAACTGGACAAGCTGACCCTGCCGAAGGGTTTCCATATCGCGGTGTATTCGGACCAGGTGCCGAATGCGCGCGAGATCACGCTGGGCGCGAAAGGCACCGTGTTCGTGGGCTCGAACAGCGCAGGCAAGGTCTACGCGCTTACCGACACAAAAGGCGACGGTGTGGCCGACAAGGTACGCGTGATCGCCAGCGGGCTGCAGCTGCCGGTCGGCGTGGCGTTCAAGAACGGTGACTTGTATATCTCCGCGGTGAGCCGGATCTACGTGCTGCGCGATATCGAGAACCATCTGGACGATCCGCCGAAACCGGTCGTGGTCACTGACAAGTTTCCCACCGAGACGCACCACGGCTGGAAGTTCATCGCGTTCGGCCCGGACGGCAAGCTGTATGTGCCGATCGGTGCGCCGTGCAACATCTGCGATCCGGGTCCGGATCACGCCAAGCTGACCCGCATGAACGCGGACGGCTCCGACATCGAGGACGTGGCGCGCGGCATCCGCAACACGGTCGGTTTCGACTGGCAGCCCGGCAGCGGGCGTCTGTGGTTCACCGACAACGGTCGCGACATGATGGGCGACGACATGCCCAGCGACAAGTTGAACGAGATCACCCGCCCCGGCGAGCACTTCGGCTATCCGTACTGCCATCAGGGCGACACGCTCGATCCCGAATTCGGCAAGGGCAAGAGCTGCAAGGATTACGTGCCGCCGGTGTTGAATCTCGGTGCACACGTGGCCTCGCTCGGCATGCGCTTCTACGAGGGCAAGCAGTTTCCGGCCAGCTACAAGGGCGCGATTCTCATCGCCGAGCACGGCTCGTGGAACCGCAGCAAGAAATCCGGCTACCGGGTGATGACGGTACGTCTGAACGGCAACAAGGTGCTGTCGTACGAGCCGCTGGTCACCGGTTTCGAACAGAACGAAAGTGCCTGGGGGCGCCCGGCCGACGTGCAACCGCTGCCGGATGGCAGTGTGCTGGTGAGTGATGATCTGGCGGGGGCGGTGTATCGGGTGACGTATCGGCCGTAGTGTTTCGTCAGGCGTGGTGACAAGGCGAGGTGCGATTCCGGCCTGCGCCGGAATGACGAGCTAAAAGGTCGAAGCCCGCAATATCCCAGTTACCGATCTCTCTCATATTCGTCATTCCGGCGCAGGCCGGAATCGCACTTCAACACTGGAGAAAACGCCATGGATCGGCGACAACCTTGCGTCTACATGCTTGCAAGCAAGAAGAACGGCGTTCTCTATATCGGTGTCACCAGCGACCTGGTCAAACGCATCTGGCAACACAAGAACGATATGGTCGAGGGCTATACCAACCGCTACGGCGTGCATACGCTGGTCTGGTATGAGCTTCATTCGACGATGGAGTCGGCGATCCTTAGAGAGAAGACGCTCAAGGGTTGGAAGCGGGCCTGGAAGGTACGGGTGATTTAAGAAGGGAATCCCGGATGGTGCGATCTCTATCCAACTATATCTGTGACTAGATGGTCGGTGTTGTTGTTGAAGTGTGGTGACCAGCTTCGCTGTTGAAGGGCGATTCCGCCTTCGCCGGAATGACGAGCTGGATAGCTAATTTTGAGGTTCATACGGAGATATTCATGCAACTACGCAGCGACAATTTCGAGAACGGTCAGTCGATTCCCGCCGAGTACGCATTCGGCAAGCGTGCGAATCCGTTTGCACTGTCAGACAACCTTAGCCCGCATCTGGCCTGGAAGAATGCGCCCCTGGTCACCCGCTCGTTCGTGCTCACCTGCATCGATACCGACGTGCCCAGCCACGGCGATGACGTGAACAAGGAAGGTCACACGGTGCCGGCGGATCTGCCGCGGGTGGAGTTCGTGCACTGGCTGATGGCGAATATCCCGGCCGAGTGCGGCGAGCTGGGTGCGGGCTCGTGCAGTGACGGGATCACCCCGCGCGGCAAGCGCGATCCGGTCGGGCCGCACGGCAGTGTGCAAGGCGTGAACGATTACACCGGCTGGTTCTCCGGCGATGCGGACATGGGTGGCGAATATCTTGGTTATGACGGCCCATGCCCGCCGTGGAACGACGCGTTGCTGCATCACTATCACTTCAAGATCAGCGCGCTCGATGTGGCTACGCTGCCTCTGGTGAAGGGTTTCACGGCGGAACAACTGCGCGCCGCCATGGCTGGCCATGTACTAGCCGAGGCTGAACTGATCGGCACTTACAGCCTCAATCCGGGGGTCGTGGGCTGAGCCAAACGTCGGCGCCGCGTGCACGGTGGCGCCGGTTCCCTTCACACCCGCATGGCATGGGCTATGGGTGAATGGCACTACGTGGCCTCGCTGGCCGCTGCTGGCTTTCATTCAAGAGGACACCACCATGCTTCATTACGCCCTGGTTTTTCTGGTCATCGCTATCATTGCCGCTGTGCTCGGTTTTGGTGGCATCGCGGGTGCCGCGGCCGGCATTGCGAAGATCCTGTTCATCATTTTTCTGATTCTGGCGGTCATCGCGTTCTTCCGCCGCGCCAGTTGACTGGCAGTCCGTTGCAACGTGTTTGCGCCACACTGAATCCTTTCCGGAGCATGCAATGAACAAGCAGGTACAGAACCCCGAGCCGGCCACCGGCAACCGCATCGACGACAGCGCCGAGCGGATCAAGCAGGTTACCTCGAATGTCGTGGAGAGCACCAAGGAGGCGGTGGATCGCGCTGCCGATCATGTCGAGGAAGGCCTGCATCACGCCACCGACAAGGCCGCGAATGCCGCCCACCGGGCCAGCGACAAGGCTGCGCACGTTAGCGAGCGTAGCCGCGAGGTCTATGACGAGACGATGGATCGCGCCGATGCGTGGCTGGAGCAGGCACGTGAGTACGTGCGCGAGAAGCCGGTGCAGTCGGTTGCCATCGCGCTTGGCGCGGGGTGGCTGCTTGGTCGTATCCTGCGGCGTTGAGCCACGCGACAGCGGAGCAGGGAATGCACAACGAGGGTGATACACCCCAGGATGCGACGGCGCCGGATGCGGCGCCGTCTCCGTCTCCGTCTCCGTCTAGGCTATTGACCGAGATCGGCCAGCTCGGTCGCGCGGTCAAGCACCTGTTCGGTGCCCAGCTGCATCTGCTGGCGGCGGAACTGGGCTTGGCGCGCAGCGCGGTGTCGTGGATGCTGCTGGCCGGTCTGGCCGCCACGGTGGCCGGCGTCGGTCTGGGCCTGAGCGTGTTGGGCCTGCTCGGCGTCGTGCTGGCGACGTGGCTCGGTTCGTGGATCTGGGCACTGCTGGTGCTGGCCTTGCTGCAGGTGCTGTTCCTGTTCGGCGCGATCCTGCTGTTCCGGCACTGCATGCACTGGATGAGCATGCCTGTCACGCGCAGAGAATGGAGTGCGATGATGCGTGACACCCTGCACAAGGCCGAGACCGAGGTCGAACAGGACAGCGGGAGGGAAGCTCGCCCATGAAGGTTCTCGATCAGCTCACCAGGGTACGCATGGCGCAATTGCGCATGAGCGCGGCGAGGCAGGAACTGAGCACGCCCGCGGCGGCCTTGCTGGCGCGCAGCCATCAACATCCGTTGACGACAGTGGGCGCAGCCGCGGGCGCCGGCTTCGTGCTGGGCAGTCTCAACGTGCATCCGTTGCGCGTGCCGGGTCTGGGGCCCCTGCTTGGCGGTGGGCTGGCTGAGGCAGTCGCCTTCGGCACGCGCCTGATTGCGGAGCTGGGCACGGCCGGGCTGGGCGCATTCGATCCGGGTACGAGGGATCGCGACCAGGATGAGCGCAGCGTCGATGAGCCGGCCACGGGTGGCGGCGGCGAGCCGTCATGAGCGAGCCCGAACAATTCGCGCCACCGCCGGAGGATCGCGAAGGCGAAAACGTGGTGCCGGTCATCCTGATGGATCAGGTCGCGCCAGGTTATCCGCCGCGGCAGCTGGTGCGCGGCTTGCAGACGACACGCGGCATGCGTCGCCATCTGCGGGCCATTCGCGGGCTGTTGAACATGCTGCTGTTCCTGGCACTGATGTACACCATCACGCTGACCAAGGCACTGCTGATTCCGCTGCTGCTGGCTGCCTTTCTCGGGCTGGCGCTGAATCCGCTGGTCGCTGCCGGTACACGCATCCATCTGCCGCGCTGGCTGACGGCGAGCGTGCTGATGATCGGCCTGATCTTTGGTATCGGCAGCGGTGTGAGCATGCTGACGCAACCGGCAGTCGGCTGGTTCCACGGTGCGCCGCAGGCTCTCAAGAGCTTCGTACCGAAACTGAAGCACCTCACCCAGCCGCTGGAAGCGGCGAATCGCGCCACCCAGACCCTGGTCAGCGGCAATACCGGCACCATCCACACGCCGGCCACGCCATCTCCGCCGATGACGATCAGTGCCTGGGACGTGGTCTCCACCACGCCCAAGGTACTGGCTGCGGTACTCAGTGTGGTGCTGCTGGTGTTCTTCTTCCTGGTCTATGGCGACACCATGCTGCGGCGGTTGGTGGAGATCACCCCGGGCTTTGGCTACAAGCGACATGCGGTGGTGATCGTGCGTGGCATCCAGACCGAGGTATCGCGCTACCTGCTGACCGCGCTGCTGATCAATGCCGGCCTGGGTGCGGTCACCGCCGGCATGCTGTGGCTGTACAAGGTGCCGGATCCGCTGCTGTGGGGCGCGGTGGCGATGTTCGCCAACTTCATTCCCTACGTCGGTGCAATCGTCACCACCTCGGTGCTCGCGGTGGTGTGCATGCTCTATGCGAACGAGATGAGCCTGCATGTATTCCTGCCGGTGCTGACCTTCGCCGGTATCACCGCGCTGGAAGGCAACCTGATCACGCCGATGATCCAGGGCCACAGCATGCGCCTCAGTCCGATCGCGATCCTGTTGTGGCTGCTGGTATGGGGCTGGCTGTGGGGCATTCCTGGTGCATTGCTGGCGGTGCCGATGCTGACCTGCACCAAGCTGATTGCCGAACGCGTGCGCAGCTGGCACTGGTTCGCGGTGATGGTGCAGCGTTGAGGGCTATTACCGCTTCGCCGTGTCCGCTGGGGGTTGCTTCAGCCACCCGGCAAGCGAAAGTCGCCAGATGCCCGACTGCCCGGTGACATAGACCGCGTCGCCGTCGGTCGAGACATGTGCGCCCCACGGCAGATCCTTGTTGACGGCATCACCCAGGTCGACGGGCCGGCTCCAGTGCTCACCTTGCCTGAAGGCGATGCACAGGCGGCCGAGGCCGCCCTTGGTCTTGCCGTAGTCGAACACGATGAACGACTGGTCGGGCGCGATCGCGGGATCATGCGTGGAGACGTCGGGATCGCCCAGGCCGACGCGCACGGCAGTCAGGTAGCTGCCGTTGCGGTACAGCGAGCGCCAGATATGCATCGCCCGCGCTTGCTTGTCCCAACGGATGAAATACAAGGTTCCGTCGGCGGCGATGCTCGCAAAATCGACGAAGGGATCGTCGTTGATGATCGGCCCCAACCATACCGGGTTCCCCCATGCATCGCCCTTGCGCTCCACTTTCCAGATATTGCTGCCCGGCGCGTTGCCGCCGACGAAGTAGTTCTGCGTCAGCGGCTGGCCGCCCGGTGTCGCTGGCCGGTCGGAATTGAACAACAGGTACGAACCGTCCGGCGAGACAACCGGATCCTGGTCGAACCAGTGGCCCGAGAAGCTCGCGACTTGGGGGGTCGACCAGTGCCCGTTCACCTTGCGGGAAACCATGACGGTCTTGTGCGGCCCGTTGCTGCGGTCGAAGAACACCGTATTGCCGTCAGGAGTGAAGGCGAGGGTGTCGTCGCTGTCCGGATGGATGATGTCGTCGAGCGTGATCGGCGCGAGCGCCGCGATAGAAGCCGTGCTGGCGTACGCGTGCGACGAGGCGAAGCAGGGCGCAACGACCGCAAGGCAGAACGAACAGGCGATGGCGAGAATACGGCTCATGGGGCATGACTTCTCAAGTGGCGTATCGAATGGGGTTTTGCTCGATGCCGAAGCGCAAGGCGCGATCCCGTTTTCCGTGTATCGGTGGCCGGCAACGATTAGATCGTGTCTTGTGACAGGTTGAGCAAGGTATAGGAGCGCTGCTCGCCCTCGAATTTGTCGCCGCCCTTGGACACCAGCATCACGTGTCGCTGCACCATGATTTCGTCGCTGACGATGACGCCCTTGCATATCGTGGTGTAGCCGCGCCAAGTGGTCTGGCCCGGGATCACCGACACGTCGATGGTCTTTCCGGTCGTGGTGGTGATCTGTATCGGCGTTCCACTCTGCTGACGGTACAGATCATCGGATGACGGGCCGCTGCCACTGCCATGGCGGATCAGCGTGATGACATCATTGAGCGGGTCGACGCGAACCACCCGCACCTGCTCGGTACCGGCCGGGCCGATTTCCCAGGGCTTGGGGATGGTGACCGTCCAGGTGGTTCCCGCGCGAATGCCATTCGGTGCGTTGCCCCACAACAAAGGATTGAAAGTCACCCCGCTGGTATCGTCGTCGACGACACACTTGCCCTTGTGGCAATTGGTGATGCCGTCCTGAAGTATCTTGATATCGTGGGTCACGCCATGGGTTGGACGCCCGTCATAACGACCTTCCTCATCGAAGATGAAGGCCTCAGGCGTGACACCGGTCACCCTATAGTCGGCGCTGCCGCTTATGCGATCGACCTTCTCGTTGAATCCCGTTCCCTTTATCGAGACGGCTTTGGAAAACACATCGGACAGATGTTCTCCCACCTTGAGGCTGGGGCTCAGATACGCCGCGGTCGACTCGGCGTAGGCCGATGAACTACCCAGGCAAAAGATCGAGGTGCAAAAGGCGACGGTAGCGACAACACGGGAACGAGGGTTCATCACGATCTCCATGGAAGGTTCGTTGCCACAGGTTCCAGGAAGCTTGCGGCCGATCGAGGTTCGCCGCGCCAGCTTTGTGATGTCCGGTGTATCGGGCGTGACGAGTGGTCGGCAGTGATGCACGAACGGTCTATGAAGTCAGCCGACGGATCAGGCCATGCCGAGCGCGCGTCGCGCATGGGTGCGGAAGCGTCGACTGAGATGGAGTCGGGTGCCGTCGCGCAGCACTACTTCGGCATTGCCCTGGAACAGTGGATGGACTTCGGCCACGCGATCGAGGTTGACCATGATGCCGCGGTGGATGCGCAGGAACCGCGCCGGGTCCAGTGTCGCCAGCAGGTGGCGCAGCGTGTCGCGGTGCAGGAAGCGGGCGCTGCCGACATGGAGGTGCACATAGTTGCCGTCGGCGCGGATCCAGTCGATGTCGGTCGTGTTGATAACCCGGATATGTTCCCCATGGCGCACGCTGATCCGTTGCGCGTAATCGTCCACACCTGTCATGACGGTGGGTTCAGTGTGGGCGTGTGGTGTGTGCAGCCCCTGCCAGTGCTGGTTGACGCGTGCCATCGCCTGGTCGAAACGTGCCTGCTCGATCGGCTTGAGTACATAGTCGACGGCCCTGGCGTCGAATGCCCGCAGCGCGTGTTCGGCAAAGGCAGTAGCGAACACCACCAGGGGCAGGCAATCGGGTGCCAGTTCGTGCAGCAATTCGAAGCCGTCCATGCCCGGCATCTGGATGTCCAGGAACAGCAGATCCGGGCGTAGTGCGCGCACCGCCTGCATCGCCTCGTCGGCATTGCCGCATTCGCCGACGATCTCCACTTCGGCGTGCGAAGCGAGCGCCTGACGTAACGCGAGGCGTGCCAGCACCTCATCGTCGACCAATACGGCGCGCAAGCGTGGCGTCATGATGCGATGTGCACGACAAAGGGCAGGCGCACTTCGACGCGCACGCCGCCGCCGGCCAGCGGCGTGAGTTCGAGTCGCGCCGCGTCCCCGAACAGCATGTGCAGGCGCGAACGCGTATTGCCCAGGCCGATGCCTTCCAGTGTGCCTGCCGGCGGCAGGCCGAGACCGTCGTCGTCCACACGCAGCTGCAGTTGGTCGCCGGCACGCCGCGTGGAAATGCGCAGGATGCCGGCGCCGGGC
>Ga0302227_10002340_pt1 | contig 13110 bp, 12 predicted proteins | sample II_Palsa_N1_1_FD_193525 | JGI IMG/M metagenome (GOLD analysis project Ga0302227, IMG submission 193525) | Peat permafrost microbial communities from Stordalen Mire near Abisko, Sweden - II_Palsa_N1_1 | ecosystem: Environmental > Terrestrial > Soil > Palsa > Peat permafrost | place: Sweden...
TCAGATACCGTTGGTTTCATCCGCAAACTGCCCCATCATTTGGTGGAGTGCTTTAAATCGACATTGGATGAAGTACGTGAAGCAGACATATTGATCCACGTAGTTGATATTTCGCACCCAAATTTTGAGGATCAGATAAGAACGGTTAATGAAACGCTGAAAGATCTGGGAGTGGTTAATAAACCTGTAATTACTGTTTTTAATAAAATTGATGCTTATCAACCGGTTCAAAACCACGCAGGCGAAGAAGTTGAACCACTTACTTTAGATGATTTTAAACACAGTTGGATGGCTAAAAACAACAGCCCCGCTATATTTATATCGGCTACCCAAAAGGAAAATATCGAGGAGTTTAAAAAGTTGCTCTATGATATGGTAGTGGAGATACATACGGCAAGGTATCCGTATGATAAGTTGTTGTATTAGGCCCCCGGCCCCTGAAGTGGGAGTGAATAATATAGTTGTTAAACATTCTTCCCAATTGTTCCCCCTTAAGGGGCTAGAGGGTCAAAAATATTCCCTCTTTTATCTCCGGTATAATACCCTTCTCCAGCGCGGTATCAAATAACAGCTTGATCGCCTTTTTTCCTTCTTCGCCTAATTCCAGGGAGTATTTGTTAACGTAAAGCTCAATATGCTTATACATCACTTCCTCGCTCATTTCCTGGGCGTGGGAACGGATATATTCCAGGCCTGATTTTGGGTTGGCAAAGGCAAACTCAACCGAGTTTTTTAACACCCTGTTTATTTTGTGCTGAACATCCACCGGTAAATTGCGGTTGGCCACAATGCCGCCAAGCGGGATGGCGCAGCCGGTTTCCTTTTCCCAATAATCGCCCAGGTCGAGGATCTTTTTCAGGCCTTTATTTTGGTAGGTGAAGCGGTTTTCGTGGATGATGAGGCCAACATCTACGCGCCCATCCAGCACCGCGTCCTCAATGTCTGAAAAAACAAGTTCCTTTTTATTGGTGGCTTGGGGGAAAGCCAATCCTAACAGAAAGTTAGCGGTGGTGTATTTTCCGGGAATACCGATCAAAGGGTTTCGAATTTCGGATTTCGAATTTCGGATTTGGTTGTTTTGTAAATCCGAAATTGAAATTTCGACATTCGAAATCAACATCGGCCCTACGCCAAAGCCAAGCGCGCTGCCTGCATCCAGCAATACGTATTTATCGGCTATGTAGGCAAAGGCATGGTAGCTTAGCTTGGTAATATCCAGTTCGCCTCTGAAGGCTTTTTGGTTCAATGTTTCTACATCATCGTAAAAAACATCAAATTCTAAACCTTCGGTATCAATTTTATGATGAATAAGCGCGTCGAAAATAAAAGTATCGTTGGGGCACGGTGAAAAGCCAAGGGACAGTTTCATAATATAAATTTATAAGATCATTCTAAACCTAAATCGCCAAAAAAATGCAGGTGCATAAAAGCTAATAATACAAAAATGGCTATTGAGGCAATATTTTTGACCAGGCTTACACGGTTCCTGATCAGGAAAATCAAAAGTATAATAAAGCAAAGGATCATATTGCCAATAAACAGCAGGTTAATCACACCCTGCCCTTCTGAATCGTGCAGGCCGCCGGCATAAAGTTTAATGCCAATATCGTTTACAGCTACTAATGCAAAGGTTAAAATAGTTTGCAGCAGGGCGTTTGAGCTTATTTTATTAATGCTGATAAAGGCAACGGCGGCAACAATAATTATCGGCGATAGGATAATACCTATAGGCACAAAAAAATGGGCTATTATTACATTAGCTACAACAGCTAAAAAAGCTGCCAGCAACGATAAATATTTATTAGTAATTAAAAAGCCCTTCACTTTGTATCAGCTATATCATTAACAAGTTCCGAGGCAAATGTATTCAGATTTTTTATAGCCGGGCCTATCAGCCAGGCATCGCGATTGCGTTTCTCCACATAATTTGACACTGCCCTGATCTGCAATGCCGGGATACCCATCTGCCGGCAGGCGTAAAAAAACGCGGCGCCCTCCATGCTTTCAATTTGGGCGTTAATGCGGCTGCTCAATTTTTTGATTGATGCCTCGTTGCCGTGTACGGTGTTTACCGTAATGGCATTCGCTTTTTTCAGGTCGAAATTTGCTGGTAATTCATAAGTTGATCTGAAACTGCTTTCGCCAAAGCCCAATTTATCTATGCTGATAAACTCCTCATCATCTTCCGCGCCTAATTCGGCAAAACTATCTTCTATGATCTCCACCACATCGCCCAGGGCAAAGCTGCGGTCGAAACTACCGGCTATGCCTAAGTTAATAGCGAGGTCGTATGTATTTTCAGCCAAATGCCTGCCTAAAGTAAAAGCCGTAGGTACCATGCCCGCGCCGGTTATTAGGAAGTCGATAGTCTGGAGCCCGGAGTCTGGAGTCTGACTATCGACTGCCAATTTAAGACTGCCGACTTCAAAAGAAGTAGCCGCCACTATCAATATCCGCATAGCAAATTATTTTTGACCGCTAAGATAAAACTTATGCCATACTTTTGTTTTGTATATTTGCACCCACAATTATTATGATGATATATATTACGCGCAAAGAGCATTTTAACGCGGCCCACAGAATGTACCGGGAAGAATGGAGCGCAGAGAAAAACGCCGAGGTATTTGGCAAATGTGCCAACCCTAACTGGCATGGGCACAATTATAATCTTTTTGTAACGGTAAAGGGCCAGGTTACGCATCAAACAGGTTATTTGATAGATTTAAAGGAGCTTAAAATAATTATTAACGATTACGTGATAGAGAAGCTCGACCATAAAAACATCAACAAGGATGTGCCCTTTATGGATGGCAAAATGGCATCGACAGAGTTATTGTGTATTGAGATTTTTAACCAGTTAAAGGCACCTATCGAAGCTTACGATGGCGTTTTTTTACATTCAGTAAAGTTGTACGAAACTGAAAATAATTCCGCTGAATATTTCGGCGATTAATATTGCAAGATGATTGATAAAAATGCCGTTCCTGATCGTGATGACGATATTGAAGGATATGTAAAAATTGACCGCTACAACCCGGAGCTGATCAGCAGCCTATCAGCCAATTACCTGGATGTACTGAAACATATAGGCGAAAAACCAAGCCGCGAAGGCCTGTTAAAAACCCCCGAACGTATGGCCAAAGCCATGCTTTTTTTAACGCATGGTTATGATCTGGATGCCAAAGCCATACTTGGCTCGGCCATGTTTAAGGAGGATTACAGCCAGATGGTGATTGTTAAGGATATTGAAGTTTACTCCATGTGCGAGCATCACATGCTGCCTTTTTTTGGCAAGGCGCACATCGCTTACATACCCAATGGCTATGTGGTAGGTTTAAGTAAAATACCGCGTGTGGTTGATGCTTTTGCCCGCCGCTTACAGGTGCAGGAGCGCTTAACCAATGAGATACGTGATTGCATACACGAAACCCTGCAGCCTTATGGCGTAGGCGTAGTTATTGAATGCCGCCACCTGTGCATGAGCATGCGCGGCGTACAAAAGCAAAACTCGGTTACCACCACATCGGCATTTACCGGCGAGTTTTTGAAGGAGAAAACAAGAACCGAATTTTTGAATCTAATATCGTCAAAGCTAAGTTAAGCCCCCTAAGCCCCTAACCGCGTGCCGCCTTAGCTTTAGCGGTGGTGCAAGGGGGAACTTTTGAATAACCAATCTTTAAATCAACTAATCACTAATCTCCAACCTCTAATCTCTAACATGAAAGCATATATATTCCCCGGGCAGGGTGCCCAGTTTGTTGGCATGGGTAAGCACCTTTACGAACAATCGGAACAGGCCCGCAGCTTATTTGAACAGGCCAATGAAATTTTAGGTTTCCGCATTACCGAAATTATGTTTGAAGGTACCGACGAGGGCCTTAAACAAACCAACGTTACCCAGCCGGCCATATTTTTACATTCTGTTATATTGGCCAAGGTTTTGGGCGATGATTTTAAACCCGATATGGTTGCCGGGCATTCCTTAGGCGAGTTTTCGGCCCTGGTTTCAGCCGGTGCCCTTTCATTCGAGGATGGATTGCGTTTGGTTGCCGCCCGCGCCAATGCCATGCAAAAAGCCTGCGAGCTGCAGCCATCAACCATGGCGGCTATTTTGGGGCTTGATGATTTTACGGTTGAGGATATTTGCCAGCGCATAAGCAATGTGGTGGTTCCGGCAAATTATAACTGCCCCGGTCAGCTGGTAATATCGGGTACTATTGCCGGTATTGATGAAGCCTGCGAAAAAATGACCGCCGCCGGTGCAAAAAGAGCATTAAAACTAAATGTAGGCGGCGCCTTCCATTCGCCCTTAATGGAAGTGGCAAGGGTTGAGCTGGAGCATGCCATTGTACACACCGAAATTAAGGCGCCGGTTTGCCCCATCTATCAAAATATTGATGCCAAACCCTATACCGATCCGCAGCTAATAAAACATAACCTGATAGCCCAGCTTACCGGCCCGGTACGCTGGACACAAACCGTAAAGCACATGCTGGAGGATGGAGCCACATCGTTTACCGAAGTTGGCCCCGGCAGTGTATTGCAGGGCCTGGTAAAAAAAGTGAACAGGCATATACCTACCGAAAGCGCTGAATTAGCACATAATTAAAAAACATCTTTAGGTATGCCGGTGTTAAGTTTTTAAATTTACACATCTTGAAAACAAGCTCTTGAGTACATCCGGAAAAATACGCGTACTATTAGCCCTGTTATTTGCCAGTTTATTATTTACGGCAATTATAGTGCAGAGCACCTACACGCCCGTAAATAACCTGGACCAGACGGCTAAGATGCTGGAAAATAACCTTCATAAAAAAGAAGGCTATGTTACCGATGTATTTAATAATAAAGCCAGCTACAACAAACTAAGGTACCTGCAAACTAACCCCACCAAAGCACTGGATTTTATTCAGAACTTCACCGGCGATAAAGGTATATGGTTTGTAAGCTTTACTAATGATACCCTAAGCTTTTGGAGCGGTATAAAAGCAATACCCAACAAAAATAGTGATATAAAGGAAGGTGTATCATTGGTGCAAACGCATAATGGCTATTATGAGGCCATTAAAAAAAGCGAAGGCAATTTCTCGGCAATTTATTTTATCCCCGTAAAAATAAGTTACGAAATACAGAACCAGTATCTTCAAAACAAATTCACGAAAGATCTGCTCGATGATGACAATATCGAAATAGCCGATTTTACCGATAATAATGTTTACGGCATTCACAGCAGCATTAACAACACCTACCTGTTCTCGGTAAAAGTAAAGCAGGGCGAGGTAAACCACCGGTTTTTTTATTTTGAACTGATATCGTGGCTGTTAACATTTATAACCTTGTGCGTATTGGTACATGCCGTATGCAAATACCTGGTGGAGAAAGGCTATGTACTGTTATCCCTGCTTTTGCTGGCCTTGTTCATTGTTTCGGTACGGTTTTTAAATTTGCATTATTCCTACCCCGATTTTATTTACGGGCTGCAGGTTTTTGATCCGCAGTTTTACGGCTCCAGCAAGGTTTACCCTTCCCTGGGCGATTTTTGCCTCAACATATTATTTATTTCGTGGTTCATTGCTTTTTTATACAGGCAAAGGAGCAAGCTATTAAAAAACATTCCCGGCAAATTTGTCAGCTACCTTATCCTTATCTGCTGTATACTAACATCTATAGTGCTGGCTACCGCTTTATTGGATCTTTTTTATGGATTGGTCATCAATTCAAAAATCAGTTTCGATATCTACAACGTTTTCAATCTTTCTAAATTCAGCATGATGGGGCTAACCATGCTGTGCTTTAGTTTCATGATATTTTACCTGCTTAACGAAACTTTTTTATCAGTTTGCACCAAACTCATCATACCCGATAGGCATAAACTGGTCATATTTATAGTCAGCATTTTTATAGCAACCGGGCTCGCTACTGTTTATCATCAGTTCAATTTATTCTACATTTTATTAGCAATTCCGGTTTTAATCAGGGGTTACGCGTACAGGCATAATCGCGGTACCATTACGTCGACTGCTTTTATTGTGATCGTTTTTATTTGCGCGCTCATATCATTTTTGCGATACCATCATGTGGAAATAATAAAAGAAAACGATACCCGTAAGGCGCTTATACAAAAACTGGAAATACCTGATGACGGTACGGCCGATTACATGTTCAAAAAAATTGAGGGGCCAATAATAACCGACCCATTAATATTGAAATATTTTAATGACACGCTTCAATATAATGCCTTAAAAAACCGTTTTCAAAAACTTTATTTTGATGGCTATTTATCAAAATACGCCTATAATATATATGAGTTTGATACCAACGGCCAATCCTTATTTGCCGATAAAAGTTTTCAGTTAAGTGTATTTGAAGACATGGTAGTTTATAGCTCCTTTAAGGTTTCAGATTATTTTTACAGGGAGAATGAATCGTTTGGCTTTCAAAATTATTTTGCCATACTGCCGGTAATGCACGATAAGAAATTATCGGGTACCATTGTAGTGGAATTAAAGGCAAAGCCGCTGCAGGCATCGGGCTCATTCCCCGACCTTTTGAAGGATGACAAAATAAAGCAGGATAATGAGTTCAGGGATTACTCGTACGCCTTTTATTTCGACGATAAATTACAGAGTAACGGCGGTACGTATGGCTATGATATTATCAATACTACGTTTAAGGGCCCATTAAAAAAATTTACAACAGCAACCACCAAAAGCAGTTACCCCGAATGGTATAAAAACCTGACCACTTACAGCCATTTAATATACAAACCCGGCGAGCGCACGCTTATAGTGGTAAGCAAGGAAGAAAACCCGCTGTTTTATAATATAACCTCGTTAACCTTCTTTTTTATACTGCTGCTACTGTTTAGTGCCGTCATTATTATTGTAAGATGGTTATGGGTTCGTATCAAGATATTAAATATTAATGGCGACAAATTGAAATGGATATTACGGATAAATTTCGACAGGATACTTTATAAAACACGTATCCAGTTTTCCATCATATCGGCAGTGGTAATTACCTTAATATTTGTGGGCTTTATTACATTTTTCTCCATAAGCACCCAATACAACGAGCAGCAGGAAAACATGATCCGCGATAAAATAAGCCATATTACAACGGCTTTCGCGAGCGGGCTTTTAAATAAGTACCTTAATAACGTGAACGATGCCAGCCAGGTTGATTTTGATGAGCTGGCAAAAACATACTCGACCGATCTGGTGCTTTACGATCGCAAAGGTGTGCCATTGATTACCACCCAGCCTAAAATTTATGAGTACGGCCTGCAGCCCAGGCGCATGAATGCCCGTGCCTTTATTTTATTAAATAAGCTGCAAAAATCAGAAGTGGTAAATGAAGAAGTAATAGGCGATTTAAAGTACAAAGCGGTATACGCCCCTTTACGAACACAGGCAGGCGTAACCGTTGCCTATTTACAGCTGCCCTATTTTTCGAACGAGGCGGATTATAATGCCAGGATAGCCTCGTTGCTTAATGTAATGATAAACGTTTATGCCTTAATTTTTATAGTGGTGGGCCTGTTTGCCGTAATTATAGCCCGGCAAATAACCGCGCCATTAAGTTTTATACAACTGCATTTAAGCAAGATCATTTACGGTAAAAAGAACGAGCCTATAAAATGGGAGCGTGATGATGAAATTGGCGCGCTGGTAACCGAGTATAATAAAATGATAGGCGCGCTGGAAAACAGCGCCCAAAAACTGGCGCAATCCGAACGTGAAAGTGCCTGGCGCGAGATGGCCAAACAGGTGGCCCACGAAATTAAAAATCCGCTGACACCGTTAAAATTAGGTTTGCAGCTGCTCGAAAAATCGTGGCGGGATAAGGACCCCAAGTTTGATCAGAAATTTGAGCGTTTCAGTAAATCATTTGTGGAGCAGATAGAGAGCTTATCGTCCATAGCGTCTGAATTTTCATCGTTCGCTAAAATGCCTGATACACATTTAGAAAAGATAAATATTTTTGACATGCTGGGCCAGGCGGTTACCATTTTTGTACAAATGGATGATATAAAAATAAGCTATCAGCCGCCCGAAACACCCTTTTATATTAATGCCGACCGCGATCAGTTGCTGCGCTGCTTTAATAACCTGCTAAAAAACGCTATAGAAGCCAAGCCGCAGGATCAGCCGGGGATAATTGAGATACACCAGCTCATAACCAGCAAAAGTATTTTGCTAAGCATTAAGGATAACGGCAGCGGCATACCCGAAAACATGCGCGAAAAAATATTCGAGCCCAACTTTACTACCAAAAGTTCGGGCACAGGGCTTGGGCTGGCCTTTGTAAAAAATTCAATCGAAAATGCAGGCGGTAAAGTTTGGTTTGAAACCATGCCCGGCTTAGGTACTACGTTTTATTTGAGTTTGCCAGCGGCAGGATGAGGGTTGCTTTTTAATTCCCATCTTGAGAGAGAGGGCGCGAAGGATAGTGTACTGGCAGGGGTGTGTTTTAATAATATGTTTTGCGGTTATGCCGCCGAAATACACCCCTTGCCCTCCTCAAGAGAGAAACCCTAAGCACAAATCCTATAAAAAGCCTTAACTTCTCTACTTACACCGAAAACGATGTCCCGCAACCACAAGTACTTGCAGCATTCGGGTTATTAAAGGTAAATCCACGGGCATTCAAACCATCCTGAAAATTGATCTGCATGCCGGCCAGGTACAGGCCGTGGGCTTTGTGCATAAATACACGGATGCCGTTTATGTCAAACTCCTGGTCGCCGTCTTTCTTCTGGTCAAAGCCTAAAACGTAGCTCATACCGGAGCAGCCGCCACCTTCAACGCCAATGCGTAAGCCCATATCATCGCCGATCTCTTGCTGATCTTTCAGCTTAAAAAGTTCTTTTACAGCGCCTTCGGTAAAGGTTACCGGTGCGGTTTCAACAGCAGTATTCATCTTATTTTTAATTAACTACACAAATATAATGTAAAATGCAGATTTTTGTTGCACGGCCTTTATTTATGACCTCTGTTTAACATTAAGCTTTATGGCATTATACCCTTATTTTTTAGATATATTAAAATATACCGTCGCGGGCCTTGGCGTAGTGTGGATAGCCTTTTACCTCATCAAACCCTACCTTGATAAAAACGAACGCATACAACTGCTCGAATTTAAAAAATCCATAGCCAACCAAACCCTGCCGCTAAGGCTGCAGGCTTATGAGCGCATCGTATTATTTATGGAACGCATAAACCCCGAGAATATGCTGATCCGCCTGAATGCGCCTGGTTACTCGGCGATGGAATTGCACAGTATCATCATCACCGAGATACGGAGCGAGTATCAGCACAATATTACCCAGCAAATTTATGTAAGCAGCAGGGCATGGGGTGTGGCCAAACGGGTTAAGGACGATACCCTGAATATTGTAACCGGCGCCACCAAAAGCTTACCCGAAACCGCATCCGGGCTTGATTTGGGCCGTGCCATACTGAACCAGTTGAGCCAGATGGAAAATAATCCCTACGAAATTGGCGCCGAACTGATTCGCAAGGATCTGGAAGATTTATTTTAGAAAGCTATGCCCGATAAAAAGCTTACTACCACATCCGGTATAGAAATTAAGGAAGTTTATACCGGCCCATCTGCTATGAACGAGTTGCCGGGCGAGTTTCCGTTTACCAGGGGCATTCAAAAAGATATGTACCGTGGCAAACCCTGGACGATGCGGCAATACGCCGGGTTTTCTACCGCCGAAGAATCAAACAAACGCTATCATTACCTGCTAAGCCAGGGAACTATGGGCCTGTCGGTAGCCTTCGATCTGCCAACCCAAATCGGGTACGACTCTGATCATGAACTAGCCGAGGGCGAAGTGGGCAAAGTAGGCGTGGCAATAGATTCATTAAAGGACATAGAAATACTGTTTCACGGCATCGAGCTGAAAAATATTACCACCAGCATGACCATTAATGCTACTGCGGCTATATTATTAGCCATGTACATCGCTTTAGCAAAAAAACAAGGTGCCGACCTGGCGCAGCTATCGGGTACCATACAAAATGATATATTAAAGGAGTACGCCGCGCGCGGTACCTATATATACCCGCCCGCGCCATCTATGCGGCTGATAACCGATGTGTTTGAATATTGCAGCAAGGAAGTACCCAAATGGAACACCATATCCATATCCGGTTACCATATTCGCGAGGCGGGATCGACTGCGGTACAGGAGTTGGCCTTTACCCTGGCCAATGGCAAAACCTATTTAAAGGCTGCGCTGGATAAGGGATTGGATATTAATGTATTTGCCAAAAGGCTGTCGTTCTTTTTTAATTGCCACAATAATTTTTTTGAGGAGATAGCTAAATTCAGGGCGGCAAGGCGCATGTGGGCGCATATTACTAAGGAACTGGGTGCTACGGATGCCGGTGCCCAAAAATTGCGTTTCCATACCCAAACCGGCGGTTCCACCTTAACGGCGCAGCAACCCATGAACAATATTGTGCGGGTGAGCAACCAGGCCCTGGCAGCAGTGCTGGGCGGCACGCAATCCTTACATACCAATGGGTACGACGAGGCATTATCCCTGCCTACCGAAGCCGCCGCGAAAATTGCCCTGCGCACTCAGCAGATCATCGCGTTTGAAAGCGGGGTAACGGATACGGTTGACCCATTGGCCGGCTCGTACTTTATAGAGGCTTTGACCGATGAGCTGGAAAAAGCGGCCCAGGTGTATATTGATAAGATAGATGCCATGGGCGGATCGGTGAAAGCGATAGAGCAGGATTACATTCAGCAGGAAATTGCCGCTTCGGCCTATCAATACCAAAACGATATTGAAAGCGGCGAAAAGATAATAGTAGGCGTGAACCGCTTTACCCAGCACGAAGCTGCCGCCACCAATGTTTTCCGGGTGGATGACTCCATCCGTAAGCACCAGGTAGAAAAGATAGAGCGATTAAAAAGTGAACGGGACAACGCGGCTGTTAACGCTTCGCTTACCGAACTTGCTGAGGCGGCAAACAGTAAAAAAAACCTGGTGCCTTTTATTTTAACAGCGGTTGAATGCTATGCAACCTTAGGCGAGATAGCCGATGTGTTGCGTAGTGTTTTTGGCGAATATTAATTTATATTCCCATAAGTTTTAATGTCAGCTGTACAAATATTATTAAATATTCCCTATAATAAGTTAAAGCAGAATTTATTTCTTAGAACGAATGTTTGCGGATATAAGATACGAAATGTACTATTTTATATTGAGTTTGATGTAAAATTCATATTATAATATTGCATATTTATTTATCAAAAAAGTTAAAATTTAATTTTTTTATCCGCTTTTTTTTAGAATATTCGATGTTCCGTAACAGCCCGATAGGATGTTTCACTGGGGGTTGGAAATCAACTTTTTATACAAAATCTAATATGGAAAAAACTTGTACTAACGTTTGGAATAGCTGTCTTCAGATAATAAAAGATAATATACCGGCACAAAGCTTTAAAACCTGGTTCGAACCAATTAAGGCTTTAAGAATGGAAGGAAGCGTTCTAACGATACAGGTACCAAGTTTATTCTTTTACGAATGGCTTGAAGAACATTATGTTGGCTTACTGCGTAAAACAATAAAAAAACAATTGGGTGATGATGGGCGTTTAGAATACAACATTGTTGTTGAACAATCATCGGCAAGCAAACCATACACTACAAATATGCCCTCAAACGGAAACGGTGCGGAATCTAAAAATCAGTCGATGCCGATACCTATTTCTATAAATAAGGATATTAAGAACCCATTTGTTATACCCGGTTTAAAAAAATTGAATGTCGACCCACAGCTTAACCGTAACTATACCTTCGAAAACTTTATCGAGGGTGATTGTAACCGTTTGGCCCGTTCGGCAGGATATGCTGTAGCCGCGAAACCCGGTGGCACCTCATTTAACCCGTTAATGATATATGGTGGTGTTGGTTTAGGTAAAACTCACCTGGCGCAGGCCATTGGCAACCAGATAAAACAAACCCTGCCCGATAAGCTGGTACTGTATGTAAGCTGCGAGAAATTTACCCAGCAATTTGTGGATGCGCTAAAGCACAATAATATTAATGATTTTGTGAACTTTTACCAGGCGATAGATGTACTCATTATGGATGATGTACATAATTTTGCCGGTAAGGAAAAAACACAGGATTTCTTCTTCCATATTTTCAACCACCTGCATCAAAGCGGCAAACAACTGATCATTACATCAGATAAAGCGCCTAAGGATCTGGCCGGTTTGGAAGAACGCCTGCTATCAAGGTTCAAATGGGGCCTATCAGCCGATTTGCAGATCCCCGACCTGGAAACGCGCATGGCTATCTTAAAAAATAAGATCTACCAGGACGGTATTGAACTCTCCAACGATGTAGTGGAATACGTTGCCCACAACATCGATAACAACGTACGCGAATTGGAAGGCGCCATGGTATCGCTTTTAGCGCAATCAACCCTGAACCGCAAGGAGATAGACCTGAACCTGGCCAAGCAAATGCTGAAGAATTTTGTAAAAAATTCGTCCAAAGAGATCTCGATGGAATATATCCAGAGCCTGGTTTGCGAGTATTTTGAAGTGCCCATAGAAATGGTAAAATCACAAACCCGCAAGCGCGAAATTGTACAGGCCAGGCAAATATCTATGTACCTTGCTAAGGCGCATACCAAAAGCTCTTTAAAATCAATAGGCCACTTCTTCGGCGGTAGAGATCACTCCACCGTTATCTACGCCTGCCAAACGGTAGAGGATTTGATAGATACCGATAAAAAATTTAAAGGCTACGTTGCCGACATTCAGAAGAAATTGAAGATGTCGTAGTTTGAATTTCGAATTTCGAATGTTCAATTTCGAATTTGTAGAGACGCAAAATTTTGCGTCTTTTTTTGTTTTAGGAGATAATATGATTTTCCGTTAAAGGATCTGTTATTAACATTCCCTGATGTCATTTGCGAGCGATAGCGCGGCAACCTCGTCGCTAAGAAACGCGAATAAGCGTAGCAACGAGGTTGCTTCGTCGCACCCTTACAGCAATGACAATATATAGATATTCACAACTCCCCCAACTTCAAAAACGCATAAAATAAACCGCTGCAATGCAAGGCCTGC
>Ga0302227_10002341_pt1 | contig 13104 bp, 14 predicted proteins | sample II_Palsa_N1_1_FD_193525 | JGI IMG/M metagenome (GOLD analysis project Ga0302227, IMG submission 193525) | Peat permafrost microbial communities from Stordalen Mire near Abisko, Sweden - II_Palsa_N1_1 | ecosystem: Environmental > Terrestrial > Soil > Palsa > Peat permafrost | place: Sweden...
ATCTCAGGTCACTGCCTCGATACCATACGCCAGCACGTCATGTGCACTGCCGATATTGGTCTACTAGGCCTCTTTTGGATTGAAGGCAAAGGGGCATTTGTTGATTTCAATACAAAGCACAAATGTAAAAATTTCGACGATATCAGACAATAGGCAGAGCATCGTCAATTCTGGCCTACTAGCGAGGATTGGACAGAAATAAGATCGGGTGATATCATACTGCCCGAAATCCCCTGAGCTCACGTTATTTTTCTGTACAACTGAGATCGTAGACAGCTCCTAGATGATAAGTCTTGTGCCCGAGAGGCTGGCTTTATGGAATGCAACCAGAAATAGCTTTTCTCCTCAGCCCGTCTCCTAAACCTGCAAGCCAATCGTATACCACAAAGTGAGCAGAACTTGGAACACCAAATCTGGACATAATCTGATATTGTGCCACCAACTAATGTCATGTCAGGGGCTCGCTTACAGTAGATGCAGATTTTCTGGCTACAGTACCGCCCTGAGTGGGGTTACGAGACTTGGCAATAACTCTATCCTTCTTATCAGCTGTATGTCGTCCAGAGAAATTGAAACACTTAACCTGCAGCAAAAACGCAGCACATCCGAGGCAAACCGCTTCTCGATTCTTGATGGATGAATCAATCTTTCGCACGGAACGCCTTTCTGCCAGAATAATTGCGCCACACTGATGCGTGCCGCGTTTTGTTGGTTCTGTCAGATTACTGTAGCATCCCACTATCAGCGCTTGCAGTCAATCTTTGATTGCCCACACGATCGAGTCCAGCATTTTCGATTAATGAAGCTTGCTGAGCCGTACACTTGCAGAGCGGACGGACCACGATCGAGTCAAGCATTTTCGATCAATGAAGCTTCCTGAAGCCGCACACTTGCAGAGCGGACGGACATTGAATTTTTCCAAGCTTTCCAGCACCACGTTGGATTGTCCCGTCACAGAGACTCACAGTACAACTTTATACGAGCTACCCCGCAGCACGCCTGCCAAAGCGTTGACCAACATCTATAACCTATTAAATCAAATTGCCATCTGCAGCTGAAGAAAGATCCTTGACAAGATCACGGCCAGGCCGGCCTAAAAGCCATCCCTTGCTCTAGAACAGTTGGCTAACATTTGCCACCACAGTTACCAACCTACTTGCCTAGTTAAAAGTTGGCAGGTTGCAACCTTAGTGATTAGCATTGTTCAATTCGCTCTCCATAAATGATCTGCCCCCAACCAACACCAAAACTTGGTAATCCCATGTGAGAGAGTCACCCGACCGATCTGGTGCACTTTCTTCAAACATGGTCGTACATCCGATCTTTATCCTGCATTCCTGTTACCGCCTTCCAGAAGATGAAACTTTCTATCAGCGAACCCCTCGGTGATGCCACTGATACCTTCTTTCAATGGGCCGTCACACCGGAAGCGATAGTCGTTGTTCTAACTAACCGAGCAGTCCGCGCCTTCACCCTCCAAGCCCGGACTTGGGAAGGCAAGCAACTCTGGCAGACTGAAATAGAACAAGAGGCACCTTGGGGCCTCGCAGTCGCTGACGACCTCATCTTCTTGGGTTCGCAATCCGGAGCCGTACACGAATTCGATCTCTCTTCAGGCGCGTAAGAATATTCCCTCTTTCCTCCTCAAACATACTAATCTAATATTTTTAGAACTACGTCCCAAGTCTACTCATCGCAAAGTTCATCAACGATCATAATTTCCACAACACATGATCCCACCGGTTCCTTGCTTGTCATTGCAGGCAACGACGATGGCAGTATCCAGGTCTGGAACCAGGCCACCAAAACTCTTCTTTTCCACCTAAGCGGCGTTCATCTTAACGCGATCTTTGCCCTCGAGATCAAAAATAATATACTCATATCCACCGGTGGCCCGTTTGTTGCATTGTGGGACTTGTCGACTGGCAAGCTTGTCGAGAAGTATACCTGCGGGGATACACCTCTATTCGCTACTCTTATTATCAGTGATGAGTTGCTAGCTGTTGGTGGATTGGGAGGACTGATCTCAATTTTCGATCGAAAGACTAGGTATCTCTTGCCTCTTGCTTCTAACCTCCCTCTAGACGATAGATAGTGTGCCAACTAATCGAATCGTCTAGTAAATTAACCACCACCATAACCACCAATTCCTACGCCTTAAATGGACTTGTACACTGTCGTCCCAATATCCTCCTCTCGACCGATACCAATGGCGAAGTCTGTCTCTGGTCCCTCGAAACGTTCCAACCCATTAATCACGTTAAAATGCACGAGCACTCTATCCTAGCCCACGCCCTTTCCAACAACACGTTTATCACAGCTGGCAAGGAGGGTGGTGGACCGGCTAATACATGTGGGTTGGATTGTAGCTTGAAATCTTGCGATATGGAAATGTTACTACAGGGAGCAGATGTACAGCCTGCTGAGCATGGCTTCCCGTGTCAGTGGCTTTGGGCGGCGCAGGTTGAGAGAGAAAGGTTGGTAGTTTGTTTGTTGAAACGTGGGAGGCCGTGTTTGGATTTTTGGAGTTTAAGTTGATCTTTTCTTGCGAGCTCGAACTGGAGTGACAGGTAGAAACTCCTGATTGTCCTGAAGGAGTCAGGGATTTCATATGAAAAGCGAATAACCTGACAACGGTAGAACTTTAGAAGATACCTGGCTATACTGAAAGATAACAGCTGGGATAGATTCAGGGTATCTCTAGGTGCTGACAGACCAAGAATTGCTAAAGACCCACTCAAAATGCCAGGTATCAGGTAACAAGTTGGGCCGAGAGTTATACATTGACTAAATTGAGCAAGTTGTCAACCACATTCTTCTCTTACTCAAATCCTGCTCTATCTCATACCAGAAAAATCTTTGTACAATATTTTATGCTATGATATTCGCTAAAAAGCGGCCAAAAATCCTCATTTTCGTGCACAACGAATACCCACCCATCACACCCACTTCTACCGCACCCTAATCTACCTTGCGAGGCAGCGAGTCGGCACTTCGCTACCGAGCTCACTAATTAATTACCACGTTCCCTTATTACTCTCACTATTTTACCCTCTCACTCTCGTTCTCACTTTAGGTGCTGGGATTTACTTCTAGGATATATGCCCGCATAAAAGCCCTGCTACATACCTGTGCTAAGGGACACCCGCTTGAACCGCAACCTCCAGGTCAAGGCATGGTGCTTGTTGATTTACATAGATACTTGCCCTTCTGAATGTCTTTGATCGGTTTATGCATGGGATATAGAACGCCCTCTACTCCATCTCGTCCTCAGAAATCCAAAACTACCTCGACTAGTCCTCCTAATCATTGTCTGTAACGCGTTAATCTGGCATGTTCCCATAACCGTCATGGTACTCGGAGCCAATTCGAATAACTCAATGGCCTTCCTCTTGCCTTACTCGATCTATAAGCAAGTCCAAGTCACAATATTCTTCATCCAGGAGCTTAACATTTCAGGGGATGGACACCGGGACAGTGAAAATTACATGGAGAGCCTTGATGGCACGTTGCGGGTAACGACTGTTTCAAAAACAAAGGATACTGGAGATGATATTATCTCGCCATCTTCTTTGCAAGTCCGTTTTACGAAAGATCGGTTTTGAGGTCATGGTGCAGTGGCTCATTTCATTTCGGTGGGTTTTTTGTTTCTGCCAACGGGCGTTGATTCCGAGTAAAGTATTCAATCTGTGGATGTAATTCTCTTTAATTATTGAACTCAACCAAGGAATCTGTTGAGAACATACCACTATGCTTTCGTTTTCCAAGTTTCAGCTGACGCTGTTCCATTTGAGTTTTGTATGTTGGACATTTCTGGACGGCTTGCTCTGATTGGATTCGCGACTTGGGATCCCACCGAAGCATTTCTTTGACCAGGCTAAAGGCCCACTTAACTTCATCACTACCAAGTGCCGAAGTGACTCCGATTGTTGAAAGCAACTCTTCGTCATAGAACTTCCAAGATATTCGTGAGAACCGAGCTCGGGAACCACACAATAATTCGTAGGCAGTCAAACCCATGCTCCAAACATCGGCAGACATATCATAACTAGAATTTCGAGCAGCAGTGTTCTCCTTGAGAGCAATAATCTCAGGCGCCAAGTAGCGGATTGTACCCTTCATGTGATCTTCAGATGTTTTGTCCCACGTTGCACATCCGAAGTCAATGATCACAGCACGAAGGGGCGAACAAGACGCGAGAATGTTATCTGGTTTAATATCTCGATGCATACATCCTTCTGCGTGAAGGAATGCCAGTCCTTCCAGCATCTGTTCGAAAAGAGAGAGGCGGGATGTCATGGGAAGTGATTGAGAGGTGAGTAGTTGGCCCAGGGTTCCGCTTATGAGTGGCTGCGAGATAATAAAACATTCAGTGGCGCCAGAAGAACTGCTAGGTTCGATAATTATGGAATCAATCAGCTTTGCGACCGTGGGCTGAGGAATCTGTTAGAAAGCGGGGGCTCTATAGAAATTAACGTAGAGGGAGAAGTCTTTCTTACAGGAGCATGCTCAACTAACAGTCTCCGCATTGCATCGATCTCGCGACGAGCATGACGCAGAGTACGAGAGGAAACAGCAACGATTTTCTTCACCGCAACGCTAGCACCTGTATCCTTATCTACTGCAGCACATATCCAGCATGTCGAACCTTGTGTAAATGAGCTGCGAATGAAGTACTTGTTCATAATCATGTAATCCGTTTCGGCAGGAGTTGGATCCAAAAACAATCCGGGTCGGTGACCCTGATAGTTGAGGAGCTGTGCGAGCTGATCAAGTTGAGCTCGGTACAGTGACTGGTCGATGTCTGTAAATGAAAGCTCGTACTCTAGATCACCGAATGCAATTGCGGTCTTTCTTTGACCGAATGCAGCAACATTCGTGGGGTTCAGTTGCTTCTCCCCAACACGTAATTTTTTGTCCGCGATAAGCATCAAAGTGTGGGATTCAAGAGAATGCAATAGACGTGCGTGTCTTCCACGGAGAGCAGGTTCTTTGATATTAGGTGTTAGGAGAATGTCTACACCGCCGCCAGTGCTAGAGCTCGAATAACTGTCTCGCGTGTTCCACCGACCCTTGCCCATGACCCAGCCGAGCTGGCGATTTGCAGGGTGCAGATCCATATTCAGTCTCCAAAATCCAGTGTAAACTAAAGTTGGGTCCCGAGGTCTTGGGGATCGGGCCAGTTCATCGCTCGTTGACTGTTCATCGATCTCGGGTTCCAATTCCTCTAGATTCTGGCGAAAGTGGAGATATTTCCGATGCCAATGATATTTTTCGGGCGACTGCTCTATGGCAAGGTACAAGTCATGAAAAGCAATGCGAGCTGGCCTTGAGATGGGAGCAAGCCTAGCAAAATCACCGCTGGGAATTTCTTCATCATCGACATTTACCGGCGGCGGTTCGGGGGTATTTGGTTCTGTTGTTGACCCCCTACTGGCAGCAGGATGAGGGGGCATCGTAGGTGAAGAGGCAGTACACGAGTCCACTGAGGCCAGTGCTCCAAGGTCAAGGAGCGCATATGTTGGATCGTTCACACACAGATGGTGAAGTATTGAAATTCCGGATATATTTAATTGCAGATAAAAAGGGCTGCGCTTTGAGCTCACTGCGCTGGCAGTAAGGAGTCTCATTATCGTGAGTCAGGCGGTTCTCAGGCTGTCCCACGGTGGAAGGCGTGCTTAGTCAGCTTGGTCTTAGTGATCAGGTGCTGGTGGTGGACCAGAGGCAAAATCAACCTCGCCCATCCATGCATCTTCATGCTTTAACTGCTGCATCACCACAAAACCCTCACAGCTTCAATGCTCAGCGCGGGTCATGGCTAGAAGGTCCCTCGCATCTCCATCGTCTGATGGAATAGATGTGGATCACTGGGCTCACCTGGGCCTTGAGCAGCGACAGCGCGAGCCTTCAGTTGAGAACTTCAACCTACAAAACGAGTCGCCCGCAATCGTGGAGTGGATAGCAAATCGCCTTCACGAGAAGCTCTCTAAAGTAGACACTCGCTCTCGAAAATGGATGACACAGGATGAGCTTTACTATATTGCGAAGGCGCCCGACCTCTGGCCCTGGCAGCATACCGATGCGTTGACTCCAACGCCACCAGATACTCCGAATAGCTCCTCGCAAACCTCGAACTCCGCAGCCTTCGCTGAGAGCAGCAGTTTGCTTCAAGGTTATAATAACGCAAATCGGAGAATGCAATCTCAGCCCAATTCACCTTCATCCAAACCTCCTCGGCAGAGACGCGACTTGCGCAAAAGACAGTCGAGAATGAAGCGGACAAAGGGTGGCATACATAAGAAGGAGATCAAGAAACGGAAACATACGATGATTACAAGGTCAAGATGTCATGGGCGATGCTGTCAGCAACAGATGGTTACATGAAATGTGTGGTGAAGGATAAAAATCATACACCCGCCAATCACACAGATGCACAGCTGCTAGCAGTTGGAGTCCCTTGACGACGCTCTCAAGGCTTCCTGTTCAATTACCGGAAGCCATGCTTCGTTCGCAGATCGAGATAGAGTTACCTCTGTCCATCGTGGAACGGTGGATGGAGGAGCTACACGAAATCAAGTCTGGCGAAAGAGATTAAATTTCAATCCCGTGATCAGACGGTACGCTCAGCGGAGAATGCTGCTCTGGAATATGTGCTGATTCTTCTAGAACCCTAGAACATCTGGAAAACGGGAAAGCCCTCGAAAGGCCAATATCTAGATGCGATGGTCTACTCCTAAGACAGAACATGGTTGCAGAAGTGCAAGAGCCGCCAAGATGAGCCCAGTTTCAAAGAATGGGACACGGGATAGTCTGCAGCGGGGATTGGTCTCGGAAGGGGTCTGCTATATGAAATTGAGCACGAGGAGCGGTGGAGGCAGACGGCAGAATTTCAGCATGGATATGGATTGTCCTCAATTCAGCTTGATGGCTAGCGTTATGCAGCGGCAATAGAGAGCTTGAATCAGACGCCAGGTGTCGAAATATAATTGTGTTGAGGATTTACTCCTAGTCGAGATTGGACACCAATTTTGACAAAACGAAACACAATTGCGGATAAGTAACAAATCTTTGGAGATCGGTAACTGGCAAGCTAGTTCATGCCAACGAACAAATCGCTTCAATCTTCCCTCAAGGGATTTGGCTGCTTTCGCAAGACTTGGCTTGGTGCTGCAATGAAGACCATCTGCTGGACATACCTACCGCTCAAGCAAGTTATCTTTTCAGACCTCAAGAGAAGGTCGGATTGTTTGCATTAGAGATATTGCCTTGTCCCAGCTGCTCCACGTCATGCAAGGCCGTCTTGCAGGTGGCAATGGCGATATCAAGATCACTGAAGTGCAGTGCACATACTATTGGCAGGTCCTCGACAATGGGTTGGGGCAACTCAGCTGGCAGAAGCGAATATAAGTTTGATTTACTTTTGACAAAGTCTTCCTCCAGGAAACGATGATCAAGGTTAAATCCCCGGAGAATTTGAAGTTAAAATTTATGGCATTGTCAGACCGAAACGATCAACATCTACCTATGCGCAAGGCATCATAATGAACAAATCAGTCACCTCCATTTTCCCCCACTGCGCCCAAAGAAATCCCATCTCCACATCCATTAAAATCCCTGCTGCTGCATGGCAAGCCGCCGCTGCCGTTCCTCCTCCCGAAATTGCTCCCTCTCACGTCTGATTTGCTCCGGAGTGATGATGTCGACGAGAGGCTGGGTGATGTCTTGAGAGTCGACTTCCAGGATCCGTCCCTTTCCACGCATCCAGCCGAATATTTTCTTCAGTGCAGCCCTCTGCTCCGGGTTTGCGACATCAGTATTCACGACGCCCTCATCTCCCTCCTGCCGAACCCTCTCCTGTTCTCTCAGGAACTCAGGGACCACGTATGAGTGTTCTGCATCTGAGATCTTTGGATCAGCAAGAATGCATAGTCCCTTCTTGTGTCTCGTGAGGGAGACGCAGAGCCGACGCTGGTCGGCACCGAAGGAGTAGCTTGCACAGCGCTGGCAGACACTGTCGAGTCGAACCAGATGAAGTCCTTCTCCCATCCTTGCAAGCTGTCAGCCGTGTACATCGAGTTGCCTGTGAGCTCCGGGCATCTTGAGATTGCTTCTGTCCAGGCCCGAACTTGTCTGAGATATGGGCAGAGCACACCAATGTATGATGGCGGACACTTCGTCTTTTCCACAAAGGATCGAATTGATAGCAAGCCGAAATGCAGGAAATGAGAGTTGCCCTTGCTGGTATCACGAGGCTCTCGGAAGGCATAGGCGTTGTTGATGGCAATCATTGCTGGAAAGATTCCGGTGTACACCTTCTCTTGCAATGTTCGGCGCTCGATTTGACCCTGGAACTCTCGTTGCTCTGGCGTTTGTATGATGGTGTGTGGTGACTCTCTAAACTGCAGTCTGCCGGGCATTGCGGTGCCGATTGTTCTGAATTCTCTGCTGCTCCTTGGAAAACTCGATGAACCACTGTTCGAAGAGCATGGACCCCTGCGTGATCACGTTTTCCGTTTGGTACTTGATCAGATTCGAGTAGGACAGGTGGCTGGGCAAATCAAATCCTCCAGGTTCGATTCTGCCCGGAAAGGTAGATTGGCGTCGCGCTGATCAGACGTATTTGCCTTCGTCCAGGGAGTGGTCGTGGGAAGGATTGAGTCGGGACGCGGGGCCAACTTTGGCTATGAAATGTTAGCAACAGTTCAAATCGCAAGGGAGAGAATTCTTTACGGGCTGCTGGGCAATATCCCAAGGGAGCGATATTTGAACCATTTCGATACTGGGAATCGTACACTGTTGGAAGTCTGATGATGGCGAGCGACGGCAGTGAGGAAAAGGAGGGAATGAAAGATGTAAATCTTCCGAATTCGTTAGCGGACTAGCAGCGATCGCCTGGAAGAACGGATCTTCGAGACACAGCCAGCGTTGTGTTGAACTGTTTGGTGTCTTGGATAATGGTGGGGAGGAGGCAGAAGGAAGATTCGAGGGAGAAGCTGGAAATTCATACGCCGTGGGCGAAAAGTTCGCTTAAAGTAAACAAGACTACCTAATTACCGTCTTGATTCGCCACCTTCTGTGGCGCATACTCTCCGTCATACCCTCAAAGTTGCAAGGGGAGTCCTAACGTTCAGCATCCGAATTCTCTACACAGATTGTGGATAGCAACAAATGCTACCGTTCGGATTGTTACCACTTGAACATCTTTGGTAAGCAGAGATCCCACTTCTACGACGATATAGCTTGATCGATCTTCTTCTAATCCGATAGCAGACAGCCAACCCCAAGATGTCCACTAGGAAGGAATTCCAGAAGAAGAAAGCCACGATATTCAACGACCCCACCCAAGAATACTTCAATCTTGGCGTGCTCACATGTACAATAAAGGCTGAAACCGTGCATGCCTGGGCAGAAAAATCGAGGCGCCGCATCGGCAGTCTCGAAAGGCAATCCTCCAGCAGAAGCAAACGTACTCTGCCGTTGCCGAGCTCGCCGTCCGAGAGACGGCCAAGATCGAAGAGAGGACAAGACTGAAAGAAATAGCCATCGAAGACCTGGATAGAGAACTCGAGGATTTCTCTGCAGCCATTCTCCAGCAGACAAAAGAAAATCTTGAAGAAGTGGAGGCGATGTGTGGTCGGGAAGAGCTGCTGGACCTGATCCTTTCCAAGTACGGTCACGACTTGAAGATCACGGCTGCCAAGAGTCACTCCCCTTCCTATTTGGGGTTTGGCCGGTGGAGGATGGTGTTTTTGGACGGTGCTTGTGGTGTGAGATGATTTTCTTGGGGCTTGCTGTCAGATGATTTATCGTGGCGGAATATTGTCGAATAGCATCTAGGTATAATGAGATAATGAGATATGAGCTTGAACATCAGGTCTCTCGCGCAGGCAACCATCTTACTTTTGTGATTGTGCCAATCTGGAATGTTGACGACTCGAGGGGAGGGAGGCACCGAGGATTTAGCATTACGCTAGTCCCAGCCTCGCCTGTCGCCAAAATTAAATCCGCCCGCCACACCACAACCACGTCAGGGGTTTCTCAAACAAAACACAAAAACAAAACCACGAACCATGGACAATGCCAACTCAACCGCTAGCGGTTCATTCGCTAGCCCAAACGATGACCTCCCATACCGTCCAAAGCAAGATTCCGCCGCCGAATCGCTACCTGATGATGACGATCATGAATTGTCCCGTCGTGAAACAAGGCATGAGAATAGAGATACATATTACACGCCCAAAGGTCAAGCTGTGTCTGCCAACACGTCCCGTCCTATTACACGAGAGCAGCGGGAGAAGGACAGCCAGGAATTCATCAAGAAGCAGAAGAGCGAAAGATTCATCGACATGCTGAATAGCGAGTCTGTACTCAGCGCCAGGCTGAGGCCGTCTCTCTCAACATTCGCCGTCTCCTCTGCGTGGCTCCCCTACGATCAGTCCCTCATTGCTGCAGAAAGCGTCTATTCTGGAAAATCCAGCGCCATTATCATGCTTGACATCGCTAAGATGAAAGAGGACCTCCTACTTGCTCTAGAAATGGTCGACACCAAGATCGACATCATCAAGGATGGTCAGACACATCGATCCCTCCTTTTTGATGCCACCATAAGAAGATTTATCAAGCTAGCACCTCTCGGGATGCTCGAGCGTCGCCCATATCTAGAAGCCCTGCCCGTAGTCGAGCTAGAGATGGGCCACCAAGACTCGTATGACTACATCAACAGATTGCTGTGTTCGCCACCCCGTCCAGGTAAGCACTCCGCACTCTTCCAATCTCCATTCTAACAACCCATAGGCCGACAAGAGAAACTTCTTCAGCATCTCCAGCCACGGTATGAAGAGTTCCTGAACAATCATAGACCACCGCTTGACGCTCCCTTGTCTTCTCGCCTCCTGCTTCGTGACGATCAGCTCCGCGAGCGAAAGCTGATCCAGGAGAAAATTGAGCCAGCCCTGAGATTTGTAGATGAATGCACACGTAAGGGGAGTCTCGACTTCTTCATCGGATATTGTCAGATCCTATTCCTGCGTTCGTGGACGATCAAGCGGGCCTCCCTCGACCCGGTTTTTGAGGCTTTCAGCTACGACGCATCCCTAGTTCGAACCATGGAGTCACTAGTACCTGCACTGAACCTCTCATATACCTTTGTTATCGTCGTACAGACTTTTGCCTACGTCAGCAGCATTGTCGCCTTTGGATCCCTTCTCAATGTCACGGACATCAACGACCGAGCATGCAGGTTGAGGCAATGGGAAGGCTATCTCAATGGGGTAACATTGCAAACCCCCCTTGATCTTTGTTCCATCCTTGTGGACAGCGATAAGCTGCTCGATGATCCAAAAGATAGCAGCTGGGGCAAGCATGTTGGCGTATGTCTTGCACGCCTGGCAGACGATATCCTGCTTTACCAAGTAGAGGCATCCCCTAGCATCGAATGTTTCTCTCACTGGATCTTTCGCAATTTTACGCTCATCATGAACGACAAATTTCTTTCTGACAAGGTCAACTTCACCTCGGTGCCCCCACTCCGGCAGGATTACGTTGGTTATGGGTTGGAGGAGGTTTTCGAGCCTCGAGAAGAACCCCTGAGCTCCGAGGAGTCTGATACCGAGTGGGAGGAAGGAGGAGAAGAAGAGGGCGGCGATGATGTCAATGATATGGAGTAGCAGCCTGATCAGAGCCTGAAGCTTGGGTTATTGTAAATAGTTTTTGTATAGGTTCACCAAGCTATATGAATGGATTCCAATTGAATCTTTTGACTCTTTGCTCTCTACTGCCGCGCTGGAGATTTAATCTTAAGCAAGCACTCCGCTATACTTCTGTTAAGAGTAAATCCTCTTATATAAGTTTGTTTATTCTTGTTTATATAAAACTATATATAAAGTAAAATCTTTTATATTTATTAAATAATATTATAATATTTAATCTCAAAGACTTTATAAGTTTAAATTATAAATTTTTTATAAAATTATTAATTTTAATTAATAATAATAATAAATTATTTAATAAACTTTTAATAAATTATTTATTAAAATCAAAAACAAAAATTTATTTTAAATATATAAAATATTTCTAATTTAATTTTAATATTAAAAAAAGAATTATTTAGATACAGCTCGCTGGACTCGAGCCGAATTGTCTACAACGTCATGGCCATCAGGAAATAATCAAGTACTGGAACTCTTCTGTAGACGAACGGGAAGCGCTCGACAACGATAGCCGCGCCAATTTGATCACGAGTGCAATCATTGATGTTCTTGATAATGCTGAGGCGATATCTATTCGCGTAGCCGCGCGGGAGGAGGAGAACGGAGTGGGATGCTGCTAGAGGATGAATACTGTGGCAATGAAGGCCCAACGACGTGACGAAAGAATCCACTGAATTACCAGTAGAGGGAGAAGGTGAAAGTGACGAGAGAACCCACCGAATGAATCGGTGAACGCAAAAGGGGAAGGTGCAGACCATAGCTCGTGGTGCAGGAAGGCACGGAAGACTAAAGACAGGGGCTCTGTTCCGATCCACTCACCAAACGCCGTATTGGTCAATACAGCGGCCAGTTTCACCAATATCCACGCTGTTTGGTCAATAAATCGGGTTTGGTCAATAAGTAGCTAGTTTCACCAATGATGGGTTAAATTTAGCTTTTAGGTATCGATTTTTTATTTTTTTATTAAGGGGTAACGGTCGCAAAAAAGGGGGATATTAAATGGGCTGTTTAGGGCGTGCGCCGCCCCGCTAGCGACTCCGTTAGCGACTCCGTTCTCGTTATGTCAAAGTTCTAGCAGCATTTCAAGTACTTTTTTGGTGTTGTTCTAGTAGTTTTGGCTGCGCAAGACTTTCCGTGTACTGGGAATGGAGCTTAAATTTTTTTTTTTTTGGATTTTTTAATATAGTGAGTAGTGGTGGGAGTAAAGGTTTTTTGTATTTTTAACAACACCATGCAATAATATATTATTTTTAGGCGAATCGAAGAATGGTGATTGGGATAGAGCAATTAAAAATTGCACGTTTGGTGGGCATCCTGCTGTATTGGCCAAACTTAATTTGTTGGCCAACAAATCGATTTATTGGTCAAACGGCTGTTAGGCGAGTGAATCGGAACA
>Ga0302227_10002342_pt1 | contig 13103 bp, 6 predicted proteins | sample II_Palsa_N1_1_FD_193525 | JGI IMG/M metagenome (GOLD analysis project Ga0302227, IMG submission 193525) | Peat permafrost microbial communities from Stordalen Mire near Abisko, Sweden - II_Palsa_N1_1 | ecosystem: Environmental > Terrestrial > Soil > Palsa > Peat permafrost | place: Sweden...
TAGTAGGAGCTGTCATCACACAAATTCCTCTTGCAAATAACTAGAATGAAAGCTAAATTAAGGCCAATCAATGGTGGCGCCAGCCCTCCCTTAGGCACAGTACCAGCATGCGGAAGGCTGTACAAACGGTGGAATTGGAGGCTATCGTGCAGGAGTCGGCTACAGGAGTTCGCTGGCAAGCTCTAAGCCACTGTTTAGGCCTGTAGCTCTAAGTAGTCCCTCACTTTCTATATGGCGAAATACGCCCAGCCAAAGAAACAAAGAGGCTCAGGCTCTCTCGAGAAGGGTCACTGTGACCGATGCGCTTGAAGCTGAAATATAACTCCTTGTTACACAGATATTAAGTAATTGCACAATTATATGCAATAGTCAGGCCATGACCTACGCCCCGCGCAATTTCCAAGCAAGCAAATAATAATATTATTGGCTAACTCAACCATCTCGGGCCCTTTTTCATTTTGAAAAGCCTGCAATATTCACGAAACTAGAGATTTCATGACCGCTCAGTGTTGAGTTACCCAAGGCCCATAACTAATTGGTTTCAGAGAGGGAGCACATATATACGAGTACCACTAGTTAGAAAATAAGCTGAACAAACAGACACCGCAGAGGCATCACCTCCTTTTAACACTCGTGATGATTTTGAAACCCCAAAAATTCTTCCTTGTCACCGACTTCATCGTTAAATCCGACGACATGTGTCGTGGATCGACGAATATCCCAATACTATGGGTAAGACCTAGGTTCAGGCAGAGAGTGTACTAAATATAATTCACTAAACTGGGTATGACTACCTTCAGAGTATCCAACATTATGTAAGGCTGTGTTGGGGGAGACAGTCGGGTTCGGAGGTGGAAATGAAACTATCCAGAGGTGCAGCTCCAATGTTGACAAAATTTAATGTTTAGAGTAGTGTTACGTTGGGCGACATCACTAACTGATTAGTATTTTATATTATAGCCAGCGAGCTCTCCGTTCACGTACGGCGCGTGAGGAATTTTATGGGAAGAGCACACTGGAATGCTTATACGCTGGGGCTCGCAGGGTTGTCCATGCATCTGGTTCGTGCGAGTTCAGCGGTGGCTCCAGTTGCGAGCAATGCCACTTGCATTTGTGCCCCAAAATTTTGACATATCGTAGACGCTGTTATTTGTCCACTCCCTGTTCTCAGAACTACCTTAGAGCGCACGGGTTAATTTTACTATCCAAGTACTATATCCCCCCCTAAGTAAAATTTAACTGACTTATTAGCGTACTTAGGACTCATGGCTTAGCTGAAGTTAAAGCAGCCACTGCTTAGGCCTAAACACGGAAATAGACTCTAGTGCACTTAATTATCGTCCAAGATTATAGAAGTAATCTCAGACGATATTTTTTTTAATGCGGTTAGTTAGCGGCGGCGCTTTATAATTAATAGGGATTACGATTTATAAATAAAATAAAGATATTTAAGAATAGCTTTATTTTAGATTCGGGGCAGGACGGCGAAAGCTAAAATTCGTCTACTTTAAAGTAAAGATATATAAGTCGAGTTCAAAGAATAAGTGAGGCGACGCTCAGGCGGAAGATAACTAATATATTTAGCGCGAAACGAAACTCCTCAAAAAACAGAGGTCAAAGCCTCAAATTTCCGGGCTGTTTTATTTGGTATCAATCGACTTATAAGCAGAGTGTATCGACCCAGACGAAAGCAACCAGCAAGTCGCCACCCCGGCAGATCCTCGGGCCCCTCCGAGACTCATTATCCGCTAGACTTCACTTTTTCTGACACCCACTGGTGGTTGATTTGAGCAGCTGACTAATCACGTGACAGCAGCTCCCATTTCGTACTCACCGCCGCTAGGATAATTTTTTAATTTAAAATATTTCTTTTTCATTAAGCGATTAACACCATTATTGCGGCTTCTTTATTTGGTCGCGGGTCACACCAACTGTTGTGCGGGTGGCCAGCAGCTGCATGACGCTTAACAGAGCGCCCAATGACTTTGAGTCTTGAAGCTAACCTTACCCACACTATGTAACCCTACACCTACCCCGCTTATTTGTTTTACAATTGCTTGTTTGATCGCACGAAATCTGATATCTTTGCTCAGTGTCTTCCTTATCAACAACAAAGAAAAATGGCTAACAACTCAATATGGCTGCAACCCGGACTGAACCAGAATCAATTTGTTGCTCTGACGAACCTCCTTTCCCTTCGCAACAATGGCCAAGTTGAACCAACCTCCATATATGAGGAGCCGGACCCTGACGAGAGAACTCACGATGGCGACGACTCCGAGAGTATTGATACATCAGTTGGCCAGCAATTATCCGGCTCAGGCAATGACACGCTTAAGAGGCAATTTCTGGACGATGTTGCAGAATTCGCGGCCAAAGAGCACGGCGTCCGTTTTGTAGCTTGTACGGCGATGAGAGAGCGTGAAGAAGACGTTACAATTTTGATCGCTCGAAATACACCTTTTGAGCCTTCTGATTTTGAATTCTTTGATAAATTCAGCGATTTGGTGAGTAGTTGGTCGTCACATCAGCACACGCCACCAGCAATCGAAACCAGGTCTTGGATTGTCGAATGGACAAATTACTTCTGGGATATATTCTCTGCGAAGAATGGTAGGAGCCAAAACCATATATGTGATCTAGGTTAACTATTGTAGCTTCACAACCATTGTCCATTGAGGATGCAGTCTGGCACGATATGTTGAAATATCACGCTATTCGAATCGAGAGCACATATATTCCAAAACTAAAGCGCAATTTCAGAAAATGCCCCGTGATTCTTGTGAGCCCCGAGGACACCCATATGGGAAGTTCGCTCGCAAAAATCGAGAACCTACGTCGACTTGTATTTTCTATCAGCGACTTGGACCTCTCGCATCTTGATAATTTGAGCCGATTTGTTCTCGATGCAAACCAAGTGCGAACATCCAACTATGCAAAAGCTATACTTGTGGACTCACAGCTCGCGACAAATGAAACCAGAAAATTGTGGGAAAGCATTTATTTCCTTAGCAGACTCCGGAGTGCGTTCGAGAGGATGACTAGGGTTCTTTTGACTTTTCCAAGTTTCGAGAAGGTTAGATTCGTCCCTCTTCCGAAAGCAAATATCACAGCACAATCACTCAATAATCCTCTTGGTCTTGAGAAAACACTTCGACTTTTAGATCTAAATATGACCGCTACAACCGTAAACACTCTTCTAGGACCCAGCTGGACCATCAAAGGCGCAAGAAAGAAGTTTGCCGAGATACAGGGGCAACAGCTTCATGTACACGCCGAAGTTCAGATGCTGCTTCACCTGTGCTCGACTAGTGGTTGGCACGTCAGTGCTTACAATTACATTGGCTGCAGTAAAAGAAGTTGCTTCATGTGCTGGAATCTGCTCCGCACGCATAGAAGATATTCGACTCGAGGTTGTCATGGGCGCCTTTACAGCCGTTGGACGGTTCCTGAGTTTACAGATCTCGCAACGGATCAAGCCGAAGCCCTTGGGATGACTTTGGTACAAATCCAAAACTCACTGGTAAAGAAGCTTGGCTCCGATTTTCAACACCCTGGGCGCCTGCAGAAAACTTCGGTTGTTGGAGGTAGCAGTATAATCGGTGACGGCTCGGCTGTAAAGGAGTCCAGAAGTTCAGAACTATCACACCGTTAGAATACTTTGACACAACAAAGAATTGCGTTGTCATTTGAAAGGTAAGTTTACCATACTATATATGCTTTACAACTCCCGGGGGGGGGGAATGCAATGAGCTGAGAAGAAATTAGGCTTGAAAGGGAGCGAACAAAGAACACACCCTCGAAGGCAGTAATAAACCCAGTTTTGGGAGAATACGGCCCGGCTCTTGCTGATTTGTTAGATCACCCGGACGAGCCTGATCGATTGTCAGGAGGACCTCGGGGGGGATCCGCATCGTATCTTAGTACTCTTCGTCGTGCACTCACACCAGGAGATTACCTGTACCAGGATTGTATAGATGACAGGATGCCCGATGATCCAGATGTTCTTGAAATTTTTGGATTTCAGAACTTGCCATCCTACCACGATCGAACCAAGCTGCTAGGTCTTTACCAAGGCTTAACGAAGTACCTGAAAGTTACAGCCGAAGAACTAAACCTCTGGCAACAAGAGAAATCACTCATCACCAATATCATCCGCGTGCATAGTGAGGCACCTTCGTTTAGGGGGGGGATCTACTTTCCGTGGTTTCTCCAAAATACGCATATCATGGAGGATCAACGAGATCCGAACGACATTAAGGCACACATGCATTTCATTGAGGAGGCACAAACATTCTTAGAGCCTGATGATCAAAAGAAACACTGGAGGGAGCTGCAGCCTAGAGCAAAACAATACTCTTTCGAGATCCTCTGGATGGCTCTGATGGGTATGAGACCAAGACCAGTTCAAGAAACGTGGTTGAAATTTGGATTCTGTGCTTGCAGAAACGAACTCCAGGAGAATAAGCTTGGTGCAATATATACTAGTCTTCTTACCGATCAGCAGAAAGGTTGTTTGGTTCCTCAGCATTTGAGGTCCAAGCCTTGTACTTTTACGGAGTTCTGGCAAGCATATGAATCTGGCGGGCTTGTGAAACTCATGGAGGACAAAATCAAAAACCGGTTTGCGGACATCGGAGAGCTGCCTCTTGTTAGAGAATACCTGAGTCACCCACCAAGCAACATGAACCTATCGGTTTGGAGTCTCAAACAATTCTTGGAGATAAATGACTACACAATATACCCTCCTATCGAGCCGGTAAAGGTTGATTACGGATTCCTCAACTGTCAGGGATTTGAAGAGATCTGTGCCCTTGCAGAGATCTACAAGAGGCTTCTCCGAGCTGCGAACCCCTTAGAATTGCACGAGGCATGTATAGAGAATCGGTTATTCGAGCTGGCACATAAATATCACAGCATGGACGAGGATCATCGGAGGTTGATGAATAATTCATATTCTAGGGAGGTCATGCTAGAATCGTCAGTACCGGCAATAACCCACATGTACATCTTGAATGAAGGCTGATATTTTGTAGTTTGGCGCAGAAGAAATTCTTTGTGGAAGATGGCAGCGATCACCGCGAGGTTTCATTCACTGAATTTCGTGAATTGTCGGGTCTTCGCAACTTTCTGAGTCCAGATTTGCCTGATTAGTTTCAGTGGTAGTCTCATTTGTAATCGAAAATAACGAGTTAGGAGAATAAAACACTATATGACTCGGTTTGTCCAGTCTTAGCTATATCTTAACCCACTAGATCCATATCAACGACAACCTTCCTTCCCACTCCCGTCTTATACACTTCCACAAGTTCATTCGACACTCAATCCAAAACATCTAACATTCGCCCTCATTCCCTCCTTCACAGCAAACTCCAACGTCCCCCTCAGAGTCCAATTACTCCCCATCAGACTCCCATAATACCAATCCTTCCAAGCCCCACATCCTTCGCCTTGATCGGCTCTGGCAGGGGCCTTTGTAAATTTGACAGGGGAACAAGAACGGAGACCATCTCGACATCTTGATAGGTTCAAAGAGGTGGTTATGTTCCAGACCAAGAGGCATTAGCAAGATTTATATTTGGACACTAGAGGCGAGCGCGAGTTCAGGGAGTGCTGGAGCCATGGGCGAAACTACAGGCCATGCTATAGGGCATGCTACAGGCAGCACAGCGATAGATTTAGGCAGAAATGAGATTTAATATGTCGGTCCTGGAACCCAGAGGTGACGGTATTGCTGAGAAGGCGCGAAGGCTAGTTGCTGCGTTGTTGGAAGCGCGTTAATACCATCGTACTTCGCCGAGTTGGCTAGTATTGCTGGAACATGTCAGGGAGTGAGAGTTGGGTGGTCTTATCTTGAAGGTTTTTGAGATGAGTGTCGTTAAAATTTTGTGAGTTGAAGGTTGAGATATGGAGATTGGAATGGCCGTTTATAATGGATACAATAGAAGAGAAGGCCCTTAATCCCTGTCATACCCTTGTACAGGCTATCCCAAAGCGTCAACTCTGATCCAAAGAGGAAATGCTTGGCAGGAAAAAGGATCAACTCATCTTTAGATTATAGGGGAATATCCCTTATATTAATAAGACTGTCGAACTAGATTAAATTAATATTAGGACCAGTCTTGATCCCCCTTCCCCCATTATTAAAGTACCCGATTTCTTAATATTTTTGTTAAAACCTGTATTTTCTTTTGGGATATTTCGCGACCCTGCTCGCGCTCGCTTCTTTTCGCACAAGCGCACGGCCATTACCCTTGCTCCCACTCTTGCCGTTACCCTCGCTTAAAAGTATATCCTCACCTCCCGCACAGACCCTCCCACAAAACACCCCTTAAAATACCCAGCCAGCCAGCCACAACTCGCAGGAGGCGCGTCAGTCTAAAACCTCCAGGACCACTACTAGCAACGCCCAAGACTAGCAACGCCCTGACTAGCAACGCCCAGGACCCGAATACCAGGAACGAGAATCCAGGAACAAAACGCTTAAGATAACGTCCAGGAACGAGGATCAAAACGCCCAGGAAACGCCCAAAAACAACGGCCAGCACGCCCTGAACTCGCGCTCGCCTCTAGTTATTAGAATATGATAAATTGAATACTGTTTGAATTTTAACTTAACCCTCCGGGGCCGTTCTTTAGAGCACAAAAAAAGTTGCCTTTATAGTCGGGATTGGTATCGAGTAGCTCGGACATCTCGTGTGTAGTCCTCAAACCTCCAATGCTACTTGGAATTGACGAGCTTATATCCAGTCACTTCTCGGAGCAGCTTCGTGGGCTTGTCTGATGAACTCACGTTCAGCGGCATCTACATTTGCTGGCATGTTGGCAGGAGTACTCTTCGTGGGTACAGCGTTTCTGGTCTACCGTGATAAGTAATCTCATAAATGATCCTGTTGTTGTATCGTGAGGGAGAGAAAGAGGTCAGTCGCTGAGGAAGAAAGAAGGAGGCGTGTGCATTAGAGTTATTAGCTTCACGAGAACACGTAACGCTCAAAGTTCAACCCCAAACCATCAAAAGCACGCCAACTTCTTCCTGAGAACCACCCGCCATCCTTTTTCGTCCATGATGCCACGGAGCTAGTGATTCTCGGTAATAAGGAGTGATTTGCTGTCCGCGACACCTTCTAGGTCTTGAGTCAAGAACGATGTCTCGATGTCTGGTATCACCTACCCTCGTACTCTCCAACTTTGGGTCTCCAGGAAATGCTCAGGCAAGCTATAATGGCCATGCGACTCTTAAAATCCTGGAAATCGTTCAGATATTTTTCTCCTGTGCGAGGTCGAATGGGCTGATTGTCTCTCAGAGGCGGAAAGATATGAAGAAGTGAGCCTTTCGTTCCTTCATCATGCTTCGGCCTCTCGAGGGTTGTGTACGCCCTGCTGGGCCCACCACCAGCCTTGCGCAAGGCTGCTCGGACTATCAAACCTTTATCGGCTCTCTCCCAGCTGGCAGCACTATTCTATTATATTCCGAGTTCAAGTACATACAGAATAGTCGCAGATCGCTCAGCACCGTTCAGTTTACGAAAGACACCCAAAATTCACGGAATCCGGGTGACATTCTCCACGCCTTCCATCCTCTTGGAAAAAAAAATAGTTGTTGGCGAAGATCTTGGAATACAATTAGGAATTAAGAAAAAGAAAATGGCGAGGTTGGGAAGGCAAACCCGGCCAACCTGGGGCGCATTTTGCTGTAGCCACGCGTGTTTCAAATTGCACATCTTTATAGGCTTGCGGTCTACCCTTCTTACCCCCACGTCGCATTCTCGCATCTACTCAAGCCTCTGGCACTTCACGGCAACCACCTCACTTTTCCTCCTCGCTCTTTCATCATTGCTTTTTCCAATCTCAATGAGCCATACACCGACATCATGCTTCGATCTCTCCTCTTCATCCCTTAGACAGAGCCAGTTTCCTGGAAACATTGAACAACTTTGTTACCGAAGGATTGTCTTTCAGCCTCGCCTACAGCAGTCAGGCTTCCAGCCTTACCTATGGCGGAATCCAAAAAGCGACATCGTCGCAGGAGTGATAGAAATTCCGGGAAAGCAAGACATCAGCGAGAAGAACAGCCAAGGGGGAGACTGCACCGCTCTCCTTCGCGTGGCCCTGCGCTTGAAACAGAGTCCTCAGGACTCTTCCAATACGAACCACTCCATCCTAAAGTTGATTCTATTCGCCTTTTGGAAGTTGCGCCTAAGGACAATGAGGAGACACTCAGCTGCAAACTCATCCACGTGCCATTCCGCAACACGCCTGTATACGAAGCACTGTCATATCGGTGGGGCTCACCCGATGTCACTAGCACCATCTTGCTCAACGGCACTCCATTCAAAATCCGACAAAACCTCCACGATGCCCTGCTGGGCTTACGACGAGAGCACGAACCAAGAGTGCTTTGGGCCGATGCTATATGTATCGATCAAAGCAATTCGGAAGAACGCAAGAGACAAGTCCGGTTAATGGACGCTGTATACACGCGTGCCGCAAAAGTCTTGATCTGGCTGGATGGAGCAGATCAAAGGATTTATTCAGCGTTCAAGTCTGGTTTGACAAATCTTGGATCCAACGACGAGAAGCGCTATTGTACCTGGGTGTGTGGGCACCTTTACTGGACTCGACTATGGATTATACAGGAAGTTACACTGTCGCGGGATTTGAAAGTTTGCATCGGGCGCCACTCCGAGAAATGGGAAACATTCCTTGAATCCTTGAGCCAGCATGCTTTAGAGGGAGACCAAACCCTACGTCGTCAATTTCGCGTTATTAAGAATCTTGATCAGAAACGGAGGGGTCGCCTAAATGATGAGAGCCGTCTGGAGAAGTTGCTGGAAGATTTTCCATACGCCAAATGCGAAAACCCATTGGACAAAATCTATGGCCTCTTGGGATTAGCGTATGATTGTCAAGACGGGAGCATCGAACCCGACTACGCAAAATCGACTTTTGATCTATTTATCGAGGTGCTCCAGAAGTTCAAGCGCATTCAGCCGACGTCAAAAGGGGGCAGTTCCACTGCCTTTGATAGATCAATGCGGGCAGTTTATTTCAGCCAGCTAGTGTCATCCGTCCTAGAACATCCTGTACATCCACCTAGGGATACTGGCATACGTATTCTCGTTATTGCCGCGGTGGCTGGAGAGATTCTTGATGTGGGCCCGACACATGTTGAAATACTTGACGATGTCATCAAGCTCAAAAAGTGGAAGTCTAGACATCAAATTCACTATCCCTATCCCGAAGCGCATAGCAAAGTGCGCGGGATCAGTGCAGCATACGATCACTTCATCTACCAGGACTCTCGCTGGCTTGCAGCCACGGTCTTCTCTATAAATCCAGAAAAGATGTATTCGCGAGTAACGCCGGGGACGCAACCATCACCAGCTCCACCACGAGCATCCTCACGAGATAGTACGCATCAAAGGATACCTATTGATAGAAACCCAGTCTCTGAGGTGCGCTGGGATAGCAACGAAGCCCATTGGCTTTCGAAAAACGTGGACTATATCACTAACTTCTACGACGCTTCTGATCGGCGGCACCACTCTCATCGCGATCCCCTGAGCTCAAAAGAGGATGCTCGTCCTCGTCGCCCCTTTCTTGGCGGTCTATTCCCTTCCAGTGCGCCTCGTTCAAAAGCTCAGCCCAAAGTCGTACGCGAAGAGCCTTCAGAGAGGTCGTCAAGTCCTCGCTTGTTTCTAGGAAGCAACTTTCTTCTTGGATCAGCACCCACAAACGCGAAGAAAGGAGATGTAATATGTCGGTTCTGGAACTCGGAGGTGACGGCATTGCTGCGAAGGCGCGAAGACTCTTCCTACCAAGTCGTAGGCAAAATGCATCTTTCGACAGGGTACATGGACGTCTCGCAGCCAGTATTTGGAGGGAGAATCGAGACTAGAGATGGAGCGAAAACGATGCTCATCGAGATGGATCTTCGGACCTTGAGTCGGTTGACTTGGACTTGTTAGTCGCTGTGGGTTCATTTTGCAATGACGGCCGAAAGACAACTAGGAAGTTTGAGGTATTTTCGTTTCTCTCTTCATTTCATTTGACGAGAAATTCCAGCTTAGTCAACGATTAACGAATGATGAATCAAAGAACTATGATGAGGAAACACAAATCACGGACGATATGAGTTGAGGAACATGTTCGGGGAGGATTTGCTCGCTCATTAGCTTCATTTCAGAGTCTTGGAAAATTCTAGTAAATTACAAGATCTGCTGACCCATCCTAATGTGGATACATTAATCCCCTTTCTGCACCTTCCTCGCGGCTAGTCCGAACTTCGAAATCCAAAATAAACAGTTCTCTTCAGTGTTCAAGGTTGGTTCTGCCAAGTCAACCATTCATTACCGCCAGTTTCGTCATCTCTAGCGCCTCTCATCAAGCTATCAATAAAAGCCGTGTCAGCGCCTTGGAACGCCCAGTCTTCCACTCCCGCAGTTAGCTCGAAGTACTGGTACTGCTGCAGCAGAGCGTCAGAAACAGCCCCCGGAAACTGTAGCGCGAAGGGCGCATCTATAGCGGTGTCACCCGTAAAGAGAGTCGGATATTCATAATTCTGAGGCTAGTTGCTGTGTCGTTGGAAGCACATTAATACCATTGTACTTCGCCTAGTTGGCTAGTATTGCTGGAACTCATCAAGAAATGAGAGTTGGGTTGTGATGTTGTGAAGGTTTTTGAGTTGAGTGTCGTTAAAACTTTGTGAGTTGAAGGTTGAGATGTGGAGATTGGAATGGCTCTTTATATCCGAAAACAAGAGTGGAGAGCAGATTGTGATGCAGAGTAATTCCTTTGTGTTATAAACCATTTCCTAGCTTAGTCCAAATCGCAACGGGTCAGTGCTATCAAGCTTAATTCGGAATGGCTCACTAGGGGCTGTCAAAATTCGTTACAAAGAGCTGCATTTCAATATCCTATATCTTATGTAACGTTCGTAAAGCGACAATCCACTTCTTTTCAGATTTCTCTTCAGATCAGGGAACATTCAAAGAACAAATTGGCAGTTAAGCTTCAAAAGTCACTCAAGCTAAGGTACATTCACTAATCCATAATTTCCAATTTAGCCTGGTTAGCATCCTCAACAATCAACTTCCAAGTAGGATCGCCAGCTTCCCAAGCCGCATCCATAGGTAAGCCAAGTCGTTTATCCTGAGTCCGATACATCGAGTCAATTTTCCGGACATCTGAAGTATTGCGCAGGAACCGAAGGTCGTCGCTCGTCAAGAACTCATTGTAGTCTTTGTATTGAGGGAAGTACCTGGCTTGATTCTTGGCGAGTTGTTTTCGAAGCGCAAGTGGGCAGGATTTAGCTACAGTAGCATCCTCCTGGGTGCGATGCTGATGCATGTTGAAGTATACCAGCTCGGAACGACTAAGCGCTGCTCTGATCTCCTCAACGCCACTGTTTGACATGATTGTACCGCCGATGTTCAGCCATCGCAGAGATGGTACCATGATCAGTGATTTCAGAGCTTCGACGCTGGTGTCATCGAAGTAGTTGAATTTCTGTGCATGGGCTTTGGTGGTCTGCGAGGCGCCGAGGTCAAGTGTCTGCAGTTGATGATCTTTTCCGGTGATTGCGGACGCAAGATATGACAGTCCTTTGCCCGTGAGACCACTGGAAGCACACATGAATCGTTTAAGTGTCTTGTTCCTCTGTAGCCCGGCGCCAAGCAGAAGCATTCCAGCATCTCCGATCGGGTTTGTCGATAGGAAGAGACTCTCTAGTTTGCAGTTCGGATCTGCCAAATACTTTCCAATGCTTTCACAAGCGCGCTCGCCGATGCCATTGGCATTAAGATAGAGATTCCGGAGTGCCGACGGATAGCCAGTGATCGCGTCTATAAATTGGCGTGTGCCCTCATCACCCAGTTGAGTAGTCTCGAGATCTAAAGTCCGAAGATTGCGCGTGAGAAGGACAACATCTGCAAGTAGAGGTGCAGAATCGGGTCCAAATGGGTTACGTTTGAACCAGAGGTTGGTGATAGTGGAAGAGGTGATAATTCGAGGAACGAGAAGGGAGAGGCCATGCCGGGTGATGTGGCAACCTGCAAGATACCAAGTCTCCATACGGTCAGGATATTTTCGAATGAATTCCGAGATTTTCTTGGCACCAGTGGTGGAGATCGCATTATTTCCCAGAAGGAAGTGGCGGATGTGTAGGTTGGGTTCCAAAGATTCCATTAAGGTTCCGATGTGAGTTGGTCCGACTACTTTTTTGCAAAGATCAAGCCGACCATCTTCATAGATAATTCCACGACGGAATTCTAGCAGAGGAACGTTTCCGGTGAACTCTTCGTTCCTTTTCAGGAACTCTAAGTTGGGTCTGAATCCGTCGCGGTTGGCATCCTCGAATGACTCATGAGCGAGGAACTGGAAGATGGGAGCAAAGTCATCAGCCTTTCCGATCTTAACGGGCATCGGAATCGCCTCGGGTCCTTTCAAGTCCACTGGATCGAATACTTGGCCCGCCCAAGGACCTTGAATCTGCAGCATTCGAGCCTGGCTTTTTGAGGCAAGGCGGGTCTTCTGCTTGTTGCGAACGATAGACTTCGCCAACGAGATCAGACGCTCATACTTGATGATTGCAGCAATATCTGTATCCTCAGGATACATGGTATTAGCAAGTTGCATAGCGAGAGGACGCTGGGACTTGGGGCGGCGACGAGGAAGAGCTTGGATGCCTTCTTCATTGCTGTAGTCACCGAGTTCAATGGAATGAAGCGTGGAAATTTGGTCCTCCATAGTGTAGTTTCTTGGTCGCAAATTGTGGATTGATGTATTGTTGTCTTCGGCCGCCTTCAGAATGGTTTGATTTTCCGTGCTGCGAATCTGTAAAGTATTTGGAGGATTTGGTGAGATCAAGATGACTCTTTAGCAAGGGTGAGTTTGGCGAGGGAGGCGCAGGTAGTGCGGTGAGTAATGTTGATAACTGGTACGCCCTTCTAGAGACAAGGCTTCATTATAGTACTCGTAAATCTGCTGCTAATAATTCCGAATCGAGGTAAGTCATAATAATGAGCCGAGTGATCTTTTCTAGATGTCGTCCACTCTCGGGAAAGGCTGCAACTTTGAGCTGAACTTTTACCTCATTGTATTGG
>Ga0302227_10002346_pt1 | contig 13095 bp, 20 predicted proteins | sample II_Palsa_N1_1_FD_193525 | JGI IMG/M metagenome (GOLD analysis project Ga0302227, IMG submission 193525) | Peat permafrost microbial communities from Stordalen Mire near Abisko, Sweden - II_Palsa_N1_1 | ecosystem: Environmental > Terrestrial > Soil > Palsa > Peat permafrost | place: Sweden...
GCTTGAGCATGTGCTAACACGGAAACATTAGCTTCCATGCAGTTCCTCGCAGACACAAAGTTGCAAAAGCGGCAAGTGCTGGCGGTCTACCCGATCTTCCTGTTCTACTTTGTCATTTCCTGGATCATAATTATCTCAAAGTCACTTGTGTCACCCTAGTCTTCTTCGCCTTGTTTGCTTTATTTTTTTTATCTTTGGACGACAATACATCAGCAAACCGACTCTCGAAAACTCAGGACAGAGAATAACCCAAAAAACCAAGACTAGAATGGCCAGCGTTTGGAGGCGGAGGCGGAGGCGGAGGCGGAGGCGGTGGTTGTTGGAATGCGGATGCTGAAGACGATGACGGAGAGGCCGACGGCGATGACGACACAGGACTGCCTGAGGACGAGGACGAAACGTCATTCACCGTCTCTGGGTTGGGGAGAGATCGTGTTGAGTCGCGAGGTCGCATTGAAGCAATAGGACTGTTCCGCAGTTGACGGAGCCGCCGGGCTGCAGTGGTCTCGTGGACGAGTGCACTGGGAGAGGACATTGACCGGCCACTTGATCGGAGGTTTGCAGCCTTCACTGGGTCCTCCTTGGACAGCTTGGCATACTGGAGACCACATGCGTTGCACAATGTTTTTGCGCCTGGTAGATGAGAGAATAAATACATGCATTTTTTTAAAAAAATTCTTTTTTAAAAAATACCTTGCGGACCGCGACGCCACTCAGGGGTGGTGTTTGTGTTGCACGAGAGACAGCGCAGCTCGCGAGACTCGGACGGTTGGGCCCTTTTGTATGCTCGCGCGTGTGGCGCGTGACGAAAGTTGCTTACAGATGTGTCTGCTTGGGCTGATAAAGTCGTTGCAGATGATGATGATAATGATGATAAAGATGATGATGATGATGATGATAAAGATGATGATGCGAAAGATGTCCGCAGAGAAGTAGGAGGAGGTGGAGGCAGGATCGTCCTTGCGAAAACACCTGACGGATTTTGCGTGTGGAGGTAATAGGCAGGCGGCAAAGGCGGCGGTGACGACGACGAGGGCGCAGAAAGGGACCAAGGGAACGGCAGACTGCTGTTGGGTGCACCCACGTCGGCATTGATGCCGTGTTCAGTCAGCATGGTTTGTGGCAAACTTGGCCGCAAGGATTGCAGCAATGATGGCGATCGAGCAATGTATGGGGCAAAGGGCGCTCCTGCGGGTGCGGTGGTCGCAGTGACAGTCGGGTGTGACAACATCGACGCTGAAGCAGAATCCGACAACAAGGCCGACACAGGGGGCGGGGTGATCGACGCCACTAACGAGATCGGCGAGTGAAGAGTCTTGCCGGGAGCAGAGGTTTGCTGAAAGCCCAGGTCCGGCGTTGGAGCCGGCTGCGGTGGCAACGGATACGCGGGATGTGGAGCAATCACGGCAGAGCTCGTGAAGGACCTCGCCACCGACGTGCCGACGTGCACTATTACCTCGGCACAAAGTGGAACGGGCTTGTTGTCGAGGAGGAACTGCTGCACAGTGATCTTGCCCTCCGATATGGACGTTTTCCTAACAACAAAAATTATTGTTCCAATTTGGTGGTATTTGAGGGAAAAATGATACTTGTGGCGAAGGTACGACTCGGACGAAATGCTGCCAAAAAGTCTTGTCTGGGAGGAGCTGACGCTGCGGATAGAGTTGCGGACGGCATCGTTGTCGCCCAGGTGGATCATGCCAATGTCTTGATTGATGACATCAAAGGGTGTCCAGCCAAGAGCGGGGAGAATACTCGGGGACGCAAAGAGGATCTTTCCGGTGCTGGTGGTGATGATGTTGATTTGCTTCTCGTAGTCGGGTTGCGGGTAGATGTCGACGGCGGGGGAAGCGACGAGAAGAAGGGACGCGGGCTGGGCAGATTGAGGCGATGGCAAGATGACACGACCCCACAGGTTGACGGCGACGTAGCGGCTCAAGGCGGTGCAGATACTGACCGTGGTATCCAGGGGCTGTAGTCGATCGACGTCTGTCGGTGATGATGCAGCGGACGCAAGCTTGGACTGGAGGAGCGTGCCGAGGACAGAACGCAGAGGCCACCAATCCTGCGGATGGACAAAGTTTTCGAGGTTGCCACTGCACCAGTCCTCTGGTTGGCCACCCCATAATCGCGTGCAGGACCTGCTGATGGCCTCGACACGCCCGCCCACGGCCGAGACGACGAGGACGACATTGTCACCTTGCCTCGAATACGAGGACCATTCTACGTCGGATACCTGTTGAGCAATATGTGGCGGAAGTGGCGGATTCTCGATAGTTGGCAGAGGAGGAGCGTGCGGCTGTGGAGGCTGTTGCTGATGTTGTTGCTTTTTCACGTCAAAGACGCTCGACAGCATGCCTTCAGATAAAATATTACTTGGCGATTTAACTGGATGGTAGAGAAACAAGTACCAGACTTGTTCGCGGGAGGGGAAGAGGTGGTGTAGGTCGTGGAAGTGGTTCGGGGCGGGTCGTTCGTCGGTTGCTTGCTCGGTTCTAATTCGAGGAGAGAGAGTTGAGCAGAAACAACAACAACAACAAAAAGCGCTCCAGGCACGTATACGTCAAGATATCGGTCGCCAGATGAAAACGACGAGTGCGAGTGCACGCCACGCGCTGATTGCTTACAAAGGTGGAAAAAAGTGTCCGCGGCGTTGGTCTTCTGGTGGGCTCGATCCCCTGTTAGCTGGAGCGGAGTCGCAGAAATCCGCCGAGCCCGGTTCACATCATTCGGGACACTTCCTTCCGCACCCCATGGTCCAGAACCACTTGGCCACCCGTTCGACGACCCGCCGCGGCTTGCTGGCAACGAAAATGCTATCCTCCAAGCGCGAGTGAGCGGCGACACTGAGAAAGTGGCACGCTGGAAGGGAATTTTCATTTTGGACTTTTTTTTTTTTCTCGTTCGGCGTTAGGGTTGAGACCCCATTCGAGAATAAATCGAGTCTTTCAATTTGTTCTGGCGAGTGCGTGTTTCTTTTTTTTTTTTTCAATTTTTTTTTTTTTCATTAGCTCACGACAAATGATGAATATAAAAGAGCGGTTGGCTTTAAGCAGTATCCATCTCGTCGGCCTCAAGTGCCTTCTTTGCCTGGGTCTCGGCAGCGTCGGCAAGTTCCTTCGGGACAAATTGATGCTTGCCGTTGCTCTAGATTTACATGATTGGTTAGTTTATTTTGGCAACGATTCTTGAATGGGTTCTTTGTCCCTCCCCTCCGGTACCTCGGTGCACACCCAGCTCAGTTCCAGCTCAAAGGCCTTGTCCTTGTTGTCATCATGCACGCTGTGGATACTGCAGAAAGTTGTCTTAGGAACAACCGAGGCACGCACTCAAAGCTTACATTTTTGCGACTTCCACGAGGGCATCGCGGCATGAGAGCTCGGAAAACTTGAGCTTTTCAATCTCTGTCTTGGCCTGTTGCTTGCCTTTCCCGATGGCGCAGCCATAGTAGCCCTTTCAGTTGGAAAAATAATTTTTTTTTTAAAAATTACTTTTTTTTGAAAGGCATACAAAGTAAACTCCTGAAGGCTCGATCATATAGAGCTGGGGTCCGTTACGGTCCATGCCAGCCAGCAAAACGGACGCCCCGAACGGTCGTACGTGCGAATACAGGGTGTACGCCTGAACAATCATCGCGAGCTGGGAAAGAAAGAGTGGTTAGGTCACCAAAGGCAAAGCATACATCGATTACCTGCTCAGCAAGATGCTTGGGCGGAATCGTCGTTCGGAGGGTCTTGCGGTACTCGTGGGCATCGCGCTGTGCACGTTCGGCAAGGTGGCGCCCGTCGGCAAGAAGTCCCGCGGAGGCCTATTTTGTTTGTGCAATGAGAAACAACCAAGACCGCGTCACGTACAAAGCCGACATGGGTATCGATTGTCTGGATACGTCGGTTCGAGTTCTTCACCAGCAGCTTGGATGCGACCAGCTTTTCGACGGCGAGAACGACACCGTCCTTGCAACGCACGCCAATGCACGTTCTGTACAAAGGAAGTGATCAGCACACGAAATCACCACCGACAAAAAACCCCGCAGTGCACTGCACACGTTTAAGACTAAATGCGCTCACCACAGCACCCAAGGCACCGAAACAGAGCCTCCCCACGCACAGCACGCACGCTCCCAGGGGAAAAAAGCAGAAAAAACATACCCACTGTTCTCGACCGCCTTGGCCGCGTACTCGACCTGGAAGACGCGGCCGTCGGGCGAAAACGTCGTGCACGACAAGTCGTAGCCGGTTCCGATGGACGTCATGTTCTCTCGGAGTGGTTCCTCTCTATTGTGGAAGGGTGGGGGTGGGGTGAAGAAGAAGGTCAGCGAGATTCACCATGACCAACGTCAGCCCACTGGGTCACACACACTAAAATAAAGATGCCTCTGGTTGCTGTTGCGCCACAGCTCGACGTTACGACCCCGCACTTCAACAGGATGGTGCGGCTGATCAGCCGCCGCGCGACGCTGTACACGGAGATGGTGGTGGCGGACGCGATCTTCCATCGGTCGAGGAAGGAGGGGGCTGCTTTTGACGTGACGCGGTTTGTGGGCAAGGACCGCGACGTGGTCGTGCAGCTGGCCGGGAACAACCCGCGCACGCTAGAGGTGGCGACTGGGATCCTTCGCGAGGACGGATTCACGCGGTTCAACCTGAATGTGGGGTGCCCGAGCGAGCGCGTCCAGGGAGGCCACTTTGGGTGCGTGCTCATGAAGTCGCCCGACCTCGTGGCCGCCAACGTGAGCGCGATGGCAGAGGCCGCACAGACGCGTGTGTCGGTCAAGTGCCGCCTGGGAGTGGACCGCGACTACGACTCGGACGAGCTGCTGCACCGGTTCGTGGACACGCTCGATCGGACAGGGGCACTGGGCCACCTGGTCGTACACGCGCGCAAAGCTTGGCTCAACGGCCTCTCGGCCAAGGATAACCGGACGGTGCCACCGATCCAGTACGACCGCGTGTACAGGCTCAAGCGCGCCTTCCCGCACGTTCCCATGACCATCAACGGCGAGATACGCGACTGGGACGTGTGCAAGCGGCTTCATTTGGCGCACGTCGAGGGTGTGATGCTCGGGCGCGCCGCGGCCAGCAATCCGTTCATGTTTTCGACCGTGGATCGAGACTTTTTTCATGACAATGGTGATGATGAAGATGATGACTGCGGCGGCAAGGTGCAGACGAGGGAGGATGTGCTCGACAAGTACATTGAGTACGTCGCGGGAGAGCTCGCGGACATGCCGGAGGAGAAGACGGGACTGACAAGCCTCCTCTGGCCAGCACTAAACCTGTACAATGGTGAGGCCCTCGGGAAGCGCTTCCGTCGGACCATCCAAGACCACTTTGCAAACTCCCGAGACTTGTTGTCCTCTCTGCAGAGAGGGCGTGAAATGTTGAATTGAATCCCTTTCAAAAAATATCGCGATCGAAATTCCTGCTCAACTACCGTTCTACGTAGGCTATACAATCACATCCTTGTTGTGCGGCACGAGGGAACTCGCACTGTGGATGGACGAGTTGTCGAGGGCGCCCACAAAATTCATGAGGCCAGCCGCATGGCCCGCGAGGCGGCCGATCTTGGACTCGACGAGGTTTTGCCTTCGCTGCACAATGTCATTGAGAAACGAGGCCTCCTTCCGGTTAAGCTTGATCGCAATAAAGATAAAGATGGCAAAGACAGGTGCGGCCAGCACGGTGGCCGATATCGCGGCCACCTGTACGTCCCCGCCCACCTGCATCCATACCACCACCACAAGCTCTGCCAGGAACAGGAAGATGCCCGCGCCCATCGAGCAGAACCTAAATACAGTTTGTTTTGTTTTCACACACGAAACAGAAACTCAAAAAAAAAGGGAGGGGGTTGTACCACGCGACCTCGACAAAGACACGATAAAAGCTGTAATGGTTGAGCAGATGCGGGTCCTTGGCACTCATGCGGTCCATCAAAGCGAGCGTTGGCAGGATGCAAACGGCGATCATTGTGGCAAAGAGATGTAGGGTAATGAGGACGCACGACAGGAGCGTCCAGACCTATCAGTTGTTTGTGCACTTGAGACCCAAAACTTGGGAAATGTCGTCGAACCGTCAGCAGAGTGGGCGGCATCGACTCGTTGATGTTGATCTCAATCAGCGCAACGACCGAAAAGCCGGCAATGAGCGCCGACACGGCGGCAATCAACTGCAACTTTTCCTTGCCCAAGTGCAGTTCGTGCTTGAGCTCCTCCAGCCGCTCGCGTTGTGCGTCCAGATGGCCATCTTGCTCCATCCACACCTCGTGGTTCTGGTCCAGCGCCGACTCGCTGCTCGCGGGCGCGAACGTGCGCGCCGATGCAACGCTCATTCGACGGACTGAGCGACCCTAAAGTGGCGGCCACGTGGATAGCCGTTTCTTTCTTTCCTTCCTTGATGGACGACCTGTTCGAGTCCTCCAAAGCCCTGCTGGACCAGGTCTCCTCGGTGGCGACCATGGAGCAGCCGCTGAGCCGCGAGCTGACCCAGATCCTCGTCGAGTCGCGCAAGGTAGGGCGTGTGCCCCCTCCATTTTTTTTTTCTCTCTCCCACTCATGTCCTCCTTGCTAACGGGATCCCTTTCCTTCTGCAGTTGCTCTCCAAGGCGGGCGGCGGCGACCCGCAGGCCTCCAACACCCAAGCGTACCTGCCACCACTGCGTCGCACATGTGCACTCATTCCTTCTTGTTTTGTTTTTGGCAAAATAGGCGCGTGTTCCTTGCACAACAGGGCATCGATGCGGAGAGGCAGGCTGCCCAGATCCAGAACCTCGACATGAAGGACGCCTTCATGCCGCTCGAGATGCGCGACGACACTGATGTGGAAGGCTACCTGCGGGACGACCACGAGAAAATCGTCGTGCAGGCAATCGAAGAAGGACGCCAGGAGACTCTCAAGGCCTTTGAGGACTCGGTCCTGCATGCCCTCGAGGCAGACTGGATTGCCGCCAAGGAGAAGCTCCTACAAGACCTAGGCTTTAGTGGTGGTAGGACTGCTTCGTTGGCCCACGCATCCGTTGCCGGAGGCAGCAGTGCAATGGTGTGGTCGTCGTCCTCGTCGGTGCCCGGGTTGTTCATGAACGAGCCCAGCATTCCTGGCTCGCTCCCCCTGCAGATGCATGCGCGGATGATGGCCTATGTATAGAAAGGGGGAAAAACCGCATGACTAAAATGAACTAATACCACCCCTCCCCCAAGGCTGCAAACGTCGAGCAACTCAATAACGCTCGCGTCAAAAATGAAAAGTTTTCGATGGCCAACGCAGGAAGTGCAACCAGCAAACTTCTCGACCCTGAGGCGGTATCACCTTTTTTTTTTTTTCTTTCAATTTTTCATTGTCTGTGTTGGTGTCTGTAGCGTATATCTGCTATGGCCGAGTGCTGGGAAACGGTCATCGAGATCATCGGTGGAGTCAAAAAGGCCCTCAAGCCCAAACTGTAAGTCCCAACCCACCCAAAATAAATGCAAAGCTGAGAGTAAATCCTTTCTTCAGCCCGTCGGTCCACGCGCTGTACGACGATCAAACAATCGAGATCAATCAGGCCCTCACTTTGTCGTCGCGGTCTTTCCTCGAGAAACAGTAACAGTGCAGAGTTGAATACAGTAAAGCCACATCAACTTGTTTTCTTCTCACAGGTTTGCCAAGTTTCTGGATAATCGGATCCATCAGTCCATTTCCGGTAAACCCGACTTTAAAAACAAGATCGAGGCCTACGTCAACATCGTCCTTCCTCGTCTAAAGGAACAAGACCGGCGGCGGATCGAGCCCAGCTTTGACAATCCTATCTGGGCTATTCTGTACTACCTTGTTCGTTGTGGCTACTACGACGTTGCCAAGCGTCTTGTCCAGTGAGTTTTTTCTTTCGTACGGCAAGTTTTAATATTTTCAACTATAACAGGGAGGACTTCCGTGATTATTTCACGACCTCAGATGCCAACTTTGCCGCTGCCTTTGTCTTTTTTGTTGATTCTCCTGATCATTCGTACGTGCATTCAAAAGATTTTTTTTTTTTTTAATTTCCCAGGGCACGTCCAAAAAACCCTCCCTTTTTTTTTTTCCTCCTCTAGGATTCCAAACGACTTGCGCAAAATGATTGTGCAAACGTTTAGCCAGTTTCAGCTGATGAATCGTCACGACATCTTCAAGCAAGCTCTGTACAAGATCGTGGGTCGTTGCGACCTCAACACCAAGACGATTCCCGAGGTGATCCAGTCGACCGAGGACTACCTATGGCTCCAACTTCATCTTATCCGCGATCACGGTCGCTCCGCTTCGGACGAGATTTCTTCGAGTATGATTGTCAGTGGTGGTAGAGGTGCTGGTGACTACACTCTCAAGGGCATGCAAGTATGTGTGCACTCGTAATTATACCTTTTTAAAACTTAAAAAAAAATCGCGTACAGGAACTGCTATTGAAGTATGGCCCCAAACATTTCAACCCAAAGAATACAAACCCGATCAAGTACACACAAGTCCTCTTGCTCAGTGGCCAGTTTGAGCAAGCAGTCCAGTATCTCTTCCTCTTTCCTAGCCATGAGGCGGACGCGGTGCACATTGCCATCGCGCTCATGTACGAGGGGCTCTTGCGCGTGTCCACATCGCCTGCCACCTCGGAGTTTTGTAAGTTGGCCAACTGACCTATGCAGCAGCAAGGAGGACTGATGATTTTTTTTTTTCTTCCTCTGGGCAGTGTCAGAAAAAGGGAAAGCAACCCTCGACATTGCAAGCATGGTCAATCTGTACACGAAAGCGTTTGTCAACACCAATCCGGACAAAGCCTTCCACTACTACCTCGCTCTTGGTGCCGAGTCATTGGTACAGTTGTCATATGTTTTTCTTTAAACTCAGCCCATTTTTTTGTTCTTCAGATTGAGCCAACGAGGAAATACTTGAAGGAGACGGCCAACACCCTGATTCGCCAGCTGATGCTGGATACACGTCAGTTCAGCCTCCTTGTGGGTGAGGTCTTGCCCGACGGCACCGTGACTCAGGTTGCTCTCTTTTTTTTTTTTCCGATTTCCTCGATTATTTATTATTTTTTTCCCCTTAATTCAAGGCGGATATTTTGACCAAGTTTGCCTCGCTACTGGGTGTGACCAACCTGCGCGAAGAGCTCGTGAAGCAGGCGGCCGTGGAGGCCGAGCAGGCGGGTCGTCTTGATGATGCCGTGCAGCTGTACAACCTCGCCAAGGTATCATAATATGCTATCTTTATGTCTCACCCCTCCCTTTGACGAAAACTATAAAAAGTGCCATGGCGATGTCATCAAAGTCCAGAACCGTCGTCTGGGCGAAAAGCTGCTCACGTTCAGCCCTCAGGACGTGCAAGATGCGCGACAAGTGCTCGCCTTTTACCAGAGCAAAGGTTTCCTGAACAGCAACACTGTCGATCCGGGCCTCGTGTCCACCGCGCAGACTCTGCTGGACATCATGCAGGCCTTCACTGAGGCCCGCGACCAACACTACGAGCAAGCCCTAAAGGTTTGTGCTTAAAGGGTGGATCAAAAAAAAATTTTTTTTATTATTATTTTGTTTATAGCTGCTTGAGAAGACCGGCCTGCTGCCATTCGGCGACGACAGAAATGATGAAAAGATCAAGCGTTTTGATATGCAGGACCAATCCGTACAGCGAATTTTTTTATTATTATTCAGAAAAATTAAAAATATTGATTGCAGATTAAACTCCACTTTGGTGACATCCTCCTCTTGGCCGAAGAGTGCCTGTTCAACTCGTTCAAGCGTCTTGCGTCATCAGGCCGTCAACCCGACCTCGATCGTATTCGGCGATACTCAAACAACATTGTCGCGTTTACCGGCAGCCTTCGCATGCGTCTCTCGCAGGATGTCTACGGCCGCATCATGCAGATGGACGTGTCCATGGCATAGTGAAAACGTGCATAGGGTCGTTGTAGTCATTTCAAAATTTTCAAAATTCTTAGTCGATAAAAGCTGTTAAGCTTTCGACTAAGCTTTATGCTGCAGGTTGTTTTGGGGGGTCCTAAGTCAGGGCTGCCTCGCTCTATTTGCGCGTCGTGCTGTTGTCCCTTCTCCTGCTTTGCTCTCGTGTCCCTTCTCCTGCTGTGCTGTGCGTGCATCGTCCTCTTCTCTGCGTGCTGAACTCACACGCCCCTTCTTCTTGTGCACGTCGTCGACGGACCCAACTCATTCACTGGATCGTTCTGTCGCCTTCCCAGTCCGATCGCTCCAACGAACTGAGTTCATCAGGCACATATTTTTTAATCCGATTTCTTTCTTTCTTCTTTCTTTCTTTCTCTTCAGTTCTTCGTCACTGGCGCAGTCGACTAAGATTTGGCGAGGTTACTAACCGACGCTCTCCTAGTCACCTGATGGCGAGCAAAGTACCTAGTATAAACTAATCCTGGTGGCCAAGTGAACAAACGGTACGAAACTAGCTACTTGAGCAATCACTGCACGAGCTCTACGGATGGTACGGCGACCCAGTTGCGAGCGCAAAGGCGGCACTGGATATGGACCCGTCGTTTGTGCAGGCAAAGGTAAGCTGCGCGTGCCGGACTTGCTGACTGTGAAGACGTCCCGCAGGCGTACTTGGTCAATTTGGACCTCCTCGGTACGGGCACGCCGCTGAGCGACTTACAGAACGACGTTGAGCAGCTGGAGAGCATCCTCAAGAGCGACAGCAACGCAAGCCTATTGGATCGATTGCATGTGAAGGCCTCGCGCAGTCTTGCGACTGGCGACATGGTACTGATGACGTATTACTCTTTTGTTTGCACGTCCTGACGCTGGACTTGCACGAGCGGCAGAGAGCTGCAAATGCGTGCTGGGAGCAAATTCTCGTGGAGAACCCCACCGATGCCATCGCTCTACGGTTCATGAACGACTGCCTGTTTTATCTTGGTCGCGCGCGTGAAATCAAGGACGTCAATCTCGCTGTGCTGCCCGAGTGGAAAAAGAAGGGTAACTACTATCACTGCTACTTTCGTTTTTCTGAACCATTCATTCGCGTGATCAAGTCGACAGTCCACTGTACAGCTACGTCCTCGGCATGACGGCATTTGGTTTGGAGGAGGCTGGACAGTATCGTCGTGCCGAAGATTTTGCAACCCAAGGTACGAAATTATTAATTAAAAAAAATTTTTTTTCAACTTTCGATGCTTATAAACACTATGCAGCGCTGGCTCTGAGCAAGACAGACGCATGGGCCACGCACGCACGCGCACACGTCTTTGAGATGGAAGGGCGATTCCATGACGGTGAGCACTTTTTGGTCGACACTGAGGCCGACTGGAGCAAAGCCGGTGGTCTCGCTTGCCACAACTACTGGCATCTTTGTACGTTGCCATACGAAAAAATCTATTACTCACCACCACAACAATAAAAGGCCTGTATCGGATAGAGCAAAACAGACACCTGGAAGCCTTGGATGTGTTTGACACGAAAATGGCCAGCATTCGCTCTCCGTCGATCCTCGACATGGTTGACATGGCCGCCCTGTTGTTCCGTTTGGAATTTGAGGTATGTTATACACACACATGCACACACGCACACACAAAACACTGTCCCCTAGAACATTGATGTGGGCGGACGGTGGAACCAGGTGTGGGGTCACTGGAAACCGCATCTTCACGACCATCTGACTGCCTTCAACGACACACACATTGCGATGGCCCTATTGGGCGCGTCGCCCGTGGATGTGGATATCGACACCTGGCTGGAGGCGGCTTCAGCGTTTGCACTTCACGGTCGAGGCTCCCACCAGCAGCTGGCCGATACAACCGGTCAGCGCATCGTCACTGCGGTGGCCAAGTTCAAAAAGGGTGACTATGAAAGCACGGTGCAGCTGCTCTTGCCCGTGCGCAACGACGTCGACAGCATCGGTGGCAGCCACGCCCAGCGAGACATTGTTCACCAGCTTCTCATCCAAGCGTGTCTCCGGTCCGGCGAGCCGCAGCACAGCCGCCTAGCACACTATCTCCTTAACCAGCGCCTGGCCGAGCGCCCCACGAGCCATCTCACCAAGCGTCTCATCGAGCGACTGCAGACTCGAGCGGCCAGCGAGTGAGAGATGGTGTATTTTAGCAGTGAAAGCCATTTTATGAAGTCTTCATCCCAGATTGCATGGGTACGAGAAACTGCAGACTACGTTGGTACTCAGAGCACGCAACCCAGAACACTACAAGCGATTGGGCAACGAGCCTGCCGAGCAAGGATCGTCGAATGTCGCGCGTGCTATTGTCGCGGAGGCGGTTGGACGAGGTCGAAGAGGGACGGCCTATTCGCAGCGCGTGGCGAATAAAGTGGTCCATCTGGACAATTCTGCCACGTCTGGCCAGCCCAGCGGCGGGGAAAGCAGCGGTGGTGAAAGCAGTGGCAGTAGCAAGAGAAGGAGGAGACTACCGTCTGGGCGGATGACTGCTACGCAGCGGCGTGAGTCGCATCTGTTTGACATCCCAAAGGACAAGCAAAAGTACGCTCAAAGTTCTGTTCCATTTTTTACTCAAGAGAAAACAACAACGTAGGTACGACAACTTTCTGCCTCTGCATCATCTGTGGGCGCAGTACAGCAAGCAACTCATTGGTAATGATCGACTGGAGGGCAACATACAAATGAAGCTCTCCAAAGCCGATTGGCACGGCTCCATCGTCAGTGTTTTGCGCTCGCGCTGCCCGTCCTATGTTGGTCTTACTGGGATCCTCGTCCGAGAGACCGAGCACATGTTTTTCGTTATTACAAAAGCGAATGCCCTCAAGAGTATGCATTAAATACATACATCATTTTTCACCTAACCGGATGCTTGCCAAAAAGTGGTGCCAAAGCGTCACTCCGTATTCCAAATGCACGTCAGCGATATCCTTGTAACGCTTTACGGCAATCAACTGCTCTGTCGTACTACTGAGCGCACGGCACGCAAGTTCAAATCCAAATCTTCAATCGATTTGTGATGATTGTGCACTTTAAGGTGTTGGGTGGATGAAAAAAAACAAAAAAAAACAGCAGAAGACAAAAGGACGAAAGGTCGAGAGAGAAGTCTATCATTGACCCAATTGGATCTTGGTCGCAGGTTGGGCCAGGATTGGCGGGGACTTTGGCTAAAAAAAAATAATAATAAATAAAATAA
>Ga0302227_10002356_pt1 | contig 13059 bp, 8 predicted proteins | sample II_Palsa_N1_1_FD_193525 | JGI IMG/M metagenome (GOLD analysis project Ga0302227, IMG submission 193525) | Peat permafrost microbial communities from Stordalen Mire near Abisko, Sweden - II_Palsa_N1_1 | ecosystem: Environmental > Terrestrial > Soil > Palsa > Peat permafrost | place: Sweden...
TCTTTCACCAATACACATTCCAATGTGCACATCAACTATCAGTCGATCGGGTCGGGGGGAGGCGTGCAGCAGGTCAAGAACGGAACAGTCGACTTTGGAGCCTCCGATACGGCACTCAACGACGAGCAGCTCAAAAGCATGAAACCTGTAATTCAGATTCCTGAGTCGGCTGGCCCCGTCTGTATCACTTACTCTCTGCCTGGTGTCAATAAGCCAGTTCAACTCTCTTCCAATGCGATCGCCGGCATCTTCCTCGGGAAGATTACCACTTGGCGCGACCCTATTCTCCTAAACGACAATCCTGGAGTCGCACTTCCTGATACTAAGATAGTCGTCTCTCATCGCACTGATGGCAGCGGCACAACAAACGCTTTCACTACGTATCTCTCGGCGGTTAGTCCAGAGTGGCAACAGAAGATCGGCCAGGGCAACTCCGTCAACTGGCCTGTGGGCATGGGAGGCAAGGGAAGTGAGGGTGTCACCGGACAGGTTCGTCAAACTCCTGGAGCTATCGGGTACGTCGAACTTACCTTCGCACAGCAGAACAAGTTACCCGTGGCTGCCGTTAGGAACATCGCTGGGAAATATGTACTGCCCGATACCTCGAGTACCACGGCTGCCATTGCAGCTTTTTCCGATCAGCTCTCGAAGGATCCACGGACGCCGATCATCAACGCCCCGGCCTCGGCTCCCGATGCATATCCCATCTCTACTCTGACCTTCCTTATCATCCCGAAGGACGGCCCAGATGCAGCAAAGCGAACTGCACTCAAAAACTTCGTCCAATACGTCATTACTGACGGGCAGACTGCTGCGGCTAAGCTCAATTACGCCCCACTTCCCGACGGTGTCAAGACTTACGATCAGCAGCAATTGCAACAGATGACTGCTGCTGGTCAGCCTCTTCCTTGAAGACAGTTCGCATCGCTGAGGAGGTTTTTATGCGTTCTTCGCTTGGGTCCTTGCGCATGAGATCGCGATTCGTTTAGATGACTGTTCTTCCGCAACGCCGGAATGATCGACTGTCACTCTGAAAGAACGTACTACGTGTCTGCCTGCTTTGCGGTATTCTTGTAGTAGCGCAGCCTTTGACCGTACCTTTGTCGCGCGCCGATCCTATCGATCCAAAAGACTGTCCTTCGACCCAGGCCGAAGATTGCTGTAGAGCGCAGTAGCGTCCAGCAGGAAGGCAACACCTTGAGCAATCTAAGCACTCCCACGGCTGACCAACTCGCCGCCGCCCGTCTCGCGCATTGGCATCACAACGCTGATCCCATCCTAACCATCAACATGCTCCGCGACTGGCTCAATACTTCGGGCCTGGTCTTCTTTACGCCTCGCGCAGCTCAACTTCCTGCGCCCGCGCCGTCCTTCGTCGAAGCTATCCTTGGCAATCCCAACGTTGCCCCAACTTTGGCAGATACGGACCAGTCCCGTAGTCTTCTTTCGCGTCTCATACTCGACGGCGGAGCTATTCCCCTAAACCTGCTCGGCTCGCCCACCGGCACCGGTAGCGAGACCCCCGACTTCATCGTCTCGCCACTCGCTTTTCCTTACATCTTCACCCTGCGTGGCGACAAGGCTTGGAAGCAGCCCCCGACCACCAGCGGCGCCACTAAGGTCTCCCCGCTTGCCCTAAATGCCTACACTCTTCTCGCTGAACGCGCCAAAGATCACTCTACTGGTATGTCGTCCTACGACCTCGTCACACAGCTAGGTAAAGAGGTCACTGAAACCGCTGTCCTCCGCGCCCTCTCTGAGTTGTGGCAGCATCTCCGCGTCATCCCGGTCCCGCAGCCAGACGGAGCTCCCACACTTTGGGAACTCACTACGACCCGTTTCACCAAGCAGATTAAAGCAGGGGCGAACGCGGGACAACCCACAGCTCTCTCGGCCCTTATCTCGCTTTACCTCGGTCAGGCCATCGTAGCGTCAGAAGAAGACATCGAAACCTTCCTCTCCCCAATCGCTGCTCGCTCACGCATCCGAGACGTAGTCCATGCGCTCATCTCGGCTCGTCAACTCGAGACCATCGCTGTGGAAGGTCGCACTGTACTTCACGTCACCGGTGAACTTCCGGCCTTTCTCGCTGTTGCCACTCCCGCACCCGACGACATCGACTCTCTCGTCGTAACTGCCGAAAGCGACAGCGACGAAAACCCGGAATCGACTCGCATCAAAAAGTTCATCCCCAAGCCCCGCAAGGTTGGCACTGGATTTGTAACCAAACCAAGTCGCAACTCCGAATCCTCGCCCACACCTCGCGAGCGCCGTCCCTTCACTCGCGAATCCAATCGTCCCGATCGCCCCAGCTTCACCAAGCCTTGGGAAGAGGAGAAGGCCGATCGCCTCGCCGCAGCCAAATCTCCCTCCAGCGCATCGGATGAAGGCGACAGCACTCCAACTCCACGGGCACTGCGCACCTACGACCGCAAGCCCAGCTTTGACCGGGCAGGGAAGCGCCCCTCCTTCGGCTCCAAACCCAGCTTCGGCAGCAAGCCCTCCTTCGGCGACAAATCCCGCTTCGGAAGCTCCCGTCCATCCTTCGGCAAGGACCGTCCCTCCTTTAGTAGCGATCGCCCAACCTTCCGCCGCAACGAAGACTCCGGCGACAGCCGTCCGCCCCGTCGCGAATACACTCCGCGCCCCTACAGTGACGCCCCTGCTGGCGACTCCGATCGTCCGCGCAAAACGTTCTCCAAGCCCGGCACCTTTGGCCGCAAGCGTGAAGGATTTGTCGGCAAACCGAGCTTCGGCCGCGACAGCAACGACAGCCGCCCCCCACGCCGCGACTACGGCGACTCCCGCCCTCCCCGCCGCGAATTCACACCCCGTTCCGACGGAGATTCAAGCAGCCGTCCTCCTCGCCGCACCTTCGGAGACAAGCCTCCTTTCGGCGGCCCACGCAAACCTGGCAGCTTCTCCGCTCGTCCGCAGCGTAGTTTCGACGGTGGCGACCGCACCAACGGCTTTGCTCCGCGTAAAAACTTCTCGACTGACTCGGAAAGCAGGCTCAGTCGCGGTGAAGGTCGCACTGGCCGTCCTGACGGCCCACCCTACCGCAAGTTTGACGCTCCCCGAACACCCCGCCCCAAAGGTGACTTTGACACCAAACCCAGCAGCAGCTTTGGCGAGAAAAAACCTTACAGCAAAACCGGTGGTAGCAGCTTTGGAGCGAAGAAGCCCTTTGGCAAATCCAGCGGAGGCTATGCAGGCGAATCCACCGGTGGCTCTTATGCCGGTAAGTCCGGCAGTTTCGCCGGTAAGAAGCCCTACAGCAAATCCGCTCCAAGCGGTACAGGCAAACCAGTCAGCACATTCGACAAGTTCAAGGGCAACAAGAAGCCTTTTGGTAACCGGCCTCCCGCCCGCAAATTCAAACGCGAGGAAGGGGAATAGGCCGCATGACGCAGCCGCACGGAGACGTCCTCGCCGCATTACAGCCTGAAGCAAAGAAGCGACAACGTCCTGTCATTGCCATTGACGGACCCGCTGGCGCTGGCAAAAGCACACTTGCCGCCCATCTTGCTCGCCGCTTCGGCTTCCTGAACCTCGAAACCGGCGCCATGTATCGCGCCCTCGCTCTCAAAGCGATCGAGAACGACTACGACTTTGATGACGAGGCTCCCTTGATGGATCTTGCAGCTCACACCCGCATAACCCTTGAGCCGCAACTTGAAGGCAACCGTGTCCTAGTTGATGGCATGGACGTCTCCCGCCGCATCCGCGAGGCCGACGTCACCAGTGCTGCTTCCAAAGTTTCGATCCACCCTCACCTTCGCGCCTGGATGGTCCAGCAGCAGCGGACGCTAGGCGAAGCTGGCGGAGTCGTCATGGAAGGTCGAGACATAGGAACTGCGGTCTTCCCCGATGCCGAGGTCAAGATATTTCTTGACGCTGCCCCCGAGGTTCGCGGTAACCGCCGCTACCGTCAGGCGGCTCCCGGGTCCAACAACACTGAGCCGAACGACAAACATAACTCCGGACGCCAATCTCCCGATCCAGTGACTGAAGAGCAGCAACGTCTTGCCGAAGAGGCTATACATCGTGAACTGAAAGATCGTGACTACCGTGATCGTAATCGTGCTGAATCACCTCTTAAGCCAGCTGTCGACGCCGTTATCCTCGATTCCACCGCAATGACTCTCGAAGAGGTTCTTTCTCAGGCCGAAGAGATCGTTCGTTCCCACCTCAAAGCGTAACTGCTGCGTGATATCTAACATTGTCTACATACAGTTGTCTAATCTGGAAAGACCGAAAATCCTCTATTCGTTATCAATATCCACATTTATTGCACCATAAATAGTGCAGATATAACTATTTGGGAGAATAAGCAAAATAAACTTGCCAGTTGTGCTAACCTTCACACATCGTTTGAAACAGATTGGATTTCTGCAAAGCTCGTACTGTACGAACCCCGATTTGGATCTAGCGGCAAATTCAATAGCAATAAGGAAATAACGAACATGGAACAGGGAACAGTGAAGTGGTTTAACGATGCCAAGGGGTTTGGCTTTATCAGCCGTCAGAACGGCGAGGATGTATTTGTACACTACTCGGCGATCAATTCGAACGGTTTCAAGAGCCTTCAAGAGGGCCAGGCTGTACAGTTCAACGTGGTAAAGGGACCCAAGGGTTGGCAGGCGTCTGACGTTCAGCCTCTCTAGTCTTTAGCACTACGACTACAGCAACAACCAAGTTTTGCGGAAGGGATGGCTGCGGCTATCCCTTTGCGCGTTTTGATCTGTGTTTTCTAGAAAACTAACAGATTGCTTGGCAAACTACATATGTCTGTACCAAAGCGCTACGCCATCACTTCGGAGAGATTTCCGGGGCGGGACTGTCTATCGGTACGATAGTCGAAGTAGCCTTGAACTTCTTGTAATCTGACTCTACTGCTTGTAGCCGTCCATTAAAGCTGACGAATAATAATGCCCGCGCAGATCCCTGACCTTCAAATCTTGCCGGTAGCCAAACCTCGCCATTGACTTTGCGCTGCTCCATGGAAAAGCTTGTGCCTTTCTGAATATTCGCGAGCAGTCCGCCGCCGATCTTGAAGTTATTTACAAAGTGCCCTTCAGCTTTCACCAGCACACGGTCTTGCTCATCGACCCAAACCGTACCTGTCATATCTCGAACCACTTCTTCAAATCTGTTTCGTGTCTTTGCCTTCGGATCGCCCGCATAATCGGCGACGATGGTGTCCCTGCCGTCTAACTGCACTCGTCTCGGATTTGTGAAGCTTCCCAACTCCAATGCCCGCGAGGCTGTCATTAGTTCATGCCCGCGAGCATCCGATTCCTTGCCACTCTCATCAGCCTTCTCACGCCTTTCCTTGGCTTTTTCTGAATCTTTATCGATCCGCTCATTCTCTTTCTTCTGCTCATCCGCGTTCAACTCACGTCCATTCTTCTTCAATAACCGCCCTACCGGTACGCCGTTCTCCCAGAAGATCTCATACTCCATCGTCTCGGTTTTCTTCAATCCACCATGAGGGTCCAACTGCTGCTCAGTCACCGTCGATCGATAAAGGTAGTCTTTCTCAATTGCCTCGGCAGCCCGCTGGTTTGTTTCCACGGCATGCATCAGATCGGCGATGTCGGGGAGCGGCTTCTCAGAGGTTGGTACTAAGCCTGTTTGTCCGGCAGTGACGCTTTCCTGATACCCAGAACTGAAGCCCAATCCTGTCGCAACTCCCAACCAACCGAAAGCGACTACCGAAACAAGAGTTCTGCGAACAAGAACCACCATAACCTCCACTATAGTGGGGAAAGCAGGGTCGATTCTCGTCTGGCTAATGGATTGTCATCGTCGGGTGCTTACGAGATCTGCCAACCGATTGCAATTGGGGAGCTTACGAACATCCAATGACACGGTGGAATGTGCAACTTTATAGTCATACTCACTCGCCAGCTCGCTAACGAACGTGCACCCACCCTCCGAAAGGTCTAGCATAGAAGAGTACGCGAAATAGCTCGCGAATAGACCTGAAGTGAGGAAGCAATGGCTACAAAGGCAGAGACTCTGACTGCATCAACAACCATAGTTGAACAAAACGAACGAGAGACAATCTTCGATATCTTCCGCCGCTGGGGCTACCTCCAGGCTTCACTCGATCCTCTCGGCCAATATCTTCCTCCTGAACCATTTCCTACGCCAGCTCCCGAAGGCAAAATCGCAAAAGAGGCGCGTGGTTATTACTGCGGCACTATCGCCGCAGAGTTTATGCATATCCCAAGCAACGAACAGCGGCAGTGGTTGCAGGAGCGAATCGAACAAACTCCTCCCAAACCGGATCAGGCGCTTATTCTCTCTCAACTCATTCGTGCTGATATTTTTGAGCAGGTTATTCAGTCACGCTACCTCGGCACCAAGCGCTTTTCACTGGAAGGTATTACCGCGCTCATCCCATTCCTTAATCGCATCTTTGCAGTTAGCGCTGCATGCGGTGTCACGAAGGCCATGCTCGCTATGAGCCATCGAGGCCGCCTGAATGTGATGACCAATATCATCGGTCGTTCTCCCTCTGAAATCTTTACTAAATTTGAAGATGTGGACCCTCGCAGCACTATGGGCGGTGGCGATGTGAAATATCACGTCGGTGCCACCGGCGAATATCGTTCTCCTGACGGCAGAGCCATCTCGCTCCGCTTGGCATCAAACCCGAGTCATCTCTAAGCAGTTGATCCAGTCGTCTTGGGACGCACACGCGCCAAGCAGGAGCGCATCGGAAAAAACGGGAACGCCCAGGTCCTCCCTCTAATCATTCACGGTGATGCTGCGTTCGCGGGGCAAGGGATTCTTGCCGAGACCTTGAACATGGCAACGTTGCACGGCTATAACGTCGGGGGAACCATCCATGTCATCGTCAACAACCTTCTCGGATTCACTGCTGTCCCAGAAGAGTCGAACTCCTCACGATTCGCCACCGATATTGCAAAGCGTCTTCCGATTCCAATCTTCCATGTCAACGCTGAAGATCCAGACGCCGTAGTACGAGTTGCCGAAATTGCTGCGGAATATCGCAACCGCTTCCACTCCGACATTGTGGTCGATCTGGTAGGTTATCGCAAACACGGACATAGCGAAGTCGATGATCCTACTGTTACGCAGCCACGCCGTTACGCCATCATCAAGGATCGCGCCCCCCTCTACCAGCTCTATGCAAAACAGATTGGCATTGACCCAACGGTTGAGGTTCAAAAGGTTCAGCAAGAACTGCTGGACGATCAGAAGGCTGCAACCCATGCTGACCACAAGCCTCAGTTGGCGCAGCTTCCTGCCTACTGGGATCCATATAAAGGGGGGGAGTGTGAGCCCGAGTACGACGTCCCGACTGGTTTGCCGGCTGAGCGCATTAATCAACTCGTAGGCTCGCTCACCTCATATCCCAGCGGCTTCCACATACACCCTAAGGTGAAAAAGCTGTTCGAGCAGCGACAGGAGATGGGTGCAGGTTCACGGCTCTTTGACTACGGAATGGCCGAGCTTGTGGCCTTCGCTTCACTTCTGGAAACAGGCATTCCTGTACGCCTCAGCGGGCAGGATTCGCAACGTGGAACCTTTAACCAGCGGCACGCCGTCATGGTCGATACTGAAACAGAAGTGCGCTACAGTCCGCTCGCTCATCTCAGCGAGAAGCAGGGCAAGTTCGAAGTCTACAACTCGCTCCTCTCCGAAGCCGCTGTCCTTGGCTTTGAGTATGGCTTCTCCCGTGACTATCCTGAGGCACTCGTCCTATGGGAGGCGCAGTTCGGCGACTTCGCCAACGGTGCACAGATCATTATGGATCAGTTCATTGCTGCCAGTGAAGCGAAGTGGGGATTACTCTCAGGCGTAGTTCTTCTGCTCCCGCACGGCTACGAAGGCCAGGGCCCCGAACACTCCAGCGCGCGCATTGAGCGCTACCTGCAGCTCGCCGCTAACGACAATATCCAAATTTGCCAGCCCTCCAACGCAGCCCAGTACTTCCACCTCTTGCGTAGGCAGGTGCTTCGTCCTTGGCGCAAGCCGCTCATCGTCTTCACGCCGAAGAGCATGTTGCGCCATCCCGATGCCTCCTCCACTCTCGCAGACTTCGCCATCGATCGCTTTCAGAACGTCTTACCCGATAACGACGTTAAGAATCCGCGGCGCCTTCTCGTCTGCAGCGGTAAGATCGGTCATAATCTTCGCGTGGAGCGCGAGAAGCGTAAGGATTTCAGCGTTGGCATCATCTTCCTCGAGCAAATGTATCCCTGGCCCGAACAAGAACTTCAGGCCGCACTCGATCAACACCCCAACGCGCAGGAGATCATCTGGGTCCAGGAAGAGCCAGCCAACATGGGAGCCTTCTCTTACGTGACGCCGTTGTTGCGGCGTATAGCAGGCGACCGCGCTGTGCTTAGTGTCAAGCGTAGTGCTAGTGCGACGCCCGCAACTGGTTCCGCAAAGGCCCACGAGATCGAAGAAAAGACCCTCATTGATCTTGCGCTCGGCGCAGCTGTATAACTCAATTTTGAACAATGACGGGCATAGTTGCTTCGCTGGCTATGCCCGTCATCGGCTAACGGAAGTGTTCCGAAGGTGCCTTATTCGAGCCCGAACTCCGAATAAAATTCATAGCAAGAGGAAAAGAAAACTCTTTGGTCAACTGTTAAGGCTTGGGTTCAGGTCTACCTTTCGGCTTGAGAGAATGTGCGGGCACAGGATTAGCCACTTCTCGGGCATAGATCTGGTATGTCGTCTTCGGCGGCTCGTCGTGTTGATGGAGTGCGCGCACTCTAGCCCGAATTGTTTCATCTGCTGCAGTGATGCGTTCGCGTGAACGCAAATAGTCCAACCACGATTCCATCACAAATGTTTCGTTCAGATGTTGCGGGTCTATTGCGTCGCGATAGATCCCCCATCGCATTGCGCCATCACGGAGCCGTACACCTCGCAGTTGGTGGATCGCGTAGGTGAACTCTGCATAATTTTCGACAGGTACGTAGTACTCGATCGAGATGCGTACTGGTCCATCTGTGGGCTCTGTGTCGAGGGCGAGCTGAGGCGCTGGATGCTTCCATTGGTACGGCGTGTGGTCTGGGAGCTGGCCTTGCAGGATATGGAAGCGGCGCGCGAACGGGAATGTGATTAGTAGACCGCATGCCGCTGTTGTCAGCGCGATTGGCGTGGATGTGTGTTCTGCAATGTAACCCCACAGAATTGCGCCGAACGCCATGCCTCCCTGAAAGGTGGTCATGTAAGTGCCAAGTGCGCGAGCTTGTACCCAAGCGGGAACTGAGAGCTGAACCGATACGTTGATTGTCGACATGGTGCTGGTCCATGCTGCGCCGGAGAAGATGAGTGTGGCGATGATGATCGAAGGGCTGCGCACGAATGCAAGCACCAGCAGTACAACTACGTTGTAGAGCGTTGATGTTGCCAGAATCTGGTCTGCGGAGAATCGCTGGCGAATGCGATGAAGCGTTGTGGCTGCAATTACTGCGCCGAGGCCAAGCGAGCCGTTCAGGATTCCGTAACCTAATGGACCTTGCTTCAAATCACGCTTTGCAACGACTGCTAACAACGACCAGATGGCGGAGATGAAGAAGGTGTAGATGAAGGCGCGTACCAGCGAGGACTGCAGATCTGGCGCGTAGCGAACATAACGCAGTCCCGAGCGGATCGATCCGGCGATGCGTTCTGAGGGGAGTGCCGACTTGAAGAGCGGGATTCTCTTCCAGTTGACTAATACCCAGATCACGCCTGCAAACGATACTGCGTTGAGCGCGAAGACAGAACCTGCGCCTGTATAAACGCGCTGAAATCCGGCGACCATGAGTCCGCCGAGCGCGGGACCCACGGCACGGGCCAGGTTGTTGCTTGCGGCGTTGAGGGAGACTGTGTCGGGTATCAGTTCGCGAGGTACCAGTTCGGGGACGATCGCTTGCCATGCTGGATTGTTCATGGCTGAGCCGATGTTGAGCAGGAAGGTGAAGGCGAGAAGAGCCCATGGCGAGATGTAGCCGATGAACGTGAGGACTGCAAGGATGCCTACTGAGCCGAGCATCCAGGCTTGCCAGAAGATGAGGAGCTTGCGGCGGTCGAAGATGTCTGCTGTTGCTCCGGCGAGCAGGCCGAGCAGCAGGACCGGCAGACTTGCTGCGGTCTGCATCAGGGCGATCAGCAAGGGCGAAGTAGTCAGCGACGTCATCAGCCATGTGCCTGCAGTGTCCTGCATCCAGGTGCCGACTGAGGAGACGGTGCTGGCGATCCAACGGTCGCGGAAGAGGGGAATCTTTAGGGGAGCGAAGCCGCTGGAAGTTTTCGCAATCGTGTCGACGGGGCCGGTATTTGGGGACTCGAGGGGCATCGCTCCAATTAGTTTACGGTGGCGCGACGACTCGACGGTTCCGAGACCGTTGTGTCAAAGGGGACACAGTGGAACTGCTTGTTGATGCTAGAGGTTAAAAAAGGAAACCCACGCAGCGCGGTGGGGGCTGTTGCGTGGGTATTCCGGTAATGCAACGAAGTGGGTGGACTTCGTTATGACTGACTCAACCCGAAGGGAGTCTTGCCACTCATTAAAGATAAAGGCAAAGGAGATAGGAGTCAATAGACATTTACGGGAGTGCGTTGGTCTGGCGTGCGTGTTTGACCATTTCTACCAAAACGGAACGGGTCTCATTGGAGGTGGTTGCAGGCCACGAAAATGCTATGCGGGCACCCTTGACTCCGGCTGGTGTGACGGCACGAACGTGAAAGCCAAGGCGGTCGACTGAGGTCATGGTGGCGGACTCGGCTTCGAGCTTCGCGTGAACCTTTGTGAGGAGGACCAGAGCGTCGCTGTGGTCGGCGTTCATGTGGTCCAGAATGCCCTGCGCTGCTTCTGCAAGGGGGTCAGGAGAGGCTGCTGCATAGTCCGTCGCGGTTACCCACCCCATGACGCCGAAGCCGCCGACGTAGTAGACGTCTACGGGTTCGAGGCGGAAGAAGGCGAAGTCGTTGAAGTCGACCCAGTAGTGGCTGTTGGGGTGGGCCTTGAGGTAGAGTTCGCGTGCTTCAGGCTTCTCCTCGTCGGCGATCTGGTGGACGTTTCCTACCAGGGTGACGCGGGCAGCGCCGAGGACGTCGCCGTCCCGGGCCGGCTGGGTGATGAAGAGGCTGGCGCGTGGGTCCGCTTTGAGGTTCTGGGTGTGCATGGCCATGGTGCTGATGAGGAACAGGGGGCGGCCGGTGGGGTCGAGTGCGTAGGGCATGAGGGAGCCGAAGGGGAAGCCTGGCTGCTTGCGGGAGACGGTCGAGAGGGTGGCGACGCTGGTGAGGTGGAGCAGGGTGCGGGCACGCTCCGCGTGGGTGGGCTCGGGGATGGGCGGCTGCGGGTTGGGGTTGAACGGTGCTGCGTGCTGGTTCGACATTCGTCTGCTCGATTCCGGTTTCTGGATGGCCCCGGGTGGGGGTGGCCCCCCCGGGTTACCCGCGTGTAAGTTATTTAGAATGAATCATTTTGACGGGTAATAATATACTTGACTGACTACGATTATCCTGCTATCGTTTGATTCATGGATAGCCCAAAGACATTACTGGAAGCGATTCAGTACTTTAGCGATAGTGAGAACTGCCGCAAGTTCATGATAGCTGTACGTTGGGCTGATGGCATTGTGAAATGTCCCTATTGCGGCTCTGAGAAGCTGACCTATCTCGAAAAGGCCAAGCTGTATCGCTGCTATTCCAAGCACCCGAAGCAGAAGTTCTCTTTGAAGGTTGGGACGGTCTTTGAGGATTCACCAATTGCCCTTGAAAAGTGGTTGATGGCTTCGTGGATGCTGTCGAACTGCAAGAACGGCATTAGCTCCTATGAGATGTCCAAAGCGATTGGAGTCACACAGAAGTCGGCATGGTTCATGTTGCATCGCATCCGTGTTGCCATGAAAGAGGACACCGGAGACAAGACTCTTGGTGGCCACTGGCAGAACCCTGTAGAGGTCGATGAGACTTTCATAGGCGGTAAGGCTGTCAATAAGCACCTAGGCCAGCGCAAGCAGAAAGAGCGCAAGACTATCGTGATGGGGATGCTCGACCGTGAGAGCCGTCAAATTCGCGCTAAGGTGATCCCCAATGTGAAACGGGAGACACTACAGGCCGAGATTTTGAATCACGTTGGGTTCAACGCCTATGTCTTCACAGACGGCCATGTCGGATACGACAAACTGAGCGAATACAAGAACTTCACTCATAAGACCGTTAATCACATCAATGAGTACGTGAATGGCCGAGTCCACACTCAGGGGATCGAGAACTTTTGGTCACTTCTGAAGCGTGGTCTTAGCGGCACCTACGTTGCCGTAGAGCCGTTCCATATGGACTCGTATGTTGACGAGCAGGTATTCCGCTACAACACTCGCAAGCAGAGTGATGCGAAGCGTTTTGAGAAAGTCTTATCGCAGATCGCCGGAAAGCGGCTGACCTTTGCTGAGGTCACCGGCAAGGTGACGGATCGTCCGTTCTAAGCGGCAGGGACGAGGTAAGAGAAAATCTACAGAAAAAGTGCCCTAGGGCTAACGCTTGTGTGCCATTTCGGTCATACTTAAGTAGGCCTATCATTCATTTATGCTTGCGTAATCCTGCGCCAGACACGTACAAAGGTTTACGCCCAAGCATCACACTCGGAGAAGGAGGGGACAATGCCCACAACCACAGCGAAGAAACCAAAAAAGAATATCAAAATTGTAGAGAAAGGGAGCACCCGCTCCGGCGCTAAGGCTATCCACGGAATTCACAACGACGACCATATCGTCGGAATCGGCAACCTGCGTGTCATCATGTGCAAGCATAAGGGAATATGGTGGGCGCAGGGAATCGAGATCAATTATGGGGCCAGTGGTAAAACTATGGCCCAAGCTAAAAAGAACTTCGAGCATGGACTCTCTGCCACGATTAGGCTTCAACTTGAGGCGTTCGACAGTATTGATAAGTTGTTAGTCTATGCACCCAAGGCCGCACTAAAAGAATTGACTGATATCAAAAAGGATTTTCGCTTTACCCAAATTAGCGTCCATCAATTCGAGAATGACTCTAAGGAATTCGAACTCCTTC
>Ga0302227_10002363_pt1 | contig 13039 bp, 11 predicted proteins | sample II_Palsa_N1_1_FD_193525 | JGI IMG/M metagenome (GOLD analysis project Ga0302227, IMG submission 193525) | Peat permafrost microbial communities from Stordalen Mire near Abisko, Sweden - II_Palsa_N1_1 | ecosystem: Environmental > Terrestrial > Soil > Palsa > Peat permafrost | place: Sweden...
TGAAGAATGAAGCATCTATTATAAAAGCGACTGGCCACCCAGCGCTTGGTGAACACGCGGATAGGTTCTTCGCTGTCGCTCAAGATGACAAAGGGGCTTTGTCATGCTGAAGAATGAAGCATCTATTATAAAAGCGACTGGCCACCCAGCGCTTGGTGAACACGCGGATAGGTTCTTCGCTGGCGCTCAGAATGACAATCTAAATTATAAGACAAACTGCAAACTTTTTTCAATTCCCCTGTAACCTGTTTAAAAACAGCATCGTCATAGCTTACAAATACACCAATAGGGTGATTTTAAAACAAAAAAATTAACGAATTAAAATTTAAATATTATGGACCACACCGATGAATTAGGAGTTTTAATGTGCATTATAGTGCCATTGGGACTTTTTGCAATGATTTTTAGTATAGTTTATCTGCGTAATCGTGAACGTATGGCAATGATAGAACGTGGGATGGACCCACGTAATTATAAACCTCGTCCGGTAGCACATCAGAATTTAAAATGGGGCCTGTTATTGATAGGGGCAGGTTTAGGGTTATTCCTGGCTTACATTTTATCCTATAGTCTTTTTGCAAGAGAGGACGACGGTAATCCCGCTCTTTATTTTTCACTGATAGCCATATTTGGCGGAGCAGGCTTGTTTATATCGTATCTAATAGAAAAGAAGGACACGGCTAAACATATTGATGAATGAGTCGAAAGATAAAAGGTGAAAGGTAAAAGGTTAAGACAATAATTGCCACCTCTTACCTTTCACCTTTCACCTTTTACCTCACACCCCAACTCTTACTTAATATACCTCGATTTCACAATATCCAGGTGGTGGATCTCGTGGCCGATGGTCATGTAAACCAAAGCCCGTACCGATACCGGGTGATTACTGGCCGTACCAATCAGCAATTGCTGCTCCGGTGATAATGAGCTATAAATGTAAAGGCTCGATTCGCGCACCACTTTAAATTCATTGGCAAGGTCCTGTATACTGCGGGCATCAAAATTGGCATTCAGCACATAATCATCCTGTTCAAACCCGGGCAGCGGGCTTTTATCGCCCCGCGAAAAACAAAACGCACGAAAAGAAAAAAATCTTTCGGTATCTATCATGTGGCCCAGCACCTGTTTAAGTGTCCATTTACCTTCGGCATAGGCATAATCAGCCTGCTCGGCGGTCATTCTCGAAAAAAAGTTATAGGTGCTTTCCTTCAGATAATCTAATATCTCCAGTACCGGGCCGTTGGGCACTTTATTTACGTAGGTTGCCGCGTATGGCGCGTACTCACCGGGCTGTGGTTTGCTTATCATTGTTGGTTTTTTTTAATACTATCCTAAAAGTGGTGCCTTTACCCAGTTCCGAATCGCGCACAAATATCTGGCCGTTGTGGTAGTTTTTTACAATGCGCTTGGTTAACGATAATCCCAAACCCCAGCCTCTTTTACGGGTAGTGTAGCCGGGCTGAAAAACGGTATCAAACTTGGAGCGTGGAATGCCCTTGCCGGTGTCGGTTATATCTATCAATATCTGATTTTTCTTGGTCTTACTCTGGTTTATCTCCACTTTTATCTTTCCACGGCCCTCAATAGCGTTTACCGCGTTTTTAAGCAGGTTTTCTATTACCCAATCAAACAATGGCACATTCAGTCCGGCTTGTAAGTAAGGGTTGCCGGTTATCTCGAAATTGATGTTATTGCTTACCCGCACACTAAAATAATCCACAAAATCCTTGATCACGTAATACACCGAACGATCCTCCAGCTTGGGTTTCGATCCGATCTTTGAAAAGCGGTCGGCAATTATTTCCAGGCGCTTAATATCATTCTCCATCTCGGCCATCAATGGGTCCTTCTCGGCCTTGAATTTATCTTTTATCAGTTCGAGCCATGCCATAAGCGATGAGATAGGCGTGCCCAACTGGTGCGCGGTTTCTTTGGCAAGGCCAACCCAAACCTGGTTTTGCTCAGATTTGCGCGATGAATTGAACGCTGAGTAAGCTACCAGCAAAAAAATGGCGATAACGAACAGTTGTATAAAAGGAAATATTTTAAGCTGACTAAGCAGCGGCGAGTCTTTATAATATACCAGGTATCGCGTATCCAGCATGGTTAGCTCTATGGGGGCGTGCTGTTTTTTCATATATTCCAACTCCGATGCAAAATAGTCCGGGTCGTATATTGGCGCGCCTTTTACCTTATCGTCGCTGGGGATTTTAATATTTGTTTTTGTGGGGTCGAGGCCGCGGGTGTATTTAATATCGCCCTTTTCATCAACCATAATGGCCGGTACCAATGAGCTGTCGCGCACGGCGAACACATATTGCAAAAAGTCGTTATCGTCAGATGTTACCATCTGTTTGATGCTCAGCGCCCATATCTGCGCACGCGTACGCTCCGATTTGGCAATATTTTTTACCAGGTAACTGGTGTACAGCAATGATCCACAGGCAATAATTATTGCAAATGTAATGAGCGAATATTTCCAGCGTTTTTTCTGTTGGTACGGATTCATTTTTTTTAGGTCGGAAAGTCCAGAAGACCGGAAGTCCGAAAGTGGGCTAAAATACAGAAAAGTTTTCAGTGATAAGCCTGAAAGTCGGAAAGTCCGACTTCCCGACTTTCGGACTTCCCCACTAAACCCTATCTTTGCCTCCACATGTCAGATAAAAAAGTTAGAGTTCGTTTTGCGCCAAGCCCTACCGGCGGTTTACATTTAGGCGGTGTGCGCACCGTATTGTTCAATTATCTTTTCGCCAAAAAACATGGCGGCGATTTTGTTTTACGTATTGAAGATACCGACCAGAACCGCTATGTGGAAGGCGCTGAACAATATATTTTGGATTGCCTCAATTGGTGTGGTTTAATACCCGACGAAAGCCCGGTTGCCGGCGGCCAGTACGCACCATACCGCCAGAGCGAACGCAAGGCCATATACCGCCAATATGCCGAAAAACTGGTGATGGAAGGCCATGCCTACTACGCTTTTGATACCCCCGAAGAACTTGACCGCAACCGTAAAGAGATACCAAATTTTCAATATGGCCATGCTTACCGCGATACCCTGCGCAACTCACTATGGTTAACGCAGCATGAGGTTGACGAATTGCTTGATGCCGGCCAGCCGCATGTGATCAGGATAAAAATGCCGGCTGATGAAACCATCAGCTTTGACGATATGATACGCGGCCATGTGAGCTTTGACAGCAACCAGGTTGATGATAAGGTGCTGCTAAAGGCCGATGGGATGCCTACCTACCATTTAGCTGTGGTAGTTGATGATTACCTGATGAAAATTTCGCATGCCTTTAGAGGCGAGGAATGGCTGCCATCCGCACCGGTACATTTGCTGCTATGGAAATACCTGGGCTGGAAGGCTGATATGCCGCAATGGGCGCATTTGCCGCTGATTTTAAAGCCCGACGGCCATGGCAAATTAAGCAAACGCGATGGCGCGCGCCTGGGTTTTCCGGTTTATGCCATGAACTGGTTTGATGCCAAAACCGGCGAGCTAACACCCGGCTTTCGCGAATTGGGTTTTTTACCCGAGGCATTTTTAAACCTGCTGGCCATGCTGGGCTGGAACGATGGTACGGATAATGAAATATTCAGCCTGGATGAACTGGTAGAGAAATTCTTGATAGAGCGGATAAGCAAGGCAGGAGCCAAATTTGATTTTGAAAAAGCCAAATGGTATAATGCCGAATGGATAAAAAGGGTTAAAGGCGAAAGGTTAAGGGTAGAGGTTAAAGCTGTTTTGGCTGAAAAAGGGATTATTGTTACGGATGATGACTACCTGCTGAAGGTAATAGATGCTGTAAAGGAAAGATGTGTATTACTGCCCGATTTTTACCAGCAATCCGCTTACTTTTTTGCGGTGCCTGCTGAATATGATATTAACTCGGTTAAACCAAAATGGAACGATGCCAAAGTTGATTTTTTTGATGCCTTGCTTGAATTGTTAAGCGGCGAAGGAGCTATTGACGCGTTAGTTTTTGAAGAACAGTTTAAAACGCTGATGGCAGAAAAGAACCTGAAAGCGGGCGATGTGATGCTGCCATTCCGCATAATGCTGGTGGGCGGCAAATTTGGCCCGCATGTTTTTGATATTGCCGCTTTGCTGGGCAAGGATGAAACGATAAGCAGGATAAAAAAAGCGCTGGTGGTATTTGGAAGTTAGTTTTGCGACAATAAATACAAAAAACAGATTGTCATGTTGAGCGGCAGCGAAACATCTATCCGCATGCTCAACAGGCGAAATGCAGACCGGCTGCTCATATAATAGATGCTTCCTTCGTCAGCACGGCAAAAGGAAAAATTCGAAATTGAACATCCGAAATTCGAAATAAACTTACTTCCACTTAAAGCTTTTGATCATCACATTTACATCCTTCCGCACAAAATCAAGCACCGGCTGTATGGAATCGAGCCGGGGCTCTGTATTGAAATACAGCGCGCCGCGCAGGTAGTTTTTGGTACTGTCGGTAATATAAAATTGCACCGACGAGGCCGCGTTGCCATCAATAGTATAATATATTCCATAAATTTTGCGGTCGGGGTTGTGGATGATGGCCTGGTCTATCGAGGTGGCCTTTACCGTATGTTTAAACGCGAAGGTGCGGGCATCCTCGGTCAGTTCATTAAAAACCTGTTTGGAGGTGATGCTTTCATAGCTCAGATGCAGCGTGCCGTTAAACTGCGGAAACTGCATGTTGAGCAAGTATTTCATGTTGATGAGCTTTTGCTCGCGCGATTGGTTGGTGTCTTTTTCCATCACCGCGTAGGTAGGGTACAAAAAGGTGAAGGGGTAAATGGTATCGAACATCCGGTACGATTTTTCAGGAAATTTAATACGGAAATACCCCCGTGGTTTGGGCGAATAGTCGGGTTTGCCGTTGCAGGCTGCAAACAGCACCGCAACTAATAATAAACCGTAAATTTTCATGGATGCAACACTTTTGAATTCCATATTTCCCATGATTTTTCTGCCTGCAGCACTAACATCTCATAACCGTTTTTTATAGTGGCGCCTTTTTCTTCGCCTTTTTTTAAAAATAGTGTTTTTTCCGGATTATAGATCAGGTCGTACAATAAATGATCGGCGGTAATTGCCTCATAGGGTATTGGCGGGCATTCATCAACATTCGGAGCGGTACCCAGGGGCGTAGTATTAATAATTATCCGGTGGCTTTTAATATGATGCGGTTTCAGATCATTGAATAAAATATTATCCTTATGCGGCTTGCGGGTAACCACCTTAAAATCTATACCCAGGTTATCCAGCACGCATTTTACTGCCTGCGCCGCGCCGCCATCGCCCAAAACCAGGGCCTCATCATTAGGGTCATTAATAAACGGCTTTAACGACATTTCGAAGCCATAAATATCGGTATTAAAACCTTCGAGCCTGAAATCGTGGCCGTTAACCCCAACCTCGCCCGAAAATGCTGCCACAACAGGGCTCTCGGCGGTTATGCGTATGCAATTTACCGCGCCGGCATTTCTGGCATCGGGTTCCACCCAATCCAGGTATTTAATCACGCTCATCTTATGCGGAACGGTTACATTAAGCCCGCAAAGGTTGGGGTGAACATCCAGCAAGTCCTGCAGATCTTTGATATGCTCCAGCGGGTAAAGCTCATATTGCGCGTCTGTTATATGCTCCTTTTCAAACTTGGCGGTAAAGTATTTTTTCGAGAACGAATGTGAAAGCGGATGACCTATAAGCCCGTATTGTTTCATGGTGTAAATTTATATAAACAAGCGCTAAAGGGTTTTGCTTTAAACTTGGTATAATAATCGTCATTGCGAGAAACGAAGCAATCTATATGCCATACAAGGCGAATAAGAAGGTCCTGAACTTGCAGCAACGATCTGCTTGTGCAGAGATTGCTTCGTGCCCCGCAATTACGGGGAGCTAAAATTACCTACAAAAAATAATCGAACGTATCGCTCCTGATGCCTAAACGCAATGTTTCCAGCGGAATAACATCGGCAGGGGCTATATTGCCCAGGCTTACGTTGGCACCTATCAGCTTAATGAACCATACCTGCTGCGCTTTTTGCGGTGCTTCCCAAATAATGGTTTCTTCGGGTATCTGGGTGAGTATTTCATCAACCAAACCCTGCCTTACTTCGCCTGAATCGCGGTAGATGCCCACATTGCCGCTTTCGCGGGCCTCGGCTATCACTTTCCATGATCCTGCTTCTATCTCGGCCTGCATCAGCTTGATCCATTTATAGGGCGCGAATATCTTTTGTACATCCTTTGATCCTACTTCGGATATTACCGTAAAATTTTCGCTTAACTTGCGGATGTATTCACATTTTTCCTCGTGCTCAATGGTAATGGAACCGTCGGATACTTCTACATATTGCATTTTATATTTATCCAGTATGCGGCAATAATCATCAAACTGGTTGCGGATGATGAAGGCTTCGAACAAAGTGCCGCCAAAATATACCGGCAAACCCGCCTCGCGGTAAACTGCCAGCTTTTCATCCAGTTTTGGGGTTACAAATGAGGTGGCCCAGCCGAGTTTAATAATATCGGAATGCGTACCGCCAACTTCAACAAAATCCTCGGCCTGCCTTACACTAAGGCCCTTATCCATTACCATAGTTATGCCGCTGTTACGTGGCTTGGCCGTACGTTCGGGAAGGTTATTGATGTGGTAGTTCATAAAAATACAATCTGGGGTTGAATTGCAATAGCTAATTATATATGGCGGTAAAGTTCATAAAAAAAACTAAAACGCAAGGTAAGTTTTTGGTTATAATTCAGCCCCCTCTAAATCTCCCCCGGTAGGGGAGACTTTATTGGTTCGTGTGTAAATTCTTATTTTTACTAATTTTAAAGTCCTCCCTACCGGGGAGGATTAGGAGGGGCGCCTATTTGGTGTACTTGTTAATAATGTCAACAATCACTTTATTCTTTTGCAGTTGCGGCAGGTAGTCAAACAGGATATAATGCTTTTCCGGGTCCGATGTCAATGCCTGTTCCAGGTGATTGAGCGCTTCGTTATAATCACCTTTGGCAAACAAGTATGCCACCATGCGGTAATACAATTCTGCCGCTTCGGGGTTGTTCTTTATGGCCTGCGATATTACTTCAATAGCATCAACCAGCCGGGTTTGCTCGTATAATATGGATGAGTAATCCAGCCAGGCATCCACATCAAGGGGGTTAAGCTCTACTACTTTTTCGTAAGCATGCTCAGCCTCGGTCATGTGGCCCAGTTTGTACTCCGCGTCGGCAATGGCAAACCAGTAATCGGCATTGGCAATATCCAGGTCGAGGGCTTTTTTGTAAAAGTGCAGGGCCTCAAAGTAGCGTTCTTCAAAATCAAGCGTTACACCAATCCCAAACCAGGCATCGGCCAATTTGGAATCCATTTTAACCGATTTTTTATAGAATGCGCGTGCATCATCCATCTGCTCCAGCTTTTCGTAGCACTCGCCAATTGCGCAATAGGTATCGGCATTAGGCTGCTCGTACTCAAAGGTATGGCGATAAACCTCGATAGCTTCGGCGTATTTTTCTAAATTAACCAGGGCGTTACCCTTGTTAAAATAAGCCGATGCAAAGCTGTCTTTTATCAATATGGCGTAATCATACGCGTCGATAGCTTTTTCAAACAGGCTTAGCTTGGTATAGGCATTGCCCAGGTTATACCAGGCAGCATAGCTGTAGGGCTCGTTATCAATATATTGCTGGTAAAACTGCACGCTTTCCTGCTGGTTATCCATTACATCGTAACAAAAGGCCAGCTCATATAAAGCGTCCTGGTTTTCCATGTTTTGCTTCAGGCATTGCTTCAGAAAATCTATCGCGGTGTTATAATCGCCCATGTTTTGGTGTACGTAGGCAATATGCAGCAATATCTCGTCCGTTTCTTCGGCCAGGCCTAATGCCTTTTCATAGTTTTCCAGGGCTTCGTCAAAGCGTTCCATACTTTCATACAGGTTACCACGGATGATGTAGATATCAGCATCCGAGGCTTCCAGCATGGCGGCTTTATCCAAAGCGGCAAAGGCTTCGGCAGCACGGTTGGTGACCACTAAAAGCTGAGCTTGCTTAATGAGGAAAACAGCGGCAAACGGGTGTTGATTGCGCGCGTACTCAGATACCTGTAAGGCTTTGGCAGGATCATTTTTCTCGATGTAGTAGTCGATAATGTTCTCAAACGCCTGGGCATCAAAAAAGTACTGGTCATGATTTCTAATCATTTCTTCGTACCGTTCTACCGAAAACTTTGGGTCTTCGGTAAAACCAAATTCAAATTCTTCTTCCATTCAGTTAGGTTTGCAGAACACGTTCCGGTTGATCCAAATATGTCGATATTTGTGATTAACCGAGTTTAAATTACAATAATAAGCACCCATAAAGCAATTAAGTTTTCAACATTCGCACATTATTAACACGTATTTTTTACAAGTGCCTGATAATAAATGTAAACCATTTGTGGCAAACGATGAGTTGATAATAATGCCTTAAAGATTTTTACCTTTGGCAAAAGTAACCATTATGAGCATCGATATAACAAAAATTCTTGATCATTTACATATAAACGACATTAACGAGGCATTTAGTACAGGCAGCAACTGGGGCAGCAGTAATGACGCCAATGTTAAAAATGTACTGTCGCCGGTTGATGGAAAAACAATAGCCGCGGTAAAATTTGCTGATGAAAACAGCTATAACCAGGTGGTTGAGCAGGCCGCGAAAGCGTTTAAAACCTGGCGCACCGTACCCGGCCCCAAACGCGGCGAAATAGTGCGCGAAATTGGCGATGCCCTGCGGGCCAATAAACAGCAATTAGGTGCATTAGTGAGTTACGAAATGGGTAAAAGCCTGCAGGAAGGCTATGGCGAAGTGCAGGAGATGATAGATATTGCCGATTTCGCGGTAGGTTTAAGCCGGCAGATGTATGGTTTAACCATGCACTCCGAACGGCCCGAACATCGCATGTATGAGCAGTACCACCCCTTAGGAATTGTGGGGATCATCTCCGCGTTTAACTTCCCGGTAGCGGTGTGGAGTTGGAACGCTATGCTGGCCTGGGTTTGCGGCGATGTTTGCATCTGGAAACCATCCGAAAAAACACCTTTAACAGCCATTGCCTGCCAGCATATTGCACAGGCGGTTTTCGCGAAGCATAATATAGGCGAAGGCGTAGCCTGCCTGGTAATTGGCGACCGTGCCATTGGCGAACTGATGGCTAATGATGCCCGCCTGCCATTAATATCGGCCACGGGCTCAACCCGCATGGGTAAATCGATAGGTGCGGCAGTAGGAGCAAGGCTGGGTAAAAGCTTGCTGGAACTGGGCGGCAACAATGCCATCATCATTAGCGAAAACGCCGACCTGGATATGTCATTGATCGGTGCGGTATTCGGCGCGGTAGGTACTGCCGGGCAGCGCTGTACCAGTACCCGCAGGCTCATCATTCACGAAAGTGTTTACGAAGCTTTTAAACAAAAACTGGTGAAAGCCTACGCGCAGATCCGCATTGGCAACCCGCTGGATGAAAATAACCACATGGGCCCGCTGATAGATACCGACGCGGTAGCGCTGTATCTGGATTCTATTGAGAAATGCAAAGCCGAAGGCGGGAAATTTGTAGTTGAAGGCGGAAAGCTGGATGGCGAAAGCTATACATCGGGCTGTTATGTAAAACCCTGCATTGCCGAGGTGGAGAACAGCTTTAAAATTGTGCAGCACGAAACCTTCGCGCCGATACTTTATCTGATCAAATATTCAACGCTTGAAGAGGCCATAGCGTTGCAAAATGGTGTGCCACAGGGCTTATCGTCATCCATCATGACAAATAATTTGCGCGAGGCCGAACAATTTTTATCCTGCGCTGGTTCTGATTGCGGAATAGCGAATGTGAACATCGGCACTTCAGGCGCGGAGATTGGCGGCGCATTCGGCGGAGAAAAGGAAACCGGCGGCGGCCGCGAATCGGGTTCGGATGCCTGGAAAGTGTATATGCGCAGGCAAACTAATACTATAAACTATTCAAAAACGTTGCCATTAGCGCAAGGAATTAAATTTGATTTGTAAAACCGCTAGCCCCCTCTAACCCGATAGCTATCGGGTATCCCCCGGGTAGGGGAGACTTAACGGTGAGGTTAGAAAAAATAAGAACTTTAAAGCCCTCCCGCTTATCAGCAGGGAGGGTTTGGGTGGGGCTTTAAACGATTTAAATAATATATATGAATAAATTTCGCAATTACGTTTTTGGCGCGGCGCTATGCGGGGCTTTAATGATGACTATGGGTGCTGCGGCACAAACAACGCCTCCTCCAATAGCCCCCGATCTGCCCAAAAACTGGCATACTATGGATCTGCAGGCCGACGGTTATTTCGGCATCAGTTTAAACCAGGCCTACACTTTTATAAAAGGTAAAAAAAGCAAAACAGTATTGGTGGCCACCATTGATAGCGGTATAGATACCCTGCAAAAAGACTTGCAAGGTGTAATTTGGGTTAACCCTAAGGAAATTGCGGGTAATGGTAAAGATGATGACCACAATGGTTATATAGATGATGTGCATGGCTGGGATTTTTTAGGCGGTAAAGATGGCAAATGCGATTATAACGAAACCAGCGAAGAAATAAGGGAGTATAGTAAACTGAAAGATAAATATGCCGGTGTAACATCGGCAACTGCGGGGGATGAAAAAAACTATAAATATTGGTTAACGGTAAAAGCAACGCATGATTCAACCGTAGCTAAATCAAGCACCGAACTTAACGAGCTGAAACCCGAAATGAACGTGCTGATGATAACCAACGGTTATGTAAAAAAGGCATTGAATTTAGGTCCGGATGCTACTTTCAAAATAGCCGACCTGGATAAAATAAAAAGTACTGATGATACCGTTAGCCGCAGTAAATATGTTTGGACCATGTTATTACAGCAGGAAGGCGGCGGAGCGGACAACGCGAAAGTGCTGAAAGACCTGAGTGAATATATTGAAAAATTGAATAACGATGTTAACCCCGATCTTAGCTCGCGCAAGGATATTGTTGGCGATGACCCGGATGTTAATGACGGCAAACCTTATGGCAATAATATTTTAGAGTATTCCGATGCTTCACACGGTACAGGCGTTGCGGGGCTGATAGGCGCTATACGTAATAACGGTTATGGTATTGATGGCGTAGCCGATAATGTGCATATAATGGCCATTAAAGCCGTGCCCGATGGCGATGAATATGATAAAGATGTTGCCAATGCCATACATTACGCGGTTGATAATGGGGCCAAGATCATTAACATGAGCTTCGGTAAAAAAATATCGCCGCACAAGGCATGGGTTGATGAGGCTTTTAAATATGCCGCCGCGCATGATGTGCTGCTGGTGCAGGCAGCAGGTAATGATAACCTGAATATAGACTCGGTGCCGCAATATCCTAATGATAGATACCTTGACGGCACTACCAGCGATAATGTGATAGATGTGGGCGCGTCCGGCCCGAAACTGGATACTACGCTGGCAGCGGATTTTAGCAACTACGGCCAAAATGGTGTGGATGTTTTCGCGCCGGGGGTAAAGGTTACCTCGATAGATCAAAATGCTGAATTTGATACCGCCGACGGCACCAGTTTCTCATCGCCCATAACTACCGGCATTGCTGCTTTGGTGTTGGAATATTACCCCAAACTAAGCGCCGCGCAGTTAAAGCAGGTGATATTGGAATCGGCCACACCATTAAAGGGTACCATGGTATTTAAACCCGGCAGCAAGCAACTGGTTGATTTTACCACCCTGTCAAAAACGGGCGGTATAGTAAATGCCTATAAAGCGCTGGAGATAGCCTCCAAAATGAAGGGCGAGCGCAAGGATAAGTTGTAGTTAGTGATTAGAGGTTAGTAAAATATAAAGTATAAAGTGATTTACGAAGTTTCAAAAACTTCGTAAATCTGTTAAACTGATGATCAGGATTTTCAAAAACTTCGTAAATCTGTTAAACTGATGATCAGGATTTGAACAGGTAATCAATATTGGTCTTTTCCAGGCTTTTGGCGGTGTCGTATTTCCAGGTGAGTTTATATAATGGGGCGGTTTTATGGTCTATCTCCGCTTTTACCTCATCGCTTAAAGGTTTAAACAAGCCCGCGAATTGTAGTTTATGCGGAATATCCGAGCTTATTTTGGGGCTGGTATCCCATAGCTCTTTAAAATTCGCATCTTTTAAATACACGTGCTCAAACAGGTAATGAAACCAAAAATAGGGATGAACTCTTAATACCTTGCTTACAAAAGCGCTGAACCATACCTCCGTACCCTGTTTTTGCAAATATTTGTTCATAAAACGCCACCTCGAATCCTCAATATACACCATTTTGGGGCTGGCATCCCAATACGCGTTAACCACTTTCTGGTAGGCATTGGCTATAAAATTATACTTATCGCAGGCTATGAACCAACTGGAGATCATCCTGTCGGGGCCGGGGCGTTCAAAAGCGAAAAATCCGGAGGCCATATTATCGTACAGCCATTCGTTCAGTGGCTTGGTACAAAAACAGGTGGCATCAACCCAAACCCCGCCATATTTGGCCAGCAGGTTAATTCTTAAAATATCCGAGTACGCCTGATTGGTAACCTTGTGTTGCGGCAGGCTTACATGATCGGCAATGTTATGCTCATCCAAAAAAATGATCTTCCAGTCGGGGTTATGCTTCAGCCACGATTCATAGCATTGTTTAACCACCAGCGGGGCTTCGGTAAGCCCCTGCAACCACAGGAACCAAATTGTTTTGGGGAGATTGTTATCCATTTGAAATGAATTATGACGCTAATATAACCTCAAAATAACTAATCTCTAAACTACAGGCCGCTAATCTCTAATCTCCGATTGCTTTTCACACATTAGTGATTATATTTGCGCCATAAAAATTTTTTCTAACACGATGAGAGAAATACAATTCAGGGAAGCGCTTCGGGAAGCAATGAACGAAGAAATGCGCAAGAACGATAAAATATACCTTATGGGTGAAGAGGTTGCCGAATACAATGGCGCCTATAAAGT
>Ga0302227_10002364_pt1 | contig 13036 bp, 10 predicted proteins | sample II_Palsa_N1_1_FD_193525 | JGI IMG/M metagenome (GOLD analysis project Ga0302227, IMG submission 193525) | Peat permafrost microbial communities from Stordalen Mire near Abisko, Sweden - II_Palsa_N1_1 | ecosystem: Environmental > Terrestrial > Soil > Palsa > Peat permafrost | place: Sweden...
CAGCCTCGAGCAATATCAAATTTCCTCACCCTTCCTCTGCTGTTAACCCTTTATCGATTATTCTAAATATCTCTGACTACGTCAGAGGCTTATGTCTCTGATTCGTATATGTGTAACTCCGAGTTACACACGGTTGCACCCGCACATGACCAATGACCAGATGTCTGGGATCAGTGGAAATCACCGGCGTGGGAGCTCGGCCGGGAAACTCCTGGATGGTGATCGGGAGTGTTCAACGCGAATTGTGTTTCTATAGCCTTTCCATATTTCCAAGAACTTCGCTTTTGCATGACGGTTGCGTGCTTCTGCGACGGCAGAGTGAAAGGCATAAGATGCACAGGCTACGCGAGATGGGATGCGGCGATGCCATTCGGTGACAACCTAACGAACTATTTCTCGGTGCCGTTACTCGGCATGGTAGTTTTGTCGACTTGTATGGATATATGCGACCTGCAAGAAGGATAACAGCGCGCACTGCTTCTTAATAATAGGCGTAGAATATTCGGCAAAAAGTTCCTCTTCAGGTTATTAAGGAGGGAGTGGCTTGCCGCTTGGCCTTGTGTCACATCGCTTGGCGGCGTGATTGCCCTTGTGGATAGAAATGTGATGTATCACTTTTATATCTGACAATATTGAGAGACCACTGACCAGAACACCGAAACCGTGGCGTGGGACGACTGGAAACTTTGGTTCTCGGGATACCATGATCAAAGATCTGATTTACATTACTCGTGGCATCGAGCCGAGATGCTCAGTATGATTGATGCAATCTGGCGAGATTCTTGATATGAACGATAGTAGTTTAGAGATATCAGTTCAAAGAACAATACAAACAAAAGCGCACGTTTCACAGAATATGCCACCGTGGGGGGTTCGAGCGGTTATTGCACGTCTGGATGAGTTCCATTTTAGCCGGCAGAAGCGGGGCATGAACATCGTCGATTCAAAAACCTTACCCTTCCTTTTCCAACGATTTCTCAACGCGACAACGTCAAATTCACTTCTTAGTGCTGACGTTGGCTCAATTCCGAGTCCATGGTTGACCCGTGCCGTGGACGTAGTCCTGAATGGGGGTTTGATTGATGCTTTGAATGTTTACTGCATGCGCAAGTTGATTCCTAAGTTCTATTTCAGTGACGTCTTCTGCGGCCTTAATAACGGCACTGCGAAGTTCCAGAAGAACGTGATACGTGCAGTGTTTGATGGTCTTGGGATCATTAGCAGGATCGTTCTGTCTTATGAGCTTCATGATATTGTTTTCCAGCCTCTTCCCTGCTGTGCGTTTAAAGGTAAATGCTGCCGAGCCGTGTGTTTGCTGTTTTATCAATGGCTGGACCTCTGTGCCTTCTAGATTTGCTCGGTGACTCGCGAACCTGTATTCGCGGCAGGAGCAATGAGTTCGGTATGTCTTACGAGTGGACCGTGAAGTCTTGGACATGGGGATATGACCCTTCGGCTCTCAATCGGTCATATCAAGTTTTTCGGACCGTTCCATGCTACCATATTGAGATGAAATAGCTTTCACGAAAGTGCTTTGACTTCATTCGCGGAGCGAATGAAGTCAAAGGCGGCGCCAGATGTTGCGTCTTCAATGCCCCAGGAGGCTTCCCGAGGTCGAGCGGTCTGGTACAGTGCCTTCTATCTGCAGAGCATCAACCGCACCGGGCAGTAGCCAGGGCATGGACACCGGCAGTGAAGCTGAAGGAAAATTGATGGCCTCACGGCCAGATGCTGGACCTGTATTGATTATTTGCTAAAACCTGCCCATTCAACGAGCGTGGCTCCTCGCCTTTTGGGTCTCGAAGCAGCCAAAGCTGGTACTTGATTGATAGGGTCGATTAACCCCCAATCATTGGCAGCAACGGGGAAGCCATCATACAACTCGACGGGAGCGACCCCACAGCAGACTTTTCGGACCAGCTTGAGCGAACAGAAGAGCGGTAATCTGTTCCCATGATACTATCGTGAATGATCTGACGAGTAATCGCCCTCCCTTCTCGTCATTTGTCAACTTTTCGGGTGCGAATTTCCGCAATCCTTCACAGCGGGTCTTCCTACCAGCCAATACCTTCGCTTTCCTCCATTATTCAAAAGAATTGGCTTTGGATTACTTTTTGGCGTGAGCTAAAACCCCGCAACATTAAAGCTATTATTGGGCTCCATACCGACTTTTCTCTTCGGGGCGAATAACAGATCTCAGATATATGTCTATTATCAGAACGTCGTGATGGCCTGCTCTGCATACTCGAGGCTGTTCATTTTCGGCCGCCAGGATTCTCATGCAAATGCACAGCAAGCACCTCATGCGGGGAACAAAGCAACCAGTGGATAAGAATGTTTGCTCCCACATGTAAAGCCCCTCATGTACGTCGGAGAAATCACTCTGTCCGAGGTGGTCTGAGGGCGGCCGAAAGGCCCCGAGAAGAAACAAGATCGAGCTACCCGAAAATATGTCTGCCTTCTGAATACATTGGAAGTAGCTTTGGACTAAATGGGTATATCTTACCAAAGGAGCTTCATAATCCCAGAAAGCCATGTTATCATACATGACGGACCGCCAAGAGTTGACACGCGTATTCCACCGATAACCAACCCACAGAATACAAGCAACATCACAGATCAGAGAGTGATGAATTGTATGCTAGGTTAATCCTTTCATTTGCAAAGCTCGTGATACAGAATGAGCCTCCTGTGATGAATTCCGAACCATTCATCGTCTGTTACTGATGCGGGACCACCCCCCTTCACACAGGAACTCCAAGTGGAAGATTCAATTCAGTCCCCTAGAAACCAATCATCTGTCTTGGATTCTCGTGATGATAGCAGAAGATAAAGTGTCTCCTTTCAGGCCAGTCTTCGCCCCTATCTCAAAACCGTAATAATGAAGCCTCTCAGAACCTAACCCGACCCGAGCCCAACGATCCCGATCATCCCCTGTCCCTCCAGCTACTAACCATTGACCAACAACATGAAACCTGTACTATCTCAAGCTCCACTCGATGGTCCTGACTGAGTAGGCTCATTGCAGCTATTCTGCGTTTTCGTTGCGCAGTGTAGCACAATGTCTTGTAATACTTTATTTTGAGAGCCAGGTGTTCCCGAAAGTCTCATCCTGCAAAGCAATGCCGGTACGAAGAAAAATCGACCCACTCTGAAAACAAAACGTACAACAGCGTTGATGATGTGAGACTTGATCTCCCTGCCCGGGAGCTGCTTCTTTCGCGCACTCTTCTCTCCTTCACCTCCCCTCCTCCTCTTCGGTTCCACTCCTGCAGGTGTCGGGTCAGTTTCTTTCTCTTTCGACTTGTGATTCAGATTAGACATGGCTCAGATACCCCAGCTAACAATCAACTGGCTAGATTGAACGTCCTAGATCCCAGAAACCTGTCGGCTTTCAATATGAAGCTATCATACGAGGAGCAGAACAGTACCACATGCATCGAAATCTAGGGCATGTATCCATAACTAGACAGCATTCTCTCACTCTGCTCGTACCCTGCCCTTGAATATAAAGCCAAGGTTCAAGGCTCGAGATCCCATTCCTCACATGAAATAAACTCGAGTCAAAGCCAAACCCACCCCATTCTTCCGCGAGCCATTCGCCCAGAAACTGTTCCATTGACCCTCCATTGACCGGAGTTCACTTCCTCCACTCGTATGGGCGACCCAACTCCCGAGTCCAATATCATATATATCCTGGTTCAGCGCGATTGTAGGGATTGTGTCTGTTGGGCAACGGCATGGCTTACAAACCTGCCCCTGCCCACGTCACGGACCTCAAGGTGCCTCGAGTAGTTGTCTCAGTATCAACCCCGCCTTGAAATATGCTTGAGTATACTGAAGCCTCACAGAACATCCAGGAACGCAGATCTCGCTTTGAATTTCGGTATCGCGAAGCTGGGTTGACGTGTTCAGCTTCGCGGCCCGGCACAGAGCTGGAAGTTGGCTCATGGAGCTGAGCACGGAGATACCGAGCGTGCGATGAAATCATGGGTTAGCACCGGAGAAGCCGGAACAATCAGCTGATAGTCTTCAGACTATTGTGGTTGGATATATCGTCAATCTTACTTGGATCCAGCCAGTGGTTGGAAGTCTGCCTCGAGCCTGGCCCTGAAGCGCAGGACACCCAACTACTGGTGCGCAATATTGTTTTCAATCTTTAACTTTTCCTTACTTGACTCGTGTCAACATTTCATACTTCTTCTACCTTATTTTCGGTATCTGGGAATCTCCAGATTTTTCGTTGAAGCCAAAGAACCTTGGAAGGATATTCCCGACCGCCTCACAGAATGTCTCACCAAAGTTTCACTGGCCAACATCTTTCATCTACTCTTCTCGCAGAACATATTAAGTCTGTTACCAGACCTGAGCAACAATTCTCAACTTGATACCACGCATACTCGCCGATACTTCTCGCAGAAGGATGAAGAACGAGATACTGACAGCTTCCAGAGCCCATGAACCGCTGCGACGAAGCCCAAAGCAAACAGTGTCCTGCAGCGCATATGCAAATCCGCGCCCTTGAGAAGCTTCGGATTTTGCAAACTATACGGCTCAAATCACGAAGAGCATGCGATGCGACCACAGCATAAAGAGTCCGCACCGAACGTATTATCCAGCTTTCAACTCCCAAACAACCCTCGAGCGGAATCTCGCCGCAGAGTTGAACGCTGTCCCTGCACGACTGTTCATATCTGCAAACTGAAATGCGTCTTAATACCACTCTCAATGGAAGCCCATCCCAGTAGAGCAATCCATAGCTCACGAGACTACAAGCTGCAGGTCGAGAATCTATCACCAGAAGCCCTCTAATGCATGACAAGCGTTAACGCCACTCCACCTGCCACACAACGCTCAAAACGTCCGTCACCCTTCCATTATCTGGACTGCGTACTCCCTCAAGCATATTCCAACCCCCGTAACCCAGGCCACACCGACAACACATACACGTCCCAGCTCATGGCGATACAAGCTCTGCCATTTTCCCACAACACCATACATGAAGCTTACAAGCTGCAGCAATGACGAGCTGGCTGGAATGCAGGATGAGAGTGGTGTGCAGGATGTATGCAGGAACATGTGTCAAAACGATCCGCCAATGGATGAACTCGAAGCCGCAGGACAAGAGAGGGATAACCATGCAGCATTGCAGTACACTTGTCACAAGATGCTCAAAACTTCTCAATTCACAAGCTCGCCGTAGACCTTAGCTCATGTCATACTTCCAAGGACAGGTGCTGTGAGGGGATTGTTAGTGGAGTGAAGCTGTATTATTATCTCTCTCGTAAACTCTACTATCCATACAATAGCAACGGTAAACAAAACAAAAACGCAGCGCCAGTCATGCATTCAATTCCTCGTTCACGTCGTAACTACCATGCGGGTCTTTCAAATCAATGACCTCGGGCTAAATCAAACATCAGAAACTCGCACAAGGGGAATAAAACACCAACTCCCAGTCCCTCGCGCCAGGTATGTTCATCGTTGTGCTGAGATTAAGGTCTTGAGATGCCTTGCCTTGCCTGTGATATAGTTAGTGAATGTTTATGAAGGTAGTGGAGTGGAAACGAACCTTCATCTGCTCGATCTTCGCCTTCAGCGCACTAGTCACTTCCGCTGCTCTCTTCCAGCTCTCAACACCTTGTCCATTGCCCTCTTGTCGCGTGCCTTCGGTACTGGTGTCTCTGATCCTCGATTGGTATGCGGGGGCAGGACTATTTCTTCCACCGCTACCACTAGCAGCACTGTTCCGCCCATTACGGCCCAGCTCTGGACTCAGCTTACCCCGACCATATTGAGCAGTTACTGCGTCAACGGTGTTCTCTTTCTCCTCGCTTAGGGCAGAGTTGAAGGACATCCGTGCTCGATTGCCGTACCCTGCTCGGGCGTTGTCTTGAGTTCCACTGTACATGCCTGTGTCGCGGTAGATGCCAGCCTCATCGGTCGCTCCATCTCGGCTGGGACTTAGTGCTGGAGGGCTATTGACCCTTTCGGCGCTGGTAAGAGCACGCTTCAGTCTCTCCATCTCCCTCCGCAGTTGACCGCACATTGCCTCTGCTGCTTCACAATCTGATCTTGCCCGTACGAGTTGCGTTTCTTTGGCCTTAATGGAGAGGACATCTCGGGTATGGTCTTCGATCAATTGAGCGTTCTGATTTTTCAACTCTTGAACTTCTGAGTTTAGCCTCGATCGTTCCTGGCGCAGGTCATCGCTCTGTCGAAGCAAACGGTCCTTGTCAAGCCGAAGTTCTTCGAGTTCAGCTCGTTCCAGAGCAGTTAACCCTGAGTTTGGTGGCGGAGATATGGATTGGCTGGCCGGAGGAGCGAGAGCTGGTGCTTTGGCTGCAAGTGGGCGCCCGGCGAGACCACGACCACCAAGTCCAAGGCGAGGTGGTGCAGGGGGTTCTTCTTCTGGCGGTGGAGCTTGTGAGACTGGTCGTCGCGGCGAAGAGAGGGTCGGTGGGGCAGCACCACCAGGTCCAGCAAGCGTTCGTTTCATCGGGGCTTTCAGGCCAGCTCCAGGAGCAGATAAGCCGGATGTTTTGGGAGCACCAAGTTTCGAGCCAGGAGCGCTTCTTGCAGTGGGTTGTGGTGCTAGAGCCTCTTGAGCATATGGGCTGGGAGCAGGAGGGGGCTTCTTCGTGGCTGGCTTCTTAGCAACGACCTTTCGAGGAGCTGCTGCTGGCGCCGCTGCACGTGGCGCAGCCGCTGGAGGTGGCTTCGGCTTGTCCTTGGCCTTCACTTCGGCTGTATCGAAGTACTCTTTGATCTTCGTCTTTCTGATATCATCAAGTCCCTCGAGATGAGGTCCCATAGCTCGCTCGCCCATGATCTTCATCAGCGTCCCTAAGACTTCTGCTCCGCCTGATCTCAGTCCCTCGACTGACTCAGACAGAAGCTTCTTCGCTGCCTCTGCAATTGAAGCAACCTCAGGTTTTGCTGGCGCATCTCTGGTAGTCTTCAGACATCTAATCAAGAACTTCATGGTCCCCTCCTTCACTTGGGGATTCTTGTGTTTCAGAAATTCGAGAGTCTCTTCCAAGCAGTCGCTTAAGCTGGTGGCAAGAAACACTTGGTCGAGTGCAGCCCCAAGAGCATCAGATACCGAAGCTTTCTTCTCCTTCAGCCTCTCCATGATAGGTCCCACGACAATCGCTCGGTATTTGCCAAAAGGTTTTCGCATCCCCTTGGCCAAAACCTCAATACATTGCGCGGCTTGGGTCACGACCGCAATGTTCGCGTCCTTCATACATTTCGGGCCCAGGCATCTTGCTATCTCACCAAAATCACCATCCTTAATTCTTGGAACGTTAAGAACCACATACAGCGCTTCGAGAGCGTCCTTCCTTTCTTTCCATTTCGCCGAGGCCAATTGGTCATGGAAATCCGGGGCAACTTTAGACAAAACGTCTTGAGGTTCGGCTAAATCAAATGCATCGACTTCAACTGGTTCAGCTTCCAGATCATCTTCCTCTTCGGCGGCTCCTCCAGCACCGGGGGGCGGCGCTCGAGACATCGCAGCTTGTTGTGATCGTAGAAATCGTTCTTGCTTCGGCGCTGGTTCTGACTTGATCTTCTCAAATGCAGCTTCCATCTCGGTTTGCTGGGTTGGTTTTAGGTCGTTCCAGAACATTGGCTTCATTGCCTCTCTCAGCCATCTGTAGAATTCCACCGCTAGATTCGTGGCCTCCGCTCGTACATTTTTGTCTGCGTGACCAAATGCTTTCGGGAGAATCTTGAGGACTGGCTTAGGATCCACTGTTTTGCAACCATAATTGTGGTAAATGGCTGTTAACGCCGCTAAAGTTGCAGCAACGACCTTTGGTTGTTTATTGCCAAGTGCTGGAAGAAGATCTTCGATGACTGGCGCAGGTGTATCTAACTCGATGAGAAGTAGAATCGCTTCTAGGGCAGATTGTTTCGTTGCCGCTCTGGTTGAAGATAAACCCTTTTCTACCAAAGGTGTCACTGTATGACTTCGTGTCCTAAATTTTAATGTCAGAGTATGTCTTCTTCCCAACCAGCAGTAGAACAAACCTCGTGCACCCCTCACGGCCACCGAATTTGAGGAAGGCACAGAATCCCGCAATGCCGTCTTGTTGTGCGGCAACATTTGAGTCTGCAACTGCTCCTTTCCACAATGAAGGGTCTTGTAAAAATGGCCGAAAAGCGGGGTCGTGCTCATCGGGGGTGATCTCGAATGCCTTTGCAGCATCTTCGTATGCTTGCTTTCGTACTTTCCATACCTAACAAGGGAATTGTTAGTCCGTTGTCCCCGAGACATCCTTTGCATTTGCGTCGTGATAAGTACCTTGTGCTGGAACCGATCGGGGAAGGGTAAGGAGCTGAAGTCTTCCTCCGCTTCAGCCATCTTGGCGTTTGGTGTTTTGGGAGGGGTCTTGGATTCTTTGCGATATCCTGTCACGCGTCTAGTTAGCTTCCGTAGTGGCAGAGAGATGTGTTTCTCCATGGCTGCAAGGTCATGGATCAGGGAGGAAACATGAGGTGTCTCGAGCGAACAATGATACCCCCTATCGTCTGGGAAGGAAAGAACAAAGGATAGCATACCTGGAGCGACTGGCGCGAGGTTTAAATGGTTCCTGCTGCCTCAAAGCGGGCGTGTCGAAGTCTGTCGCACGCGGTGAAAATAGAGTAATCGCGTTGTCATGTAATATCGCAGCCCGGCAGGAATAATAGAGCACCAACGGTGGATCAGTGGTGGTCTCGGTGGTGCAGAATCGCGAGGTGTACATGGGAGGCCTTTGGTGTTGATTATCGAATTTCTTGCTCGTCACTCGTGGCAACCCACGCCTGCAGCTGGCCCGTGCACAGGATGATTGGCCCATTTAGCTCACATCGACCCCTGACGAAAGCGACGCCTGTTTTTGATAAGTTACATACTGAGCGCATCCCAAGAAATCCCAGGTTCACAACTTCGGCCTCCAGCACCTCACAAAGTCACGATTGATTTACACCTGCATCTTGCACATCGGCCGCCGGCTTCACTGAATACCGTGTTCATCTACCAGTACCGCACCAAAAACTGGGCAAGTAGAGTGCATCCTGCGTTGCAATTGGAGAAATCAACACAAGGAGGCAAACATCAGGCCCGAGCAGCCGGGCGCATGCCTTTGGGGAGAGTTGCAGACAGACGGCCCTTGAGCTTCATGCATCAAATACCGCAGTCACCATGAGCCAGATCCTGACGCCGCGGCAGGCCGAAGAGCTGTAAGGGAAGCCCCTGAAGTTACACAGCAGCCACTGATTCCAGGCCAGACATAAGTCCATCATAGCCTACCTTAACTCGATAGGTCTCTCAAATAGTACCGCGGCGTTGCGGGAAGAACTGAACATTGGCGATAGCTTCGATGCGGCTACAAGTAAGAAATATGAGGGGTTGCTGGAAAAGAAGTGGACTAGTGTGGTGCGGTTACAGAAAAAGGTACGGAATATAACCTTCCACTGAGAAATTTCAAGAACTGATTTGATCTCTTCCAGATAATGGATCTCGAGACAAGGAATGCGAGTCTACAATCAGAACTCGACTCGGCGACTCCAACCTCTCTCTCGCGGCGAAACCAAGACCCCACATCATGGCTTCCACGATCACCGGCAAGGCATACGCTTGAATCGCATAGAGACCCGATTACAAGCGTTGCATTTCATCCTGTATTTTCGTCACTCGCATCAGGTTCAGAAGATTACACCATAAAAATATGGGATTGGGAGCTAGGAGAGCTGGAACGGACGGTTAAGGGGCATACCAAGGCAGTGCTGGATCTTGACTTTGGTGGGCCAAGAGGGGGTACGTTATTAGCTTCGTGTTCAAGCGATCTTACGATCAAGCTTTGGGATCCCAACGACGAGTACAAAAATATTCGAACTCTTCCTGGACACGATCACTCGGTTTCTGCGGTGCGCTTTATACCTAGCGGTGCTGCTGGATCTCCGTCGTCAGGGAACCTCCTTGTATCAGCAAGCCGAGACAAGTCATTGCGGATCTGGGATGTTTCAACAGGATATTGTGTGAAGACGATTCGAGGGCATGCGGACTGGGTGCGGGACGTATCACCTTCATTTGATGGAGAATATCTTGTGTCAGCGGGTAATGACAATACGGCGCGGATATGGAGGACCACATCTGGCGAACCGCAAGCGACATTGCTAGGCCATGAGCATCATATAGAATGTTGTGTATTTGCACCACCAGCAAGTTACGGATATCTAGCAACTCTAGCAGGACAAAAGAAGCCACCTCCCCCAAGTAGTTCGGCAGAATTTGTTGCGACAGGGGCTAGAGACAAGAGCATAAGACTATGGGATGCTCGGGGAACCCTTATCAAAACACTAGTCGGCCACGACAACTGGGTGAGAGGTCTGGTCTTCCATCCTGGCGGCAAATACCTGCTCAGCGTGGCCGACGACAAGACACTGCGATGTTGGGACCTTTCACAAGAAGGCAAATTAGTAAAAACCTTAGATGATACCCACGGTCACTTCATCAGCTGCATACGCTGGGCTCCAGGAGTGATCAAGGAAGCACCGACTACGAATGGAGTGAATGGGACTCCCAATGGGAAGAAGAAAGACGATCCAGCTGCAAATGTCAGCATAAGATGTGTTATAGCAACGGGGAGCGTAGATTTGAAAGTTAGGGTCTTCGCATCATGATCATTCATGAAGGATTGAATCGAAGGACTGGCTACTTGATTGGGAGAAGGGAGTTGCGGAGTTTGCTTCATAGCATTGGCTCAGTCATTTCAGATACCTAACTTGGCTTGACTCTGGATGGATCGGATTGTTTATTCTATGAAAGAAAATATCACGACCGTTATGCCAAGCATCTGCAAATAAAAGAAGGATCCGCCTCTTCAGAGACGAATATCATAATCAAGTCTAAACATCGTTTCAGGTTGAGCCGTGATCCTTAACAGTAATAAGCCTTCACCTTCACCTTCACCTTAAAGTGATTCTTAAACCCTTAATTTTACTACACACCTCGGATTCCAGGAGAGCTTTCGTTTTTTATCTAATCGTTATGATTGTGTATTGTTTCAGATCTCGAGTTCCGTTCGACTCAGCTCGCATCTTTTACACTTCATTTCTGGCGATGATCAAAGCCGATGTGTTTTCTCTTTTTACATATTGCATTCTGTACCTTTGTTGCAACGGGGTCACCTTTGCAAGTTTCGCCCCTTTCTTTTACGACTATTAAACATTCACTCTCCTTTCCCAACCCAGAGTTTGTTGCACCTCGCAAATCTCACAACTACTCTTTGCCCTCATTCAAAACGTATCTCAATTCCAAATCAAAGACATACTGAACTCACTAAAGTGCTCGAGTATTGGTGTAATTTAAATTCTCAGTCATTGGAAAACTCAGAGGTCTACCTTCAGCTTGAAGTTGAAGACGTGTAAGTTATCTGTTGTCTTATGATAATTCCATATTTCCCCAGAAAGTGAGGCCAAAGTGACAGTATGAGTTTTGCGACATGCAACAAAAGAGCACCTCCTGCCCTGTGAACTTCAGATGATATGGAGTACAAACAATGGGGCTTAAATTCTTTACAACAATTTTCATCGGAATTCGTAACAGCAAGGTAACATGTTTTGTTTGTGCATGGATGTCTTTTTTTTAAGTCATCACTGGTTCACTTCGCAGATTAGGAGTCAGCATGTTCTTTCAAATCTAAATCCCAAGTCTCTTGCTTAGTTCGATGCAGGAAAAGGAGATAGCGGTGATACTTAGCTTCCCCTGTAAATTTCTCCAGCTTATCTTCAAGCTCCTCATCGCTCGCTTGGGCTTCGATAGAGTTGCTGCAACCCACAAAATTTAATGCTCAGACCTGATCAAGAGTTACATCCGGATGGCGGAAAGTGCTGGCTTGCCGGCTGACAAAAAAAACAGCATGGTTATCACATACAGCGAGGGATGATCTAGCTCCGCCAAGGTCAACGCTGATGGGAATGAGCAGATGAAGATAATGCTCAGCAACCGTCGCAACAAGTCTTACATCAGTCTTACTCAAAGTATCGCTTCCATACGCTCGATACGTTTCAAGAGTTTAAGATCACCTGCAGTAGTTAACTCTCCAACGCTCAACGAGCTCGAGGGGCACGAACACGACGAGGAGACAGAATACAGTTAGTGAGGGATCTCATGCACTAACTACAGGGCTGTAATCTCTTGCATTTGATATTTCGCTGCCGACAGATCATGTGAGAGTTTGAGTCGGTGCGGACCGAGTGTGTCAGCGTTAGGTGTGATGCTAGGGTACCTGATATGCTTGTAATATTCGTAATAACATTACTGAAATTCTCTTGGAAGATTGTGTAGTCCACATAGTTCTACCATTACAAAATCGATGTGAGTTGAACGCAGGAAGGAAACAAGTCGTCAGTTATGGGGAGGCCTAGCGTGCTTTTAGTGAGGAGCTAAATTTAAGCTTCAGGCCACCTCGGATGCAATGTCGCCTGCATAAAAAAATCAGGCCCCTCGTCCAGGCTTCAGCCATCAACAACAATATGTCGTCCATGCATGCCTTCGCACGCGACTCTTCCGATGAGTCGTCGGGAGAGGAAGATGACCTCCTTCATCCTTCAGTCGACCCTAACGCCGATGAGTTCGCAGACTACAATCCCCGAAAGCGTCGACGAACTGGTCGGGAGGCGAAGGAGAGCGCCGCGCTCGGTGTCTTTGGCTCTGAGAGTGAAGATGACGGACCTGGGCGAAAGTGGAAGCGTAAGAGTAACTTGAGAGGAAAGGGTATGTCGTTTGTCAGTACGGGGCAGAAGACCCTGGATGACGAGGAAGATGAGGACGACGAGGAAGAGGAGGGGGAGGAAGATGTGAACATGGGGGATACCGGAGAGGAAGAAGAGGCCGAGGCACCGAAGGGCTTGGGATTTGGAGGTGCGTCGCGAGGTTTAGGGTTTCAAAGCACGCCAGGAAAGAAGATCAACAATGCGCCAAAAGCTGGGACACCTTTGGGAAGGGGATTCGTGCCTTCTTCTGCTGCGGTACCGATTCTGAAGG
>Ga0302227_10002372_pt1 | contig 13010 bp, 14 predicted proteins | sample II_Palsa_N1_1_FD_193525 | JGI IMG/M metagenome (GOLD analysis project Ga0302227, IMG submission 193525) | Peat permafrost microbial communities from Stordalen Mire near Abisko, Sweden - II_Palsa_N1_1 | ecosystem: Environmental > Terrestrial > Soil > Palsa > Peat permafrost | place: Sweden...
AAGTTATTCTATAGTTCTCCTTTAGACCCGATATCTAAAACTAATCGCAAAACACCAAAGAAGTTGTTCTAAAATCAGAGCTGTGTCAAGAAATGAATTTTATGGAAGGGGAAAAGGTCAGTAAACCAAATATAATTTTAATGCGCAAGGAGCAAGGAAGTTAATCGATGAGGTTCTGGTCGTGTTAATTATAAACCTTGTTTCCAAAATCCTACCAAGCATAACCACATAAAGAATTAAGCGACCTGGACTATAAATTTTGACTTAATCTTTAGACACTAGACAATTTTCGATGCATGTATTTAAATTTGTCTATCTCCAGGCCTACAAAATCGCTGGGTGGATTATTTTGCTTATATATCTGAGGGGAGTAATTAAAGCTTCCTTCATGCAAAAGCAGCACTTATAGTATTAGATTATAACGATCATTATTCACTGGTTTGGAAAATTTGTCAAACACTCTTGTAAGCTCAATATCTACGTTCTATTTTCTTCCCCTTGGACTAAACTAGCCCTAATGCAGGCATATGATTGGCCGAAATCTTCCACCATGCATGCGGGTAACATGAATATAAATAAGCGCATTTTTGGTTCAAAGCGTCCAGCTTTTCTGGACGGCCTGGTGGCCTAATGGTAAGGCGTTGCTTTCCGGTGGCAAAGATTGCGGGTTCGAGTCCCGTCTGGGTCGGCTCAACATTTGGGATTAACCTCCTAACATTTTTGGACATTTCTGAAATTTTTTAAATTTTTTTTGGAGCGATATGCATTGTTTCGGGAGTCGGCGGGAGTCAAGCGAGCTTGGGCATCGCAACTTGACCACCCCCCGGAAACAATTCTAACTATATAGAATGAAATAACCTCTAACCATGCAAAGACCATTCTTTCAGACTCTAACAGACGCCTTTTAACTTCTAGTCTAACGAGATTTAAGGTGCTTCAAATCGAGGATTCTCGCGTCTCCTTAGCTAGTTGTCAACGATACGGAGCAACGAAGAGCGACTGACTTTTTTTTGCCCACGGCTATCGTAATTTGTTTTTGGCCCCTTTTGAAGTTTTTGAGGTCTTAGATATTGCTGTGACTACCGGTAGGTTGTGGATAGGAAGCAAAGTCTTGCCCCTTTAGCTAGGCGAGATTTCTACACCCACGACCGGCTCCAAGGACCTAAATCCAAGGAAAGAATCCAGTATCTTCTATAAGACAAATGAGAAAGGAAGAATAACCGAACATTCACTTAATTTCTTTAGAAGGAATACTTGCATGCCTTACAGCCTGAGCTATTTTGAAAGAACCCCCACCATGAGCCTCCAGATCAAAAGCGGCATTCCGCTTAGGTGGGGCAGCCGCAATCGACCTCTCCCACCTTTGACACGCCAGAACACGATCAGCCATATGACATTACCAATCGTACAATTGGCTCGAGATATGTAGGCTCCAGCTGGTCCCTGCTATACAAACGCCAACCATGTAACTGGTCCGTAACGTTGCATGGACTTGAACCCGCGATCGGACGCCGCAAGGCTGACCGGCTCACAGGCGGAAGCCTAGGATTCGGCTTCAAAAGACGATCGATACCTTCCAGAGTCGCACTTCCAGTTATTCGGCTTCAAGACTAATCATGGCACCTCACGCGGACTCTCCGGTCGACGATGGCGACTGCCTTCCCGCTCCTCCTCGTCCTGCGATGTCAGCGAATCCTCCTCGATTTCTAATCATTGGGGCGGGCTCACGAGGTAATGCATACGCCAGAGCTATCGCGGAATCGACAAACGGCATAACAGGAGCCGTGGCAGAGCCCATTGCATACAAACGAAAACAGCTTGGGGAGAAATATATTTGGGGCAAGGCAGGGCCGTCCGAGGGGCAGGATTTCGAAGATTGGAAAGCGTTCTTGAAATGGGAGTTAGAGAGGCGTGCGAAGGCCAGCAGGGGAGAAGAAGTACCGGAGGGAGTTGACGGAGCTTTCATCTGCGTCCTCGATGAACAGCACAAGGAGGTTATTGTTGGGTTGGCACCACTCGGTCTGCATATTATGTGCGAGAAGCCTTTGGCTACCACTTTGGACGACTGCGTCTCGATATACAAGTCTCTACTCCCAAACCATCCAAGTACTACGCCATCGACTGTTTTTTCAATTGGTCACGTCTTGAGATACAGTCCACATAACATGTTTTTGAGAAAGTTACTCTTGGAAGATAAGATCATTGGAGAAATCGTATCAATCAATCATACGGAACCCGTTGGATGGTGGCATTTCACCCACAGCTATGTTAGGTATAACTCCATGCTACTCACCGCAATGTGTATGACTAACGAGCGGCAGAGGTAACTGGCGGAGGGAATCTACCACAGCGCCATCCCTCCTCACCAAGTCCTGCCATGATATTGACGTCCTCCTTTGGTTGCTATGCTCCCCACCACCAGGCTCTAACAAGCCAGCTCACATACCAACCACTGTCACTTCGGTCGGATCTCTGCAATACTTCAATAAGACTCGAAAGCCCACTGCAGCTGGCAACGCCACAAATTGTCTTTCTTGCCCCATCCAGACCTCCTGCAAGTACTCTGCGAAGAAGATTTACCTGGGCTCTGAGCTCAAGGGGCTCGGATCAGGTAACACTCACTGGCCCGTCCATATTGTGGTCCCAGAGATTGAGGAGTGCATCTCCGCTGGTGGTCTTGCAGCAGGCGAAGCTGCTATCGTGAAGCGACTCGAGGAGAACTATACCAACGATACACCCGATTCAGAAGTGGCAGCCAAGAACTGGTTTGGGCGTTGCGTTTACGAGTCAGACAACGATGTGTGTGATGAACAAGTGGTGACAATGAGCTGGGACAATGATCCTCTCCCCAAGGTCAATGATGACAACGAGAAAGCTCTCGTTGGACGTGGGGCCAAGACCGCAGTCTTTCACATGGTCGCTCATACAAAGAAGATCTGTGACAGATATACAAATATTTACGGCACTGATGGAGAGATCTACGCCGATAGTCATACCATCACCGTAGAAGATTTCAATACTGGCGCAAAGAAGATATATAGACCGTTCGTGGCAGGTGGTGGCCATGGTGGTGGAGATGATGGGCTTGCCAGGCAGTTCATCCTTGCTGTGGATGCTGTTAAGAATCACGGCGCCAGTGTTGAGGAAGCTCAACGTGAACATGTTGGTTGCAGCTTAGAAGAAGTCATCAGAAGTCATGCAATGGTCTTCGCCGCTGAGCAGGCGAGGTTGCACAGGAAGGTGCTAGACTTTCCCCAGTGGTGGATTGAGAATGTTGAAGCGAGCCTGATCAAGTCTTGATTCTGGCATCTAGCGCTGAGTATAAATGCAACCCTGCAACAAAATCTAGAACAATTCATTCTCTTTTGTACTTGCTTTCCGTGTTTCTGTCCTCTGTCTCGTGCATCCTGGGTCCCGGGCAAAGTGTAGCCACCCACGTGACTACCTTCAACTCCCCACGTGAGTGGCGTTTCTTTGCTTTTCCTCCTTGACTTTTGGTTTCAGCGCTTGGCCTTTCATCTTAACAACAATTGCATTCTCCAGAATCATCTCCAAAGCACGATCCGCACACAATACAACAAGATGTCATCAATCACTGAACATTTTCGTTACACCCCAATAGATCCTGCTCAAAAAGAGTTCCGGCTTCTCCATCTCACACCCCGCTGCACAACCACCTCGGAGGATGACACGTCTTTGCAACAACCCAACAGACCGATCTCGTGTATCTTAGAGAAAACTTCACTAAGAGCTTCTCCAAAGTACTCAGCGCTTTCCTATCGTTGGGGCGGTACTGGCCGACAAATTCTGGTCAACGACAAGCCTTTTACCGTCACAGACAAACTTGAGATTGCTCTCCAACATCTGCAAAAAAATTCGGAACCACTGACTCTCTGGGTCGACGCCATATGTATCAATCAGCAAGACACAGAAGAGAAAATGCAACAAGTGCAGCAAATGACCGATATCTACCGGAATGCGAGCCAAGTGCTCATCTGGCTGGGGCCTGCAGCAGATGGGAGTGATCAAGTGATAGATTCCCTACAGTTAATCAGCCAAGTGTTCCAAAGACAAGATCTCCGAAATTACATGAAGTCACTCGAAGACATGGAGTCACTCAAAGGAGCCTCCTCATGGAAAGCACGGGCAGACCTTCTGACTAAGGTAATAAACGATTTGGAAGCCCAAGGCGGTTATCCAAAAGATCTTCACGCAATTTCGACTCTTGAGACCGAGTTCAAGAACCTTGACTCCCCGTTCCTGGACACTTTCCCGGCTGCCCAATACAGAAAGCTTTGCCATCGCGAGTGGTGGACTAGGACCTGGGTCATTCAGGAACTTTGTGTGCCAGAAAAGCCGATATTCGTTTGTGGAAAAAAGATGATAACTTATTCTGAGCTTTCAAAGTGCGCCCGTTTCTTCAAGGAATATTGGACAAGTGATTTCCAGAAACGCAAGAGGGACCGCAATTCCAATGAAGAACCTGATCCGACTTTGATCTTGAGTACTTCTTCCAGCCCAGCTGATGTTATGATGTCCTTCCGCTCGAGCTATCAAAACTCAAAAGGAGAATGCACACTATATACTCTCCTACGAAATATATGCAACAAGGCGACGATTGACGCCGAGGACCAGCGAGACAAAATCTATTCTCTACTTGGATTTGTGTCTGACAAAGATACATTAAACATCCGCGTCGACTATGGGAAGAATTATTCTTGTGAAGATGTGTATATCGATACCTCTAGAGCTTTGATCAATCAAGGATATCTAGACCTTCTATTCCTTCGTCAAACAAGCAAATCTCCGGACCTTCCATCTTGGGTCTGTGACTGGGGTGCGGAAATCCACGAGCCGTGGGGCAACTCATGGGGAGTCAATCCCTTCACTGCATCCGGCTCATTCACTCCGGAAGTCCACATCTATACTACAAATAACGGCCAGCACATCGCATCTGTCCGTAGCAAGCTCATAGACACCATCTCATCCCTCGCTTCACCTGTCCCGAAAATTGACCCCGACTCCGACACTTCAGACGCCCTTAGCTTCTTCATCTCTGAAACTCGACGAATCCTGAGTCCGCTCTCAGACGAGGACATGGCCGCCGTCCTCGCCGGGGGCATTGAATACACTGACTGGGACTATAAGTCCGGCACCATGTTCAAGTATTTCGACAAAAAGTCCAGCACGAAGCTCGGTTGCTGCCGGGCTACCTCGAAATCGACGGAGGGTCTCAAACTTCTGGAAAGGTGGCTTCCGGTAAAGAAAGAGTTTGAAGAACTCAGAAGTCTCGAGGAGATTCAGATTACAGATGAGACGAAGGGGAGGTGGAAAGTTCTCCTGCCACTTATAGATGGGCTGCAAGAAATGAAGAGCGGCACCACGGGCAACATCATGGTGTATTATCTACAGGCTGTCGAGAACAATCTACAGAGGAAGGCATTTTGTACGCAAAATGGGTATAAAGGATTGGTGCCGGCCGACGCGGAAGTAGGGGATTTGCTTTGCGTGTTTCTAGGGGCAGATTTGCCAAGCGTGGTCAGAAAAGTGGCGGGTGGGAGGTATAGACTGGTTGGTGAGGCATATATTCAGGGATTTATGGATGGCGAATTGATGGAAGTTGCTGGCGATACGGTGGCTTTGGAGCTGTGTTGAACTAGGCCCTCCTCTCCCCAAACATAGAATATACGTGGTTAAATCAGGACCTTTCTCAGCATTGCCTCCTTAGGCTCCTTATTGAAAAAGAAGCGGTAGACCCGAGGAACGTGAACAATGCTTGGATCTACGTTTTGGTATGCAAACTCTTGCGTTCTTTCTTCAGAAACCTTGACGCTATGGCCGTACTTGACGGCAATACTGTCGGAGGGCTTGATAAGTCGATCTCCATGATGGTACGTGCTGATTCGGGCCATTATCTTTCTCAGCCTTGTCGCAAAATTCAACTAGCCATTCCTCGCTGGAAGTTTGGATGTCCAAGAAGGGGCTATGTTGGATGGTGATTGCGTCTCTTGCCGAAAAGAATGATTATGTGAAGGCAATCTGTGGAAAGGAATTGCCCGAGATGCCCAACCTCTCGTTACGTTTGGCTGCTGCAGTGCAAGGCCTAGCCCCGTTTGGGAAGCCTCCTGAATTCAGGGTTTCAAAACAGTGGCTGGCCATATGCCCATGGAACAACACCGCAGGAGACCCCGAGATTCAACCTAATGCAAGCCGTATCGACGTTGTCAAACGTGAACTGGTACTCAAATTCGCCTCTGTTGCTGAAGTTGCACTCAAGAAGAGGTGCAGGGAAACATAGGGGGTGGGGTAATATCATGTGACTTGAGGCTTCAGAAGAACACCCGGATGTTTTGCTATTGAGGGAATGGGCAATTGAGTTTAGCGTTGTACTCAAGGAACTGAACGGGAATGAAGTGCGTGAAGCCTGAAGTCTGATAATGTTCAAAGAGCTTTAAACATTTATAATAAAGCATGCTTTGATATTGACGCTGTAGGTCTCTTTCAGTCTTAACCTCTACATAAGTGGACCAAAGAATTTAGTTTCCTCTACGGCCAAATTTGCAGCCTTCGATTTAATTACTCCTCTCACATTTTCTTATAATTCTACTTACTTCTCATCTAAAGTTTACCGCTGTTATTGTCTTACCATTCATTTCGTCGTGTCAGCGTGTCACAAACGGGTTTCCAGACTCCGTCGACACTAGCCAAGTTTCCTGTGTATGACGAGGTCTGTGCTAGGTAAAAATGTAACAAGACATTGATATTTGATAATGAGCTGGATTACACTGAGTGTAAACGGTGATATTGTGCTTAGAAGAAACCTATTGGGGCCTTTTTGGAGGGTCTTCTTTTACAGGGAAAAAGTTTAGCGAGCCCCTGAGTTGGCCGTGATTCTTGGATGAAGTGCAGCGCCGTGCAGCGGCCGCTAGGCTAAAGTCCCCGAACACCAATGCTCCCCGCAGTAGCCTCGTGTTTTACCTGCCTTATCAATGCGATCGTGTGCTTACATACATCTTCTCTCTCTTCATCAAGCTAGCCCTGGCTCATTTCTTGCGAAGATTTGAATTCCGGATGCACGATGGCATTTGTCTTCGAAACAGCCTCCAATGGAGGGCACGGACACGATTGGCCTATCTGGCCTGCTGCCTATTCAATCGTCGTTTCCGTCAGCTTCTTGTTGTTTGCCGCTATCCGTCTCTGGCAATTTCGTTGCAATGGTTTCAAGGTAAAGCCCAATGGCAATAGCCATATCAAAGTGGTATGTCTTAAGACCGAGAACAAAAGAACGTTGAAAAATGTTGAATGCGGCCCAGGTTACTGCATTGGCCTTCCTAGCATTGCAACTGGGCAGCCTCGTCAGATGCTCTCCTGCATCTCAACAAGCATCTAATATACAATTGTTCTCAGAAATTGTTTCATCCTTTTCTGCTCTGGGCTTCTGCGTGCTTTCTTTCGTGGAGCAACACCTATCAACAACTCCGTCGACTCTGCTGGTATTGTATATGCTTGCTTGCGCGCTTGGCCATGCATCTGAGCTGTTTATTTTGCCTCTCAAGCATGACAGGGAAATGCTTTGTTTTCTGATCGTTCACTTATTTTTGGAGCTTGCTCTGGTTATTTTAGAGTGCCAGGACAAGGACTCCGTTTTATTGCCCGAGTACCAACAGCTGACGCCGGAGGAGCGAGCGAGTGTCCTGGGGCGAACCTTCTTTTGGTGGGTCAATCCCATCTTAATGAAAGGACATCGATCGATTCTTACCGACGCCGACCTCCCTCGAACTGGCCAAAAACTTTCCTCGAGCAAATTACGTCGAGATATCTTACGGTCTTGGGACCAAAGAGGTCTGGGGAAGCCCTCGGTCGCCTAACGTGTTATGTACCAGTGCTGATTCCAACAAAAGTCAAACCTGAGCAAACCAATACTTTGCCATACGTGCTCTTCGAGTGCTTCAAACGCCCGCTCATACTTGCAATCTTACCTCGCCTATTCCTGATCACGTTTCGTTATTCACAGGCTGTTCTCATTAATATTGCGGTCAAATATATTAGCAACGTTCCGAAGGAGAGTGCATCCAGAGACGAAGGTGGACACTGGCTTATCGTAGGAGCCTTCATTGTGTATGTTGGGATGGCGGTGAGTGTCGAGTCTCCACATTATCTTTAACGACCTCCTGCTCATGCCTGTTTTAGACGTCGAAAGCAGTCTATAGACATCAATTGAATCGACTCAAAGTAATGATCAGAGGAGGACTGATAAGCTTGATACATGAGCGCGCCTTACACGTACGGAACGCATCCTATGAAGATGGAAACGCTGTGACCTTGATGAGCACTGATGCCGACAATCTGCAACTTGTCGTAGAAATGTTCCACGACACTTGGGCCTACCTCCTCGAAGTCATCATTGGAACAACGTTCCTGGCAACTCAAATAGGGTGGCTCTGCCCTGTTCCACTAGTAATTATTTTTTGTGAGTTCGCCAACCAGTAAGAGGAAGACAAGCCAGACTGACCCGTCGAGAGTCTGCTCCCATGTGAGTAGGTGGGTCGCAAAACACTTAGAGGGTAAGCAAAGAGCCTGGAGTGTCGCAACGCAGAAACGGATAGCCATGACTATCTCCATGCTAGCATCAGCCAAGAGCATCAAAACGCTTGGAATCTCAGAAGCTATACAATCGAAAGTCCAAGGACTTCGTGTTTATGAGATTGACATGTCCAAGAGATTGAGATGGATGATAGTCGGCTCCAACGCAAGTGGTAGGTGGACTTCCAGCGACTGTCGGGATTTTTTTGACATCATGTAAGCGAATGCTCTAGGTATTTTTACTCCAGCTATCACTTTGGTCCTATTTGCCATCATTGCCAAGAGCCGCGGTGATGGAAGTCTTGATGTCAGCACCGCCTTTACTACTATCGCAGTGCTGACTATGGTTACACGTCCTGCCAATATGCTCATGACGATTTGGCCTCGCGCTACGGCATGCATGGCTAACTTTGAGCGTATTCAACGGTATTTATTGGATTCAACCAGGCAGGACAACAGATTGGATATCAAGAACAGTGTTCTGGAAACACCTCCCTCAGAGACCCAGGATGACAATTCTCGCTATGCGCTGGTTGCTAACCAGATTTCTGTTCAATATGCCTCAAGCTTACAACCAATACTTCAGGATGTCAACTTCAAGGTCGAAGCTGGCTCGTTCTGGATACTTTCTGGTCGGGTGGGCTCAGGAAAGACTACGCTGGCTCAAATCCTTTTGGGAGAGGTTACACCTTCATCGGGATCAATGGCAGTTTCAACTCGGTGCATTGCGTGGTGTTCTCAGATTCCATGGTTACCGAGCTTGAGCATCAAGGAAGTCATTTGTGGTGACTCTGATTTCGACCCTTCATGGTACGAAATTGTGGTGTATGCGTGTGCTCTTGAACAAGACTTGGACAGGCTTCCTCATCGTGATGAGACGCTTATTGGTAGCCGAGGAGTGAAACTTTCTGGAGGACAGCGACAACGAGTGGTAAGTTAACAGAAACTTGAATATCATTTACCCATTAATTGAAGCAACGTAGGCTCTCGCTCGAGCTGTTTACGCTCGATGCGACATTACTGTTCTTGACGATCCTTGCAGCGCTCTGGATGGTGCAACAGAACATCATATTGTCGAAAATCTTCTCGGTCCTTCCGGTCTCCTTCGACGACATGGGCAGACTGTCTGCTTGTTTACGAACGATGGTAAGCCCCTGTCCAAAATATAAGATGGGAGAATTAACACTGCAAAGTTCAACACTATTCTTTAGCTGATCAGATCGTCATTCTTGGGGACGCTAGAATCCAATTTCAGGGGACCGCTAATGATATTCTAGATTTTTCATCCCAAGTACTCAAAACAATCATCCACGACAAACAAATGAAACGAGAAAATCACCTTGATGAACTCGAGGTCAAGAAATTAGCTCAAACCACTTCGAAGGTTGACGCTGCTCTCAATGTGACAAGAAAGACAGGGGACCTGGCAGTATATGGTACGAATGAACATTTCCACACCACCTGATGTGATACTGATAAATATTTTCTACAGGCTATTACTTTAGGAATGTCGGTGTTCTGAATTGCATCTTCTTGGTCTGCTGCACAGCTTCCTATTCTTTCTTCTTGATGTTTTCACAGTATTGGGTGAAATGGTGGACCGAATCTGGGTCCGACAGAACGTGGTTCTATGTCGGAGGTTACTTGATTTTTGCGTTCATAGCATGGTCTGCAACCAATGGCATCCAGGTGTGAGTTCAGGAGAATCTGGAAAGGCGAGCATCTTTTGCATAAACTGAATAGATCAGGACCACGATAATCAGAATTGCACCACATTCAGGAATTGTCTTCCACTACAAGTTACTCAAAGCAATCATCAGGTCAGTCAAGACGAAGTGATTTATCTTCAGAAATTGACATGGTACCAGAGCACCGCTATCCTTTTACTCCAAGTCCGAGGTTGGGACATTGCTGAATAGGTCAAACCCCACGATTCCAATCTTTTCAAAAGTGGAGGCTCACTCATGGTAGATTCAGCCAGGATATTCAGTTTGTTGACAAAAAGTTACCGCCAGCATTGAACAGTCTCAGCCTTCGTAAGTGTAGCACCCCACCAAAACCACTCTCTAAACAAAAATCTGCTTACTTCGTACAGAAACCTTCAAGCTATTCATGCAAGCTGTAATACTATCCATCATTCAGAAACCAATCCTCGTCACCTTGCCATTCTCTACACTTGTAGTTTATTTTGTTCAGAAGATCTATTTGCGAACATCAAGACAGCTTCGTTTCCTCGAGCTAGAATCAGTCTCAGCGGTCTACTCAAGCTTTCTAGAAACGGTTTGGTCCCATCCACTCAAATATTGGTTGCCTTTTGCTGAGAATGATGTAGGTCGATGGTATCACGACAATCCGTGCATTTGGCTGGCAAAAGAGATTTGAAGCGGAGAACATCGCCATGCTGGACATCTCCCAAAGCCCATTCTATCTCCTTCTTTGTCTTCAAAGATGGCTCAGCATTGTCCTTGATCTTCTCGTCGCCGGCACAGCGATTGGCGTTATATCACTGGCCATTGCACTCAAGGGTACAATGACAGGTGGACAGATCGGCGTTGCTCTCAACATTATTTTGCTGGCGAATACAACCCTCCTGCGGCTCCTTGAGGCTTACACGAACTTGGAGATATCGTTGGGTGCAATTGCAAGGTTGAAAGAGACTATTGAAAAGACGCCACAAGAGGATGGACCGAAAGCGAGTCACAGCATTGAGGGTTGGCCATCAGCTGGCGCTCTGAAGGTGGATCAACTGAACGTTTCTTATCTGTAAGTCTTGTCGACTATCATGCACGTTTTAGACTAAGAAGTCATCTAGTCCAGGCAAGCTGGCTTTAACTGATGTGAACCTCGAAGTGGAACCAGGTCGGAGGCTCATATTGTGTGGAAGGACAGGAAGGTAAACACAACACACCCAAGCAGGAAAGCAAAAACCAAGTGAAGCTAACGTACCCTCGATATCAGTGGAAAGAGTACTTTAGTCCTTACACTCCTCCGACTTTTAGATCAAAATTCCGGGAGCATCACCATCGACGGCTTTGACATCTCTCACACATCTCGCTCCGCCGTTCGACAAACATGCTTCATCGCCGTCCCACAAGATCCATTCCTTCTCGCAGATGCCACTCTTAGATTCAACGTCGATCCAATGGAGCATTACTCAGACGAAGAAATCATGACAGCGCTAGAAAAAACCCAACTATGGGCCCAGTTCTCTCAGCTCAGAGAAAATTGGCAGCAAAGTGTCTCGAGCGGAGATCAACTCACCACCAGATCGGACACAGAACACGTCCTAGACTCAACACTCAAGTCCCTCCCTCAACTATCAACTGGCCAACAACAACTTCTCTCTCTCGCTCGTGCGGTTCTTCGTGCTCAACCGCCAGCTCATGCCGTCCCATACACAGACGCCGTCACCGCGCAGGCTACAATCAAGCCGATCCTCCTTCTTGACGAAGCTACCTCGTCTTTAGATGAAGAGACTGAAGCGATGATCTATGAGATCATACAACAGGAGTTTACAGATAAAGGACACACGGTCATAGCGATCTCGCATCGACTTGGAGCGTTGAAGAAGGGCTGGAAGAAGGGAAGAGATGTTTTGGTACGGATGGTTGACGGGAGGGTTGAGGAGATGGGGGATTTGAGTGATGTGATTGGTGAGGAGGTTGAGGACGGAGATTTGGTGAAGAAAGGGAGTAATAGGAGCGAAGGAGAGGGCGGAAGTCATGAAGTGTTGGAGTAGTGTGGAGGCGTGGGGCCGGTTGAATCGGGGAGACTAACAGATTGACCATCGAATCTGCGTACCTTGCTTCAACGTGAGTGGAAGAGCAGCTTAAAGGAAAATACATCTTGGAAGCATTCTGGAAGATGTCGGAAGGAAAAAGGAGCCGAGTGGGGAAAAGAGGCTCGATGAAGAAAAGTAAACATGAAGTTGGCGGGAGTTTTCATACCGGAAAAATTTCAAATTCGATCTAAGATATTTGAAGACTCAATGGCCTATCATTTCAGAGTCTCATTTATATATAGGGAAGTGTTAATATGCAAACGAGAAGAGGTATCAAAACATTCCAAAAATTTCAAGTCGGCATCACTATCTTGACAACAGCCAGTAAACACAGGATTTCACTTCCTAGCATGTAGATGGTAGGATGGCAATTCCATTGAGCTTTCTTCAAATATCTAGAAGCGAAAGTATCACTACCCCTCCAGTTGACCCGTCCCATCACCATTTATCAACCCAACTGTGTCCTAATATACAGCCTGACCATACCATCCTCCCCAAACTATCATCAAGCATCTACAGCAGACCACCTCCCTGACCCTTCTGCTGCCCTCCCGCAAGCCCACCAGCCTGATCCGTAACTCCACTCGCCGTATTGCCCACACCCTGCGTCACACCCCCCGCCGCATTCCCAACACCCTCCGTCGTC
>Ga0302227_10002377_pt1 | contig 12993 bp, 18 predicted proteins | sample II_Palsa_N1_1_FD_193525 | JGI IMG/M metagenome (GOLD analysis project Ga0302227, IMG submission 193525) | Peat permafrost microbial communities from Stordalen Mire near Abisko, Sweden - II_Palsa_N1_1 | ecosystem: Environmental > Terrestrial > Soil > Palsa > Peat permafrost | place: Sweden...
TTGCCTGAGTGCTCTTCTTCTTGTGTGTGTGTGTGTGTGTGTGTGTGTGTGTGTGGCAGCTCTGACGAAGGGGAGGAGCAGCCTCCAAAGACCCTGGCTGAGCTGCTGGGCCGTGCTGGGCTCAGTACGTGGGCAGCCACCCTTGAAGAAGAGGTATGAAGCCCTTGCATTTTATTTGCCTGTCTGATCTCCACCCGCTGCAGAAAATAGACTCGATCGAGCTGCTGACAGAGCTGACGGACCAGGACATGCAGTTCCTCGGGCTCAAGCTGGGCGAGCGACTGCGGCTACGGCAGCAGTTGACTGCGTGGAAGCAGCCGAGGAGGACGCCGACACCGACAGCTCCCCAGCAGACGGCCACGCCTCCCTTGCAACAGCAACAGCAACAGCAGCTGGTCTCAATGGTGTCGTCACCAGCAATGTCCCCTGGATCGCTGGTCGTGTCGCCGTTGCAGTTTAGCCCGACCCCGATGTCGCAAGCGCCTCCTCCTCATCAGCAAGGTCTCTGTCTGTCGCCACCTCAGCTGCCTCGGCAACCGCCCGGACATCAGGAGCAACAGCAGCAGGAGCAGCAGCCAGTCATGGGGGTGGATGCGGTTGTGCTGGGTCCGTTTGGCACGCCCAGGTGGACGTGGCTCGACGGCCCGTTTGTCTTGGTCGATCCGGAGGAAGTGTTCAAGGCGCTTGCCGTCGTCCAGACCAAAGTGCGCATTGTGGACGAGATTGTCAAGGCCATGCGCAAGTGCATACATGCGGCTCAGGCGTGCCATTTGATCATCAGCAATCGAGACAACGTAGGAATATATACCACAACGTTACCAATACCCCCTTTTTCCCCCCCTTGGGTTGCAATGCAGATCCTGGAGCGCATGGGGTTCTTCCTCCAGCTCATGCTTGTGGCGTACGGAGAAATTGACACCGAGTCCTCCTCAAAGCTCTTCTGGCATCTCAACGTAAGTGTACACAGTATAGAGTAGGATCCTACATGTATAATATTTTTTTAAAGGGCTTTCATGGAACGATCGGCAAATGCATTGTCCTGATGGACGAGTGCAACCTGCGGCCCAACTTGCAGAAAATGAAGCCATTCATACCCGACGGCGAACGGTAAAAGAAAAGAAAAAAGAAAACAAAATTTTTTTCTTTTTTAACTCTTGTGATGTCAGCTTTCGCGTTCTCGACCAAAGCATCGTCGCCGATTCACGCCGGTTCATTGCGACACTTCAGTCGCTAAACGTGAGCGACTCGGCCAAGAGCACGCTGGAGCGAGTGTCCTCCAAGCTCGACGACTCGTACATCTACCTGGACTCGGCCAACGTCGTCATTGAGTGCATCCTTGCCAATGGCGGCTTGAACACGGTTGTGGAATACCCGTCCAAGCTCGCGGATCTCAGTGCTCAGTTGTCTCTGGCGCCCAAGCAGCTTGAGTCAGTTCTGGACAAGATGCGCCCCTATTTGCAGTTCAGGATTGACGAGACAGCCGTCATGCTCGACCAGTCGGGTCCGCACGCCCTCATCAAGCACCCACGGCTGCGGCTGTTTTGGAAGCGGGCGATCGGAGTTGAGGCGATTGACGGCGTCGACTTTCTCAACAAGATTGCCAACTATACCAAGCAGACCTATGACGGTACAAAGTACATACGAACCACCTAATCATTTAGTTTTCCTTTTCATCGTTTAAAGATCCCTCGGTCATCGCGATCATGGAAGGGTCCAGATCACGGCTGCAACTTTGCAAGGTGCTGTCGTGGGAGACCACACGGGTGCTGAGCGCCGCACGCCTCGGGTACCTTGTCGCGCTCATGCCCAACGCACCGCTCGATCTGGGCGAGCTGATCAAGGCCTTGTCTTCCAACCCTCTGACCGTGTACCCAATGCCCCAACGCAACCCCTTTTTCATCCGTCGGCCAGACATTGTCCCCGCTGTCTGTACCGCCCTCGCCGCCCCCTCGTCGATCGTGTGGCTGTACGGTCGGCACGGCTCGGGGGCCTCGTCCATCGCGGCCGAGGCGGCCAGCCAGCTTAGCACTGGGACGATGGCGCTGTACAGCTCGACCATCTTTGTCTCCGCACACGGCGTCGTGGGCGAGGACGTTCCCCTGCGCATCCTCAACCTGATCTCGCCCAGTCGCTACAACACGGACGTGTCTGGATTGGTGTTCTGGGCCAGCCACCTGATGCACCGCACGCTGATTGTCGTGGACAACGTGCTGGACGAGGACAGCGAGTGGGGCTGGCTGGGGCGCATGGCCCAGTTTGACAAGCTGTCGATCCTCATCACGGCGTACACGCCACCTGGCAACTCGATCGCCTCTGTCGTCACTGAGAGCATCAAGGTGCCACGTCTGCGCGACGACCAGATCCTCCAGCTGCTGCACGACGTCGTCCCGTCGCCCACCGAGTCGCAGAAGGAGCATATCACCAGCGTGGGGCTTCCCGGTGCCGTGTTTGACCTGGCGGCCTCCATCCGATTGCACCTGCTCTTCACCAAGGCGGATCCGACGCAGGTCCAGCTGCAGCAGATGGACGCGATCCGTCAGCTGTGCGTGTTTGAGAACCCCTTTGACGAGGAGGCGGCCGTCGACATCCTCGGCGACCACGTTATTTCGGGGGGTGTTGTCCCGCCCAGCGAGGCCGTCCGCGGCGTGGTGCTGTCGCTCGAGCAGACGGGCATCCTGCAGCGCACGTGGAACAAGCTGCTGTGGCTGCCCGTTCACCCGCCCAACGTGGACGTGCCCCTGCGCTCGATCGAGCGGTTCTGTGCGCTGACCGCCTTCCGAATGGCAACGTGTTTGAGCATGTTCAAGCTGGGCCACCCAGCCGCATCGGTCGCCCTCATGGACAGCCAGAACGTGCTGCCGCACATGCTGCAGCTCATGGGCATGCCCATCCCGCACAGCTGCCTGCACCTGATGCAGCTCATTCTCGACGTCAGCGGCAGCAACATCATGGTTCGCACGTCGGGGCTCCGGGTTCCGCAGTTCTTCAAACGGATGGAAAGCCTGCTCGATCCCATCGGCAGCGCAAACGAGTCGCCAGAGCTCACCTTTCTGCGTGTCCGCATCAAGGCATCAGCGGGATCGGGCGTATTGACCGTAACAAAAATAATTTTAATTGATAATCAAAAAAAAAAATTTTTTTTTTTCTGTTTCTTTTTACAGTCGATTCTGGACCTTATTGTCAAGGGCGACCGCGATGCACGCCTTGTCGAGGCCGACGTGTGGTACTGCGACAGCATGCTGCTGACGCGCAGCGGTGACTACAAGCAGGCCCTCGACTCTGCCCTCAAGACGGTTGGGCTGCGTGTGGAGCTTCTGGGTAAACGCAACATTGACACGTCGATGGCCTTTATGAACGCCGCCACCGTCTACCGCCACTTGAAGGAGTACACCAAGGCCTTCGAGTGCTGCGAACAGGCCCTTTCCATCAACCTGGCCTGTGTGGGCGAGACGCACCCGTTCACCATCCTCTCCTACACAAACTACGCCTTGACCTACTATGCCCAGCAGGACCTGCCACGGACGCTGCAGATGGCCGACAAGGTGCTGGTTTTGCGGCGGTCCGTCTACGGCGAGTACCACCCAGAGACGGCCGACATCCACGGCCTGCTCGCGCACGTGTACATCGACATGGGGGACGATGCCAAGGCACTGCAGCACGTCGAGACAACCCTGACCATCTACGTGGCCGTGCGCGGCGAGTCCGATCCCGCCACGGGCGTCGCGTATACCAAGATCGCCGGGCTACGGCACCGCCTGGGCCGCGAGGACCTAGCCCTGGTCAACTACGAGAAGGCCATCGGCGTGCTTGAGCGCACGGCGAGCTCCCGCGGCAATGCGCTCCTCGCGGCCACGGTCTACAACAGCATGGGCACGATCTATTCGACCCAGCACAAGAATGCCCAGTCGCTCGAGTGCCACGAGAAGGCCCTCGCGGTCCTGCGCAGCCAGGTCGGCGACAACTACGAGTACACGGCGATGGCCCTGCACAATGTCGCGATGGAGCTGCAGGCACTCGGACGGCTGCAAGAGGCCATCGACTACATGCAGCAGGCCCACGATGCGTTTGACGCTCTCCACGGACCCAACCACAAGGACACAGAGGAGGCGGCCGTCCAGCTCGCAAAGTGGAACGGGTCATTACGTTAGTGTCATCTAAATAAAAATGTTTATTCCTTCCTTGGCCGCACATTTCCTCTCAGTCACAAGACATATTTTCGTTGGTGAGAAAGTCAAACTGCTCGTGGCGAGCGAGAGCGCGATGGACGTGAGCCGGTGTGAGACAGACGGCTGCCCCCTGCGGCACTTGTTGTCGCCTCTCGAGATCGTCCAGGCTCAGTTGCACGAGATGCTCGAGAAAGTGGCGGGTGGACTTCCACAAGAGCGTAGACGAGCCACGGTCGACCTCAACGGCGCGGCTGCCCGGTCGGGATGGGACACCGGTCAGCAGAGGGAGCGTGTTGATGCCGATCGAAGCGATCCATCTCAGTGCGCACTTTTCGCCGTTGGTCAGCGGATCTAGGAATAACAAATAAATACGTGGTCAATCTTGAATAAGACACAGGAGGGCGTACGAGTCGAAGGGCGCTGGACCAAGGCCGATGAGGGGGCGGAGGCGGCGGAGGAGGATGCGACTGGAACGTACGTTTCGCCCACGTCCAGAACGTCGTCGTCCTCGTCGTCGTTTTCCATCTTGAGCAGCCGTTGGCGGGCCGATATCTGCGATACCACAGGCGGGACCACGTCGGGCACCCTGCCGGCCGTGCTCAGCAGCACCGACAAAGGCTTGAACGTGTTCCATTCGTCTTTGGGAATGACAATATCTCCACCGATGCGGGCTCGCTTGCCGTGCCGGCTTGTGCTAGTGCTGGTGACGACAGGAGGCAGCGATCGTTTTTCCCTGACAATTGCTAACGAGCACGCTTCGGTCGTGTGCGAAAAGAGACCGCAAAGCTTGCAGACGACTGGGCCAGTTGGGATTGTCGGCGTCGTTGTGAAGAGTTGAAGGGACACGGGCTCACTCTCTTCCTGCTTGATCGTCAATGGGGGATTCGATGGGGGAACACTCCGTTCCACCTTGGCCGGCGAGAGGGGCTTGTGCTGTAGTACTAGCTGCGGTGGCCTTGCCTGCGTTGGCGTTGGTTTTGGCAAGCCTGTCAGTGGTTTTGGCGGTGGTTTTGACACGGGGGCCAAGGGGGCTGATGGAGCTGGTCGAGCCATCTGCATGTTGGGCGTAAGACCGACCGATCGGCACCATTTCACGACGTTGATGGTCGTGATCGACGCGAAATTGACGGAGAAATAGGCTGCGGGGGAAAAAAAAACAAACAGGGTCTGTTAAAACGAATCAATGCAAAATATTACCTTGAGCAGTGGTCGTTGTCGGTCCGGTATACGAGGAGGCGTAGTGCGCTACAAACAATCTGATGTTTCGTGCCCGTCTTCGCTCGACAGACAAACGGTGACCAGAAGTCCACGCGCCAAACTCACTGATCGATTCGGCGGGCGTGTAGGCGCCGAGGAAGGCGTCATCGCGGCGAAAGGCGTCCTTGTTTACGCTGCCGATGATGGGAAAGAGCTTGGCCACATCGAGAAAGAGGATATCGGGGTACGAGGCCTCGGGCTTGAGCTGGTGCAAATTGGGTGTCCAGCTGAACAGAGTGAGTGCTTTTCTTGTGTGGTGCAGCGGCGAATCCGGATCAAACTCGACCATCGGAGGAGTAAGTGGAGGAGGAGGAGGAGGAGGAGGAGGAGGGGGAATAGGGAGCGATCGTCGAGGAGGAGGGGTCGATGGCTCTGTTGTGGCCACAGAGGAAGGACTAGGCTCATCAGACCCGGCTGCGGTTTGGGTGGACGTTCGATCCACCTCCAACGTGTACACCTTTTCGTCTCCTAGCACCTGCCTGGTAGCGGAACTCAGCTAACGAAAAGGGGTGTAAGAATTGCACTGAAAAAAAAAGAAAATAGTCAATCTACCTTGAGCATGTGCACAATGTCTATCGGCTTATTTCGCTTGGCATCCCTGAAAAACAGCTGGACTCGCACGGGGAACTCGCCCCAGCCGTAGCGCTTGAGGGTGAACGGGGGCTCGACCACGTCCACGATGTCGTCTGGGGCGTAAGAGGGATGCAGGTAGAACCGCACCTTGCTAAGATAGGCCCTCACATTTTGGTCCTAATAAATTATCATGACATAGGTTATTTTTTTTTGGAAACGGTTGTATACGTACATTAGCAGGACCACAGACGTACATCATCCATTTGTGGCTGACGTGGCTCTCTAACCTGTTTTCTATTTTTCGAAAAAAAAAGAAAAAAAATTTTGATAAAAAAAAGTTACTGCAAAATACGCACCTGGAGTGATAAAACGCGACGTGTTGCCGACGATGACGCTCTTTTTGACATAGAAGCGCGAGCCCGTTTGCGGTAGCGGATATGCCCTTGGTGCTGCTGTTGTCGTTGGTTGTGGTGGTGCTGCTTGGGCGGGAGGGACCCCCATCGCGTGTTGATCTGTCGGTTGCTCTTGTAGTGGATGTTCTGCTGGTGCCGAAATAGTCTCTTGGACGACCGCTGTGCCGGCGTCGACATGGGCCAATCTAGACGCACTCCGCACTGCTCCCTCGTTGTCCGAGTCGCTGTCCGTCTCTTCGCCGTCCTCCGAGCCCTCTCCGCTCCCCGACTGGTCGCTCAGTTCAACATTCTCGTCAAACACCTTGATCTGCATCCGTTTCACAAGCTCGTTGAGCTGCTTCTTGTGCTCATCGAGCGTGGCGAGGTGGCCGGCGTCGGTCTGCTCGTCCATAACATCATCACTCGCATCCCCGTTGTGCTCGATGAACGCCAGCGGCCGGTAGCGGCATGGATCGTTTGCTGGCACCTCGCTTGGGTCCTATCGGCATCAATACTAAGCACTAAGATGGTGGTTTTGTGGGTGCGTTGTACCACGGGGACGCCACAGACGCGGACCATTTGGTACATCGACGAGAACAAACGACTGTGCCCATAGCGACAGTGCTTTTTAAACCCGTCCAGCCCGGAAAAGTCTGTCCTCTTGCACTCTGGGCACGTCCATCTAACGCCCCCGTTAGCCAACTGCCAATATACGTGACAACCATACCTTATGAACGTTCCCGTGCTCAGCATCGCAAACACCGCCTCCCTCTTTGTCGATGCTGTCGTGGTGGTGGCAGAGCCATTCATCATCAGCCTGCCGCTGCCGCCGCCCTGCGTAATCGGCAGATGGTTCATCGCCGCCTCTGCCGCCACGTTGGCGTTTGCCGCCACCAGGACCTCTGCCAAGCGCTCCTTGATCTCCACCACCTCGCCCAGCCGCTCCTTGACCAGCGCCAACTCACGACGGCGCAGCAGGATCTCCAGGTCGAACTGGTACTCGAGCGACCGCCGGATCGTCTCTTCCCTCTCTGCCTGCCCGTTGGTGGACCTGGACATTCAGAGGGAACACGCGCGCAGGAAAATGGACCTGGGAACCACACTCAACATTCAACCACCCTGATGCCTTACAAAGCCGTGCTTGCGGCGGCCTTTGCTGGCGTCGCTCTGGGCGCTGGATCGACCTATGCGATCCTCCGCAAGCCCACTGCTGCTCCCACAGCCCAACCGCCAGCAGCACCATCGGCACAGCCATCGAGCCCTGCTGCGAAGCCTGCACCTGCACCGACGGTGTCGTACGCCAAGGCGATGCCGCTGGGCCCGCCCGTTGCGCTCACGGATGAGGCACGCGAGATCATCAAGTACGGCCTGCCTGGCTTTGAGAACGTGATTGTGCGCGAGGGCTACGTGCTTTCGTACGACCGCCGCACGCGCAACGCGCACTGGACGCTGGAGCATCTCACGGCCGACAAGCTCAAGGGCGAGGGGACCCGTGCAGAGTCGGCGTTCAAGGAGGATCCCACGCAGCCGCCCATGTTCCGCGCCAAGCTGGCCGATTACGCAGGAAGCGGCTTTGACCGTGGACACCTCGTGCCAGCGGGCGACAACAAGACCACTCAAAAGGGTACGCACAGTAGTTCCAAGTAGTTATGCTATAAAAACATGCGTGTCTTCACGGCAGCGATGGATGATACGTTTTGGCTGACCAACATGAGCCCGCAGGTCGGTGCAGGTTTCAACCGCAACTACTGGTAAATTAAATACAAAAATATTTATATTCTTAATTTACATTATTGCATCCCCCCACAAAAAGGTCGCGATTCGAGCAGTTTGTCCGCAACCTGACCAAAGAGTTCCAGGACGTATACGTGATCACCGGTCCGCTGTACCTGCCCAAGAAGGAGGCCGATGGCAAGTACTATGTGCGCTACCAGATGATTGGCGAGCCTGGCAACGTGGCCGTGCCCACGCACTTTTACAAGGTCATCCTGGCCGAGAAGGGCGGCAAGCGCCATGTGGCCGCGTTCGTGATGGACAACAAGGTCATCGACGACGCCACGCCCCTCGAGGCCTTCCATGTGCCGCTGCAGCAGGTCGAGAGCAACGCCGGTCTCCAGTTCTTCAACCTGCTTGAGCGTGCGGGTGTCTCGCCCCTCTGTGGTGCCATCTCGTGCACCCTTCCGTCGCCCGATTTCTTCAAGAACAAGGGCAAGAAGCAGTAGATTCAGTAGATTCAATTGGTCCAATAGAATTTTTTTTTCTTTCTTTTTTCGTGCATGAAAGCTAAACAAGACATTCAAACAGGGGAATGAGAAACAAAAAAAGGAAATAAAAAAAAAAGGTAGCATCTGAGAACATGTCCCAATTCTTTTTTAATCAAGAAAAAGAGTAAGAGCAATAGAGAGAAAAACAGACAGTCAGGGAGAGAAAATATCATCTCACGCATATTTTTTTTGCTTGCATAGGAAAAGCTTTGTAGAGAGTTGGACATTGAAATTCGACCAAAAATGAAAGAGGGGAAGGAAAAACGAGGGCAAGCGAGCAAAACATTTTTGAGGACAGGAAAAAAGTTTTTTTTTTTGATGCGATTAGTAAAACGTTTCAATAACTCCAACTCTCGGCATCTGTAGGGGCTGTGGACTCAGGGACCAACGCTTGGCGGGTTAAATTTGTCCAGTATCCGCCCGAGCTGTCCGGGCCATATGGCTGTCGCTCGACGGAGACGTCTTGCGAGACTGCGGGCACGGCAGAGGACGGGTTGATCAGCGGATCGCCGACTCGTCGACCAGGAGCTCGTTGGGCCGGGGGAGTCGTCGATGTGATCACGGGCGATGGGCTCCACGACGAGTACGGCGACTGGCCAAACTGTGACGGCTGTGGTTGTTGTATGGGCACTTGTTGCTGCTGAACTTGCTGATGGAGCTGTTGTTGCTGCTGGAGAAGCTGACGTTGCATGTTCCACTGCTGCTGGAACTGCTGTTGCTGCTGCATAGATGGCTGTGAGGCCACGCGTTGGTGTCCTCCCTGCGGTGTTTGCTGCTGGTACAGATTTGGCGACGACGACGGCTTGGGTAGTGGCGGGAGCACATGGGACCACTGGACGTCAGACTGCTGCTGCTGCTGCTGTTGCAGCATGGGTGACAGCGACGTTCCGGGCAGCGTATGATGCAAGGACCACTGTGGGGTAGCAAGTTGCGGCTGTGGCTGGGCGATGGAGACATGCGGGGACCAGTGGGGCGAGCTTTGCTGCGACCAAAGAGGGGCAGACGATGCCGAGTACGGCTGGTTCGACAGCGGCGCCGAGGAGGGAGGCCACTGGCCCGTGACGGACGCGAGGTCTTGTTGGCCTGCACCAGTTGCACCTGGTTTACCCAGGAGAGAGGCCAGCTTGAGCTCGACCTCGCGCAGTCGGTTTCGCATCTCCTCCTTTTCCATGTCGATGGGGATCGCGGCCGCTGCCGCCGGTCCAGTGACGGGGCCCAGGGAAGCGGCGGGGCTGCCGTCCGGTGAGCCGCCCGTCAGAGGTGACGCCTTTGCAATGGCCGAGATGGCGGGGATGTCCTTGGAGATGACGATGCGACGGTGGTCGACGTTGCCCTCGCTGTAGTGGCCCAGCTTGAACTCCTTTTCGGCGAGGAAGTGGATCTTGCGCCGGTCATAGTTGGTGTAATTTTCGGGGAACTCTAGCGTCCGCCTGATGTCGTCAGCCACAAACTCACGCAGCGTTTGGCGAAAAAAGTCGTCTGTGCTCCTGTTTTCTTCCGGTGTCCTCGTTGGATCTATTGTTTTTTTTTCTAAATGAATAACTACGTTAAGAAGCATAAGGAACGCACCGGTTGGTGGGGCATCAATGACGCGTTTCTTGGGCTCGACACGCAGCGGCCGATTGAGCAGCAACAGCCCACTGAGCTCGTTGATGGCCCGATTTGTCTCCTCCACGGAACTAAAGTTGGCAAAGGCCACCCCGCGAAAGATGTTTGTGTTGTCGCGATGGTAGTTTAGCGCTGTTGGCTGGAATCCCCTCTCCTAAAAGAGCGAGCGAGCGAGCGAGAGAGAGCAAGGTCAGTGCACCTTTTCTTTCTTTTTTTTTTTGTTTGGCTTCATTGACAACGTACTCGTATTTTGGTCATGAGTTCGTCCTCCTTCATGGCAAACGGAATGTTCTTTATCACGACCGCGGTCAGGTACGGGTCCACGGACGGCACGCCCTGTAAAGCGTGGGCAGGTCTTTTTAGCGAAATCACCAAAATCCGTTGACGTCGACGAGTTTACCCGTTGCGCTGGCATCCTCGGCGTGCTCGTGTTTGGCGTGGACATGCCCGAGCCCGCGTTGCTGCCGCCCATTGCCAATGCTGCCAATGCTGCTGCTGATAGTGATGACCCCATGGGCGGCGGCGGCTGCGGCGGTAACCCGGCGAGACTGGAACTGCTGCTGCTGCCGAAATTCAGCGAGGACGACGAGAGCAGGTTGTGCAGTTGTTGCGGCGGCAGCGGCGCGGCAGGGAACAGGCTGTGGTTGAGCATGGTTTCGTCACGGCGTCGTCGGTCGGGCGCGTCGGTCGAGGCGTCGCTGTCCCACCACGGCGGCTGCTGTTCAAAGTGGGCCAGTTTTTTTTCCCCCCTTTGGTCGTTGCGCTGGTTGGTGACGTTGCCAGCAAAAAGGATTCTCAGTCCACGTGGATTTTTTTTTTTTTTTCTGTGCTGATTTGCCAGCGCGCGAAATGGAACCTGTACTCGGAGCGACTGAAAGTACGTCGTTCCTTAAGGTGATATATTCTCCAACCAAGCAAAATAAAAATAAAATAAAGGTGCCCAGTCTGCCCCTGGGGCGCAGACGAGTACGTGTACCCTTGGAGTAACTGTATTTTTCTTGGCAAGGTTTTGAAATACCAGACAAAACAAACAAGGAGAGAGCTAAAGAAAAAAAAAAAAGAAAGAGATCACTTACTTTTTAGTGGAGAGGGTCTGCACTTTGGAGAGCAGGTCGGTGACGCGTTTGTCCAGCAGGTCAATGTTCTTTTGGACGGTGGCGGTGTTGGTTGCGATGCCCGACTCGACCTTGGCGAGCAGGGCCTCGTGTGTCTTGAGCTGTTCGGACAGATGGCCTTGTGCCTTGGCGATTGCTGCGTTTTTTTTTTTTTTATAAAAAATAAAAATGAAATTGGTAGCACACACAAAAAAAAAAATACCTTGAACAGTGTCGACGAGCCCAATCGCGCTCTGGTGGACGTGTTGGAGTGACCGGAGACGATCTACGAGCGTGGGCAAGGTGTGCACGAGGGGGTCAAATTGGTCGAGCTTTTGGAAGAGCGTGTTAATCTGAATAGCAGTAACGGAAGAGCCTTTGAGCATTATGCAAGACAAAGCAAGCAACAACAACAGACCTTAGAGTCTGTGTCCGAGTCCACTGAGCTGCCCTTCTTTTGCTGCTGTTGCAGGTGCGTGACCTTCTCTAGCTCGGGCAGGAGGAGCTTGACACGGGTCGCCAGCGAGTCGATCTGCTTGGGATCAAAGAGGGCCAGCTTTGTGCCAAACGCAGCCACGGTCGCGGCCAGGTTCCCCGCTGCCAGGTGAGTTGCCGACGTATTGCCCACCGCCTTTTCCAGCGCAGTCACGCGGCTGTCGAGCTGCACCAGGTGCTGATCCAACACGCTCTTGGCCAGATCGCTCGAGTAGAACAGTTCGTACACGATCTGGTCCTGAGCGAGGAAACAGGAATGGTTCAGCCTGGTATAAAAATAGATTTGCATACAGACGAAGAGACGTTTCCAAGTGCAGCCGCCGTCGCAGCTGCCTTTGGCGCAGCTGGTTTGCCGGCCTGCTCGTTCAGCAGCCTGTGCAGCTGCTGCACAAGCCGCGACGTGACCGACGACGGGTTCTCGGCCGCGCTGGCGACCGGCTGACCCAGCTGTTTGAGCTGCTGTTCGAGCTGCGACACCTGTTCCCGCAGCTGCTGCGACGTGACGCCGTGCTCGACATCCTTCTGCAAAAACGGATCAGAGAGACCACACGAAAACAAAAACACGCACCACCGGTTTGTTCTCGAGCTCCTGTGCCAGCTGCGACACCTCGAGCTGCAGGCGCTGGTACTTTTGCAACGGTGTCTCGGCCTCATCCCCCATCGCCGCCAGCACCTCGTAGACCATCTGGGACGACGACGACGACTCGCTCGCGGCCTGCGGCTTCACGCCCTGCTCAGCGCGACGGAAGTTGGACCGTGCCTGCGCCACATTGAGCTTGTCGCTCGTGATGCTCTCGTTGGTGGACGAGGCGGCGCCCTGCTCGACCTGGTCCTGCTGCTGCTGCTGCGACAACAGCGGCGGATCCGCAGACTCGTACACCTCCTTTTGCGTCGTGTCCTGGTGTTTTAATTACGGCATGCAAGGGGTTAGGGGGTGAGAGCAAGATCGGCTTACCAGCTCGAGGCTAAACAGGCGGCTACTTTCCATCAGACGTGGGAGGCCACGTGGGCGTGATTGGAAATGTTATGGGACAAAGAAGGGGTTAACTTGAAAAATCCCAAATAAATTTTCGTACAGGTTTGAGCCGCTTTGGGCGCTCGAGGCGCCGTCCGCCGTCGCTCCCAGGGAGGAGGCAGATGAATC
>Ga0302227_10002381_pt1 | contig 12983 bp, 12 predicted proteins | sample II_Palsa_N1_1_FD_193525 | JGI IMG/M metagenome (GOLD analysis project Ga0302227, IMG submission 193525) | Peat permafrost microbial communities from Stordalen Mire near Abisko, Sweden - II_Palsa_N1_1 | ecosystem: Environmental > Terrestrial > Soil > Palsa > Peat permafrost | place: Sweden...
CCTGTTCTATCCATATCTTCAGGGCTTTTATGGCCGCGCCGCCAATGGGTACCAGCCGTTCCTTACTGCCTTTGCCGGTTACTTTTATAAACTCAATATCCAGGTACAGGTTGGATAGTTTGAGCTCGGTTAGTTCAGATACGCGGAGGCCGCTGCCGTAGAGTACCTCTAAAATGGCTTTATTACGGGCACCGTCGGGGCGGGAAAGATCGATGGCGGCTATTAGCTTATTAATATCTTCGTAGCTTAGGGTATCGGGCAGCTTTCGCTGCAATTTGGGCGATTCAAGCAGTTCTGAAGGGTCGTTTTTGATAATATCCTCCATCAGCATATATTTATAAAATGCTTTTATGCCCGACAAAATGCGGGCCTGTGATGAAGGGATCATGCCGAGCTCATTTACCCAGTTAATAAACAGGCGAAGATCATTCAGGGTGATGTTTTCGGGGCTTATTTTTACCGGTTGCGCCTCGCTGTACTGGTACAGCTTGTCAATATCGCGGCTATAGGCCTCAATGGAATTGGGTGAGAGTGATTTTTCCAGTTTAAGATAGGCCTGGAAACCTTTTATTGCCGAGCGCCAATCCAATTGATTTTAGTTTTAATGTTTTATACTGTAAGTTTGAACTAATGAAGATACAAATAATAAATGGCCCGAATTTAAACTTGTTGGGCGTTCGCGAAAAATCAATTTACGGCAACAGCAGCTTTGAAACTTATCTGGATGAATTGCGCAAACAATATGCGAGCCATACCGTTGACTATTACCAAAGCAATGTTGAGGGCGAAATTATAAATAAACTGCACGAAATTGGCTTTAGTTATGATGGCGTGGTGCTAAACGCGGGCGCTTATACGCATACTTCGGTAGCTATTGCCGATGCTATCGCTGCTATAAATACTCCGGTGATAGAGGTGCACATCTCCAACGTTTATAAGCGCGAGGAGTTTAGGCATCACTCCATGCTGGCGGCAAGCTGCAAGGGCGTGATTGCCGGTTTCGGGATGGATTCATACCGTTTGGCTGTGGAGAATATTTTAAATAGTTAAATTTGCCTTGTTCGTTCCATTATTATCCCATATATGTTCAGATCATTTAAAGTTGCCCTGTTACTGCTTTTCATTATTACTTTGTTTGCCCCGCACCAGGGTTTTGCCCAGCTGAGGAAAAGAAGGTATCATTCCAAAAGAGATTCGCTGCGGGCTACCATCCTCTCGCGCGATTCAGTGATGATGAGCTTTAAAAAGTCGGACACCTCCATTAACAACCTGCTTAAAAAAGTGGAGGATTATACCTCCTCGTATAATGATATCCGCTCCAACCTTACCGCTGGATTTGATACTGCCGAGATAAGCCAGCAATTACCGCAATTTGAAAAGCGTACCATCACCATAAAAAAATTGATTGATAATGATCAATCAAGCACGCTGCGCTATTTGTACACCATACGCGATTTTTTAACCCATAGCGATGACCAGCTCGACGATTGGCAAACGCAGTTAAAAGATATTAACGACAAGCTGCTGCAAAACGAAAACGACTTACAGGAGCTGTACAAGGATACCATACTAAAAATGACGCCATCAGACGCGGCGTTAAAAAGCACTTATATTGCGCAGCGCGACACTTTGTTTAAAAAATGGGGCGCGCTGGATAACTGCAACAAAAAACTATTTTTAAAAGTAGGCAACCTGCAAAACCGGGTAAGCGTGGTGTACATTGCCGTGCTTGATGAAAAGGATGAAATTGACCTGAAGATAAAGGATTTCAGCATACGGGCCTTCTCCAACGAATACAGCTATATATGGGATATGCGGGCCGATACCGGCAGCAGCTTTAACAACGCGCTAAGCAAAACGGTTACCATGAACACCAAGCTGTTTAGCTTTTTTGTTGGCCGCGATACCTTTATACACCTGGCCGGTATATTATTATTCGTACTTTTTATCAGCTGGATATACTCCACCCGGCGCAAAATATCAAGGGTGAGAAGCGACCCGCCGGCTATTTTAAGCCAGGCAAAATACATAGTGAAGTACCCGGTGGTTTCGGCCCTGATCATCACCTTTGCCATAGCGCCAAATTTTTATGACCATCCGCCCATGGTGTTCCTGGAAGTACTGTTTCTGATTTTGGTGGCCGGGGTAATGTTCCTGGTGAAAAAAACCTGCTCAAAAGCATTTTTTAATTTCCTGAACATACTTTTCTGGATAACGCTGGCTTATAGTTTAAGCAACCTGTTCATACTGGTGTCCAATGTGGATAGGGTAATTGTTTTGGTGCTTGCTGCGGCATCGGTTATTTTGGGCCTGCGGTTTTTGCGTATCATCAAAAAAACTCCCGACGATTTTTTGCCTTACAGCGGCATCATACTCCAGGTTTTTATCGGCTTGCAGGCGCTGTCCTTTTTGTGTAACGTGTTCGGGCGGTTTAGCCTGGCTAAAATAATTGGCGTAACCGGAGTTTATAATTTATGGCTGGCGCTGGGCCTTTATTTCCTGGTGCAGATCATTATGGAAAGCTTGTTTTTACAGCTTGAGGCCAATAAAAGCAAGCATGGCATCAGCTCCTACATCGATTTCAAGGTGTTACAGCAAAAATTCAGGAGCATACTGAATATTGTAGCCGCCATTTTGTGGCTGATAATGCTATCGCAAAACCTAAGCATTGAGGATGCGGTTGACGATTACATCAGTGATTTTTTAGGTCAATCCCATTCGCTGGGCACAACAGGCACCGAATTTAACTTTAAAAGCATCATCATTTTTATAGCGGTGATATGGCTGTCATCGCTGGCGGCGAAGATCGTTAGCTATTTGTATGATATTGCCGGGCAGCATGATATTGCCGTGCTTAAAAAGAAGAACCGCACCTCCACCCTATTGATCCGCATAGCTGTTTTTTCGGTGGGCTTTATGCTGGCGGTGGCGGCATCGGGTTTCCCGCTCGATAAAATAACCATCATCATCAGCGCCTTTGGTATAGGTATCGGTTTCGGTTTGCAAAACATTGTAAACAACCTGGTATCGGGCATTATACTGGCCTTTGAAAAACCGGTTCAGATAGGCGATATTATTGAGATTGACGGCCGATCCGGCACCATCAGGGAGATAGGCATCAGATCGAGCAAGATAACTACGGGCGATGGCGCTGAAGTGATTATTCCGAATGGCGATATGATATCGCACCATGTAATTAACTGGACGCTGAGCAACAGCAACCGCCGCGTTGAACTGATTATTGGCGTGGCTTATGGCTCAGACATTGAAAGGGTTAAAACCCTGCTGCGCGAGCTGATCTCGAACCGGGATGATATCATGACCGATCCGGCACCATCGGTATTTTTGCACAATTTGAATGAGAGTTCGGTTGATTTCCGGATGTTTTTTTGGGCGGCGGATATTAAAACCTGGCTGGAACTAAAGAGCAGGGTTTTGGCTGATATTTACAGCACCTTTGCTAAGGAAGGAATTGAGATACCCTTCCCTACGCAGGATATTAACCTGCATTTGGATGATAAGCCGATCACCGTTCATAGCCGGAACTTAACCGACGTGGCTAAAGATGATGCAGGCAAGGACGACGGCCCTATCCCCGACAGCCAAAAGAATGATCCGGCGGATGTTGACGATACAGCTGATGCTAATAAAACCTCTCCTGATCAAGCGAAGTAAAGGAGTGTTTCTTTTTCATAAAAAAATCAACCACTATGCTGCCCTTGTACATGCCTTTAAGCTTGGATCTGTCGGTTGATATTTTTACATGTTCGCGCTTAAAAATATTCCTGGCAAAGTTTTGATGCGCCTTGCTTACCGCCCAGGCATCCTTGCGCTTGCCCTCGTTCAAAAAGCGGAACAAAGCCATCAAATCCATCCACATGCGGATAGATATTACACCCGCCGAACGCCAGAAAGGCAAATTCTTCTTTAACAACAACAGGTTATTCCTGAAATTGAGATAGGTTTTAAAGGGATTTTCAGTATTTAGCGTACCGCCCCCCACATGAAAAACTTCGGACTGCGCGCAGTACATTACCTTATAACCCCTGTTTTTTAAGCGCCAGCAAAGGTCTATCTCTTCCATGTGCGCAAAAAAACGGTCGTCGAAACCACCGGCTTCGTCCCAATACTTCTTTTTGATGAACAGCGCCGCGCCCGATGCCCAAAACACCTCGCCCGATTGCTGGTATTGGCCCTTATCTTCCTCTATCTCGTAAAACATGCGCCCACGGCAAAACGGATAGCCAAAATGATCAATAAATCCACCTGCTGCCCCGGCATGTTCAAAATGATCCTTTTGCAGATAGGCCTTTATTTTTGGCGCGGCGGCGGCTATCAGCGGGTCGCTTTCCATTAGCTCGATAACCGGCGCTATCCATCCCGGCGGAACTTCTACATCAGAATTTAAAAGGATATAATAATCGGCATCCACCTGCGCCAAAACCTTATTATAACCACCGGTAAAACCATAGTTGTCATCGTTTTGAATAATGGTTATTTGCGGGTAAGCTTTCTTAACAAAGGCAACAGAACCATCGGTAGAGGCATTATCACCCAGCACTATCTCCAAATTGGGCCATTCAGAAGCTACTACATAAGGCAAAAATAGGCGAAGGTGCTCAATCCCGTTCCAGTTTAAAATAACTACGGCAACTTTAGGTGTATAATTCATTCTATATTTTATCCTCCGGCTTAAACTTCCACCTGCGGTGCGACCATAACCAATATTGCGGTTCACGGCGGATCATTGTTTCCAGGCATTTAACATAGGCCTCGGTTATTTCATGCGGAGCCGTTTCCTTAGGCGTATTGGTTATAGGTATAATAGTATAAGTATAATAGCCCCGTTTTACGCTTTGCACATCGCAAAATATCACCGCCGGATCTGTTAATTTAGCCATTTTTTCAATTCCGAGGAAAAATGCCGTAGGCTGGTTTAAAAAAGTGGTAAAGTAAGTGGCATCGTGCTTAACCGGGGTCTGATCGGCCACAAAAACACTGAATACCAGTTCCTCTTTATGCTTAACCAGGGTACGCAACACATTTTTCATGGCCACCATTGATGCCCCGAAGCGCGAACGCATATTATTAAAAAACTCGTCGAAAACAGTATTGGTCAATGGTTTATAAACTATCAGTATTTTTTCATCAACATATAAGCTCAGGCGCAGGGCGGCCATTTCCCAGTTACCATAATGCCCTACGGCGGCCATAATGCTTTTGCCCTGCCCAAAATGTTCGCCTATCAATTCCGGGTTGGTACAGGTTACCCGCTCGATAAGTACTTTTTTTGAGGCGGTTACCATTTTTATAGTTTCTACCACCAGGTCGGCCATGTATTTGAAATACTTTTTTTCGAGAATATGGCGCTCTTCGTCTGATTTTTCGGGGAAGGCGTTGCGCAGGTTTTCCTGCACTACCTTGCGGCGGTAGCCTACGAGGTAATAAACCACAACGAATAAAAAATCGGCTATGAGGTATAAAAACCAAAAAGGCAACAGCGATACCAGGTATAAAAAGAATGCACCTAACCTGGAAAGCCCTTTATTTATCATTATTTTCGACGCGGATTTTGATTACAAACTTAAAAAAATATATGATTGCAAAAGGGGTTGTTTTACCCATGCTTTACCTGCCGCCCGTGGCGTATTTTATGGAGCTTAACCGGCACAAACCCAATATTATAATTGAGCGCGAAGAGCATTTCCCGAAGCAAACCTACCGCAACCGGGCCAATATCTGCTCGCCCGATGGCGTGCTTACATTGGTGGTTCCGGTGATGAAAGGCTCAAAAAATCACACCAAAATAAAGGATGTAAAAATAAGCTACGATTTTAACTGGCAGCGTTTGCACTGGCTAAGCCTGCAGGCCTGCTACCGGCGTTCGGCTTATTTTGAATATTATGAGGATGATTTCGCGGTGTTTTACGATGCTAAAAAACCGCAATTTTTGTTCGACTATAATGAGGAATTGTTGCAATTGCTGCTCAAATTCCTGAAAATAAACACGCCGATCAGTTATACCGAAACTTATGAGGCCGCTTATCCTGAATTAAACGATCTGCGCAGCACTATCAGTCCAAAAAAAGAAGCGGCGATTGAACAAAAGCCCTATTTCCAGGTTTTTGAGGAACGGAACGGGTTTTTGAATAATTTAAGTATGGTGGATTTGTTGTTTAACCAGGGGCCGCAGGCGATGGGGTATTTGGTTTGATTGTTTTTTAACCACTAAGGGCACTGAGAAAAACACGAAGTGGAACACAAAGGATTTTATTTTTTTAATTATATATTTTTACCACAGGGAGAACTGAGGTTGCGCGGGGGACACAGGGCTTTTATGGTGGTGATTGAGTCTTTTTGTTTTTTTTAACCACTAAGGGCACTAAGAAAAACACAAAGAGAAACACAAAGGATTTTATGGTGGTGGTGGTTTTTGTGATTGATCTTTTACCACAGAGATTCTGTGTTAAAATCAAAATGCTTTTTAATTGAGTTTAAAAATCACCCAGGGGGTGTTTCATGGAACAGGTGAAACACTATGAAACACATCAATAGTTAACAAACTTTATCAAAAGGAAAATTGTATTAACTATTGATAATATATCAGCTGAACCCTTTTTTACCACAGGGTCCACTGAGGTTTGCTTAGAGATGGAATGGTTTTCAATGCCTGCCATTCAAAACTTAGTTTCAGAAACTAAGTTAATATTCCTAAAAACTCAACTAATGTAATAACCAGGCCTCTGTGCCTTCTCTGTGTTTTTCCTTTGTCAACTCTGTGTTTAAAAAATATTGAATTAACAAACTTAGAAGTTTCCAAAACTAAGTTGATTGTATGGCTGATAAAGTATTAGCTAAAAGTGATGGTAAACCCATTTCAGGACTTGGTGTTTCGGTACTGTTCGGATTATTTGTGTTATGCGCCAAAAAACAGAACAATATTCTATTATTTCGCTTGCATTTACTAAAATTATTAGCAAATTTGTTGAGTGAATCAAAACTCCATACAAGTAAAAGCAGAACCGCGTGTGCTGTTTATTGATATGAACAGCTTTTTTGCCCTTTGCGAGCAGCAGGTTAACTTTTGGCTGCGCAACCGGCCGGTGGGCGTTTGCGTTTATACCGGCAAATATGGCTGCGTAATATCGCTATCCACCGAAGCAAAAGAACGCGGCTTGAAAGCCGGCATGCGCCTGAATGATGTGATGGCCGTTTGCCCCGATTTTATACCGGTAGAGAGCAACCCTACCCGCTACCGCGAGTTTCATAAGAAGATAATCGGCGTGCTGATGGAGCATTGCCAGGATGTAGTGCCCAAAAGCATTGATGAGGCCATCATTAACCTCACCAATTACAGCCACAGCGACCCTGTAACCATCGCCAAACAAATAAAACGGCAAATACTGGAAAAGGTGGGCGACTGGCTCGAATGTTCGGTAGGTATCGCCCCTAATGCCTTTCTGGCCAAATTGGCATCGGTACAGGGCAAAAAAAGAGGCGGTTTAATGATGATAACGCCGCAAAACATTGATGAGGTTTTAAGCGGGCTAAAACTGGGCGATCTGCCGGGCATCGGGGGCAACATGTCATACCGGCTGGAGCGTAACGGCATAAACAGTCCGCTGGAGATGCGCCATGCCACGCCCCAGCGCTTAAAAGCCATATTTAAGAGCATTGATGGTATTTACTGGCACTACCGCCTCAATTTTATCGAAACCAATATCGTAGCGCATGATTACAAAGGCATGCAGGCCATGCGGCAAATATCCGCCGAGAAAAGGAAGAACATTAGTTATATTGAACAATTGTTTATGACGCTGTGCCTTACGCTGGAAAAACGGATGGTGCATCACAAGTTTTATTGTAAGTCCATCGGTTTTACCGCCCGTTACGAGGATGGCACCCGCTGGGACGATGGTTTTGCCATAACCCTGCCCGTGCAGGACGCCGTTAGCCTGATGCGCATGATACGCCTGCGGATGGAGAAATTTGAAAAGCTAACCGGCACTGGCCCGGTTTTAAACACGCATATTGACAGCATGCGGGTTGCCATAACCAATTTTGTGAACAACGGCAATATGCTGTACAGCCTGTTTGAGGATATGGACCGCAAAGAAACCGCCCTTAAAACCATGCACGAGATCAAGGATAAGTTCGGCTCCGACAAACTCATCCGCGCTATGGAAATGACGGATGGAAAAGTGATCAAGGATGTGATAGGTTTCGGATCGGTTAAGGATCTGACGGATCTGGATTATAAGATGGCAGTTCCCTTATTAGGGAAAGATGAGGTTTTTAATTATAAGGATTAATTTATTTAATTTTCTTTTTTTGAGAAAGGCAATTCATGAAAACGATTGAAATTAATAATACTGTTTGGAAAGAAGGCGATCATTTTGTTGCGCAATGCTTAAATGTTGATCTTTCAAACTTTGGCGATTCAAAAGAAGATGCGTTAGCTAATTTGCAGGAAGCCCTTGAGCTATATTTTGAAGATAAAGAGCATCCCGAAATTATTGTTGTAGAAAGCCCGGAAATTGTCGGTTCTATTTTAAAAAATACCTAAACCTTACTCTTCTTTCTACATTCTCAAAGTGTTAGGCGATCATGGCTTTGTATTTATTTCTCAAAAAAGGCAGCCATGTTAAACTCAGAAAAACAGGCGACATAGTTTTAACCGTTATTGTCCCAGCCAACAGAAAAGAAATTCCTTATGGAACATTTCATTCCATTTTACGTCAATCCGCTTTAATAGAAGCTGATTTTAAATAACAAAAATCTCCCTTTAAAAACCTACTTTTGCGCTAAATGGAGCACATTCGTAATTTTTGTATTATAGCGCATATCGACCACGGCAAAAGCACACTTGCCGATAGGTTACTGGAATATACCAACACCATTACCCAACGCGAATCGCAGGCGCAATTGCTTGACGATATGGACCTGGAGCGTGAGCGTGGCATCACCATTAAGAGCCACGCCATACAGATGGATTATACAATGGATGGCCAGAAATATACGCTCAACCTGATAGATACCCCCGGCCATGTTGATTTTTCGTACGAGGTTTCGCGCTCCATAGCTGCCTGCGAGGGCGCTTTGCTTATTGTGGATGCCGCGCAAGGTATACAGGCGCAAACCATCTCCAACCTGTATTTAGCCCTGGAAAACGACCTGGAAATTATCCCGGTACTCAATAAAATGGACCTGCCCGGCGCTATGCCCGAGGAAGTGAAAGACCAGATAGTTGAACTGATAGGCTGTAAACGTGAAGACATATTAGCGGCAAGCGGCAAAACCGGCATGGGCGTACACGAAATTTTGCGTGCTATTGTTGAGCGCGTTCCCGCACCCGTCGGCGATCCAACCGCGCCCCTGCAGGCTTTGATATTCGATTCGGTTTATAACTCCTTCCGTGGTATTGTCGCTTACTTTAAGGTGGTTAACGGCGAGATCCGCAAGGGCGACAAGGTGAAATTCTTCGCCACTGAAAAGCAATATATAGCAGAAGAGGTTGGCACGCTGAAGTTAAAGCAATTGCCCAAGGATGTGATCAAAACGGGCGATGTTGGCTACATTATATCAGGCATTAAGGAGGCGCGCGAGGTTAAGGTTGGCGATACCATTACCCGTATCGACCGCCCCTGCGAAACTGGTATACAAGGCTTTGAGGAAGTAAAACCGATGGTATTTGCCGGTATTTACCCGGTTGATACGGATGATTACGAGGAACTGCGCGAATCGATGGCCAAATTGCAGCTCAATGATGCCTCGCTGGTTTTTGAGCCGGAATCATCGGCTGCCTTAGGCTTTGGTTTCCGTTGCGGTTTCCTGGGCATGCTGCACATGGAGATCATCCAGGAACGCCTGGAGCGCGAGTTTGATATGACGGTGATCACCACGGTACCTAACGTATCCTACATCGCCTTCACTACCAAAGGTGAGCCTATAACCGTAAATAACCCATCCGATCTGCCCGATCCAAGCAGGATCGATTACGTAGAAGAACCATACATCAAGGCTACCATCATCACTAAATCCGATTATGTTGGGCCGGTGATGTCGCTTTGTATTCAAAAGCGCGGCTTTATCAAAAACCAATCGTACTTAACATCCGACAGGGTTGAACTGGTGTTTGAATTACCGATGGGCGAGATCGTATTTGACTTTTATGATAAGCTGAAAACCATTTCAAAGGGCTATGCTTCGTTTGATTATCACCAGATAGGTTATCGCCGGTCGGATTTGGTTCGTTTGGATATCCGCTTGAATGCGGAGCCTGTGGATGCCTTATCGTCATTGATATTCAGGGGTAATTCATTCGATTTTGGTAAGAAGATATGCGAAAAGCTAAAGGAGTTGATCCCGCGCCAGCAATTCGAAATTATTATACAAGCATCGATCGGCGCCAAGATCATCGCCCGCGAAACGGTGAAAGCCTTGCGTAAGGATGTAACGGCGAAATGTTACGGCGGTGATATATCGCGTAAGCGAAAACTGCTGGAGAAGCAGAAAAAAGGTAAAAAACGCATGCGCCAGGTAGGTAATGTGGAAATACCGCAGAGTGCCTTTATGGCGGTTTTAAAACTTGATTAAGCCCCCCAGCCCCCTAAAGGGGGAGCTTTTGATTAGCATAGCAGGGGATGAACATATTATTAACATTATTTATTCCCCCTTCAGGGGGTTAGGGGGTTATGGAACTTTTAGACGGAAAATACGTATCAGAAAAATTAAAGGTTGAAATAGCTGAAGAAGCGGCTAAAATTTTGGCCGATACCGGCAGGCAGCCGCATTTGGTAGCGGTTTTGGTGGGCCATGATGGCGGCAGCGAAACTTATGTGGCCAGCAAGATAAAAAATTGCGAAAAGGTGGGCTTTAAATCAACCCTGGTAAGGTATGAAGATACTGTAACCGAAGATGAACTACTGCAAAAGGTAGCCGAATTAAATGCAGATGCCGATATTGACGGCATCATTGTTCAACTTCCCCTACCCAAACATATCGACCCTGAAAAGGTAACCGAGAAGATCGATTACCGCAAGGATGTGGACGGCTTTCATCCGGTTAACCTGGGCCGCATGCAGCGCAATCTGCCATCGTTCATCCCGGCTACGCCTTATGGTATTACTTTGATGCTGAAGGAATATAATATAGAAACTTCGGGTAAACATTGCGTGGTGGTTGGCCGCAGTAACATAGTTGGTTCACCCATGAGCATTTTGATGGCGCGCAATACCTATCCGGGTAACTGTACGGTTACCATTTGCCACAGCCGCACACCAAATATTAAGGATTTCACGCTGGATGCCGATATCCTGATCGTAGCAATCGGCAAAAAGAATTTTATTACGGCAGATATGGTTAAACCCGGCGCTGTAGTGATAGACGTGGGCATGAACCGGGAAACCTCAGCCACAACAAAATCTGGCTTTAAATTATATGGCGATGTTGATTTTGAGAACGTAGCGCCGATTACCTCGTGGATTACACCTGTACCCGGTGGTGTGGGCTTAATGACGATAATCGGTTTGCTGAAGAATACGCTGGCATCGGCTAAAAAAGAGATCTACAAGTAATTATTGAGTGAATGAGCGAATTTTAATTCACTAAATCACTCATTCGCTCATTCAAAAATTATTTAAAGCCATTCTTTAACTTTTCCCAAAAACTGGTTATACCAACATAAGTACCATCCGCTCTCACTTCAAGCGGATAAGTATCGATATAATCATGCTGATCGCCTATGCCTTTGCCTGTCTCTATATCGTAAGCATATCGGTGCAAAGGGCAAACCAGTTTACCATTCCGGCACCAGCCATCGCTCAAATCGCCGCCGGCATGCGGGCAGGTAGCCGATACCGCGTGTAATTTCCCCTCATAGCCAACCAGGCAAATGCTTTTTCCGCCCGCTTTTACTTTTTTTAGGAATGGTTTATCAGAATTTTGAACTTCAGGCAGTTTATACCACTTCATACACGCTTCAGAAATCTATCTTCAGGTTCATTACGGTTGGGTCCTTTATCACCTCATCCATGCTGGTTATTAGGGTCACCCTTTTCCTGTCGGCAGATACAATAGCCTTGGAGTTGTTGATCTTTTTTACCGGTTTGGCAAAATTGAGCACTATTTTATAGGGCATATCAATCAGCATGGCTTTGGCCATGGCAAATGCGGATTGTGTTTTCTTTAAAAAGGCGTTAAATTTTTCCTTGTCAATCACCCGGTAAAATTTATGCGGGGTAATTTCGTATTGGTAATAATCCTGCCCGGCAACCAATTGCTGCGCGTCAAATCCCTTTGCAGCATTGTTACCCTTGGTGGCGGCGTTTATTTGCCCGTTCATTGATATTTTTGAAAGATGCTGCAAATAATATTGGAGGTCGGCGGAGTTTTTTGCCAAATGCGCAATGCTCACCTTCATTATACTTTTTTTGAGATCCATTTTTATGGAAAGATTGCTACTTTTGGCCATATTCATCTCATCAAACGTTAATTTTTGCTGGGTGCTATCGGGTAGGGCGCTGTAAAAATTAAGGGTGGTATCTTTCACCATCGAAAATTGCGGCGTTGCCCGCACAGAATCCGACATCAGGTTCATCAGTACCGATACGGCACGGCTCATATCAAAACCGTAAACCACATTGCATGATCCATCTGCCTTAAAATCATAATTTTCCTCAATATCCACGCAGGAACTGAGGCAAAGCATCGCGAAAAAACCAAGGAGCAGGCAGATTTTTTTCACCGTGTAAATTTTAAGAGTAAATATAGTGAAAAGCTTAAAGCAAAAAGCGCAAAGTAAAATGCTTTTTTTAAATAATAATTAAAAAAGGCCTGCAAATCAAATAGTAGTGTAAAAATACGAGCCGGTTTTTCCGCTTTAGGCTTTATGCTTTAACCTTTCATCTCAAAAAGGTACTTTTGCACAATGGCACACCAAATTCCGGATGACGGCACTATGCTTCCTTTAATGGAAGAGTTTT
>Ga0302227_10002388_pt1 | contig 12941 bp, 10 predicted proteins | sample II_Palsa_N1_1_FD_193525 | JGI IMG/M metagenome (GOLD analysis project Ga0302227, IMG submission 193525) | Peat permafrost microbial communities from Stordalen Mire near Abisko, Sweden - II_Palsa_N1_1 | ecosystem: Environmental > Terrestrial > Soil > Palsa > Peat permafrost | place: Sweden...
TGAGATTGGCCTGAAACACCGAGGTACTGCGAGTACGGGTCAGGCCCGGCTCATCGCGTTGCAGGCGTACCGCTTCTACCGTGCTCCCCGCATTGAGGGTGGGCAGCAATCCGGCGCGGGCTTGCGGCACACTTTCCCGTCGAGCCTGATAATCATGGCGCGCCGCAGACAACTGCGCATCGTGTTCAACCGCTTGCCGATAAACCCCCAGCAAATCGGCGCGGTCGCCGTTGGTATTGGCAAACACCGGGGTCGTCATAAAAATGGAGATGAGCAGCGTGGAAAAAGAACAGCGGGGAGCAGTCATAACGATCCATGTTGAGTTGCAAAAACGATTCAGCTTGGCTAATCGGGGGCACATCCTACCCCTGCCTCAACGCCGCAACAAGACGATTTGTAGCCACTTGCCATCATTCGTAAAAATCGACGCTCAGGCCCCTACGCACCAAAACGCCTCCAGTTTCTCGACGCAGACTGGCACTCTCCGAGCGCACGCCGCGGCGCCAGGTTTGTTCAAGCGAGTATGTTGCGGGCCTCGCGCCACCCCGATACCAACGCACCGTGCACGGTGCCACTCATCTCGAGGCTGGTCGCTTCGCCCGCGAAGTGAAGCCGATCAGCAATCGAGTCCCCCAGCGCCGACCGGTCTCTGGAGGACGAGCCAACCGCCGGATACGAATAGCTGCCGCGTGCATAAGGATCCGACGCCCAGCGGGTGCGACGGTAGGCGCAGGGCTCTGGAATATCGGGGCCATAGAGCGTGCGCAGCACCTTCATCGCAGCGTGTACGGCCTCGGCATCACTCATGCCCTCGATGCGGCGAGCGACATCCGCGCCGTAGAGCGAGCACAAAATCGGCGACTGGGTGACACGCGCAAGATTGAACCAGTTGGACCAGGCACCGTTCTGATCGCTTTGCCAGGAGATGATGTTGGTGTCGTCCCAAAAGACCTTGGGGAAACACAGGAACAGCGTGTCATAGACGCCCATGCCGAGGCGCTCGATTGCTTGCTGCTTTCTCGCAGGCAACGCCGGTGTGAACCTCACATTGCCGTGTTTCAGCACACGTTGATCTTTGCGGCCTTGAACTGGGGGGGGTTGGCCCTTAGCCAGCCCTTAGAACGCCTTGCTGGCACTGGCCACCACCGTGGCCGTGCACAGGTCGCCATAGCCGTACCAGCCCGCGCATTCGCTTTTCGACAGGTCGGTATCGATATAGCTCAGCCCCCAGGTCACGCCCACGAAATCATGGGTCAAGCCAACTTCCCACTCGTGGTAGGCATCACGCGTATCGCCACGGGTGGACCAGAATGCCGGATCCTTAACGTCGTTGTGCCCATAACGCAGTTTCAAGCCGACCTCACCTGGCAACGTAGTGGTGTAGCCAAGGTAGGTGTAGAGGGTGGACTGGTGGTCGCCGAAGGCGTTCGGCGTATCGCGGGAGTAATAGGCGCCGAGCTGCACACCATAGGTGTCGAGGATCGCGTAGAGCTCGCTCAGGTTGAACTGGCTCTCCTTGGGATAGCTGTACTTGATGTAGCCCAGATCGAGGCTGATGGCATCGGTCATCTGCCAGTTGTAGCCCGCGTAGTATTCAAACTCTTCACGCGTCTTGAAGTCATCGCCAAAATCGACATTCGAGGTCCAAACACCGGCATACAGGCCGCTGCTATGCAGCAACGTGACGCCCGCCTGCACCGCCGGATCGCCCAGGGTCTGCGAGATGCCACGGGTGCGATAGTCGCTGACGGCGGCCAGGCTGATCTGCAGGTTGAAGTCGTCGTTGAGTGGTAGTGCTTGCGTGGTCAGTGGCACCAACACAAGAAAGACTGAGAGTGCTTTCATAGGTATCTCTTATTTTTATAAGTGAGCAGGGACATTCGGGCACGGCGTTGCCCCTCGCAGTGCGAGAGGCAGGGCTGTTCAGGAGGGCTCGAGCGTCAGGACGCGGGCGCGTAGACCTGTTTGCCAGCGAAGAAGGTCTTCAGCACCTGGGTGTCGAACAGTTCATCGTCGCTGACCTTGAACACATCGCGGTCGAGGATGATCAGGTCGGCCTGTTTTCCGGGTGCCAGCGATCCAATCTGCTGGTCCAGGCGCAGGGCTTTGGCGGCGTTGAGGGTGTAGGCGTAGAACATGGTCTGGCGGTCAATGCTTTCCTTGGCGTTCAACACCCCGAGCGGGCCTTTTCGTGTGCTGGCTTGAGCAATGGCATTCCACGGGTTGGGGCTGGACACCGGCCAATCACTGGCCCCGGCAATCATGGCACCGGCTTTATGCAGGGACTGCGCGGGATACTGGTAACGGTAGGCAAACGCGCTGACATAGGGTTTGACCAGCTTCACCGTGTAGTCCTCACCGGTGGCCCAGAGCAGTTGCATGGAGGCAATCACCCCCAGCTGCTTGAAGCGTGGAAACTCCTTGGGGTTGACCAGTTGCAGGTGGCTGATGCTATGGGGCATTGGCGTGGGATTAAGCTGGCGTGCATATTCAAAGCCATTGAGTGACTCACGAACTGCGCGGTCGCCAACGGCATGCATGTGTACGATCCAGTCGCGCTTTTCCGCTGCCACCACCAGTTCGCCAAAGTGCGCCGGGTCGATTAACAGCTGACCACTTTTCAAGCTGTTTTTGAACGGGTCGATCACCGCAGCGGTTTGCCCCGGAAACTCCATGATGCCGTCTGCAAAGACCTTGATGCCCGGGAAGGTCAGGTTGGGCACGCCCTCGAATTTCTTCATTACCTTAGCCAGTACTTCCAGGTCGGCCGGCTTGCTTTTCGGATTGGTGATCAGCAACGCGGCGACATGCGCGCTGAGCTCGCCCTTCTCTGCCAGTTCGCGATAGAGCGGCAGTACGCCATAACTCTGCTCCGTTGCCGTGAAATCAAACAGCGAATCGCCTTGGCCGGCATTCGACGCCGCGTCCATCCAGGCAGTGACGCCATATTGGTTATTGATCTGCACCGCCAGGCGAGCGGCCTTCAGCATGACCTCGGGGCCGGGCGCGGGAATCTGGCTGCGCACCTGGTCCCAACGGGATTCGGCAAAATAACCATTGGGGGTGAAGTCCGCTGTGTGGCCCACATAGCCGCGCTCTGCTTCCGGAAGGCTTTTTACCAGCGCAGCATCGATTTTCAGGCGCTTGAGCATGGCGTTGTTGGCCCAGCCGGTATGACCGTCAATCCCACTCAGCACCAGCGGCTGTTCGGCCCAACGGCCCTGATTGAAGCGCTTGCCAAGCGCCTTGCTCTGTTGCCAATAGGCCGAGCTGACCCCGGCGATGCTGACCACGTCCCCTGCCCTCGCGTTGCCCGCCTGGTCCTGCTCAATGATCCACTGCTCAAGGGCGGGTAGCGGCTTGACCTCGTCCAGCAAGTTCGCGCCCAGGCTGTCAAAGGCCGCGACCACCGGGTGGCTATGGCTATCAATCATGCCCGGCATCAACACCTTGCCGGCCAGATCGATACGTTGTGTATGGTCGTCGGCCAAGGCCGTGATCTCGGCATCGCTGCCCACTTTAAGAATCTTGCCGTCTTGCACCGCCACCGCCTGAACCAACTCTTGTCCGGACTCAGCGGTGAATACCTTGCCGTTGAACAGCACAAGGTCAGCAGCGGCCATCGCTTGTGCCGAAGAAAACGCTACAGCGGCGGCCAACAGGCTTGGAATAAATCGTTGCATCGGAACACTCACTTGTTTTTATTGGGCGGCTTGGGATAGGCATACCCTATAGAGAGCGACCAGCGAACGGACCTCCACAAATGAGGAGGGGTAAGGCGATTAGCTGAAATACCGAGGCGAGCAACGCTAATCGCGACGGGCAACCGAGCGCAGTACAGAACCTAGCTCCACTTTGCTTTTGACCCCCAGTTGCAGGTAGCAATTACGCAGGTAGGTACGCACCGTCGCCGGGCTCAACGAGAGCATTTTGGCGATTTCCTTGTAGGAATGGCCGGCGGCGAACAGCATCGCGGCCGTGCGCTCGCGTGGCGCAAGCACCGCCCCACCCGACGGAAACTCAAGTGACAGAATCACATGTTCTGCATGGGGGCTAAGCGTCAAAGACGAGCGGCCCAGACGCACTACGCCCGGTGTTTTGTGCAGTTGCGTGATCACCTGCTCAGGCAGCATTGAACCGCTCCACCCAGGAAACTCGCCCTGAATAGCGGCACACAGCCTGGCCCCCACATACAACAGACTACCGTCCATACGGGCGACACCGAAGTCGGTTGCCCCGTTATCCGTGTCGAAGCGGATCATGTCCTGCACTTGAAACCGCCACAGCTGCAACAGGTGGTCGCAGAAGGCCGAAAACAGACCGTCTTCAGTCTCATTGAAAGCAGGTGCATCAAGGCCACGGTAGAGACAGACAAAGAACATCAAGCCACTTTCAGGCAGCTCGAAGGTGATGCACATCAGGTGGTAGAGGTCATAGCGCCGTGCAAACACATTCACCTGCTCGTCAGGGTCGGTGAACTCACTGTCGCGCAGCACCTTGCCGGGTTGATTGAGCGTGTCGTGGGCGAAACTGTCACGGCCGGCAATCTTGCTCCATTCGACGGCAAACGACTCAGGCAGGTTGATGCGCCCATGCATCCAGCTTTGCGGCGCAGCCTTGGCGTCGGCACTGGACATCTCACCCCACCAGGCCGAAGTGAACGGCACCAGTTGACGAAATGTCTGCAGGCCATCGGCAATAAAATGGGAGCCCCCGCGTGATCGAGCAAGGCGGGCAAGCTCGAGCACGCAAAGGTTGAATACGTTGAGCATTTCCAACGGTGGCTTGACGCTGTAGTCATCACCCTCTTCCATGGTTCCCAATTCTGTCTGATGGTCGGCGAGCTGAGGTTACCATTGGGCTGCATTGGAAACATCGACGATGTCGATCACCCACAAACCCTCGATGCAATGCGCATACAAAAAAAGCGAAGCCATTAATCCGGCTTCGCCTTTTTTACCTCTTACTCCCGGTTTAACTCAGGCGACGATATCGGTCATCGTGGCCTGCCCAACGGTGCCTACCGCAAAATCCACCAGGCCACTGCCGGTGAGGTCGACCATCAGGCTGGTCTGATCGGTCTCCTGGAAGTAGGTCAGGATGGCGTCGCCGGCATGGCCGGTGAAGCCGCTCACGAAGTTCAACGTCGCGTTAACCGAAGCGAACAGGCCTGACAGGTCGATTTTGTCCTCTCCGCTGGTGAAGTCCATGATCCAGGCCGGCGCGGTCATCGTCGAGTCGCTGGCCTGGCCGAACACGAACGTGTCTGCACCGGCACCGCCCCACAATGAATCCCCGCCACCACCACCGTAGATGATGTCATTCCCGGCACCACCTTCGAGGACGTTGGCAGCCGAATTGCCAATCAAGAGATCGTCGCCTGCGCCACCGATGGCATTCTCCAGCGTCACCCCATGAGCAATAGAGACGTTACCCACCAGACCACCCACATCGGAGAACGAACCTGCATTGAGGTTGATTTTCTGGTTCTGGCTGAAACCGGAGAAATCCAGGGTGTCGTTGCCACCGCCGTCCCACACCGAAAACACCAGCTTGTCGCTGGAGGCGTTTGCCGTGTAGAAGTCACGACCGGTGTTCGAATTGAAACCGTAAACGGTGTTGCCGTCGCGGGTGTCCAGGTTGGCTCCATAGAGCTTCTGGATCGCCACGATATCGTCCATCAACGGCGCGGACGAATAGGCACCACTGAAGTTCTGCTGGGTATTATTTTCGCTCCAGTAACTCATGAGGCTATAGCCGCGGGTGTCCTCGGCATAAGTGACATCGTTGTAGGTCGGGCTGCCATTGCCGGCGTTGTAGTTGCCGGGATGGGACAAGCCCAGGGAGTGACCGATTTCGTGGGTCAGGGTCTGCCGACCGTAGTTGCCGTTGTCCGGGGTGGTGTTGGTCTGATATTGATCATTGACCATGTACCAGGACTGGCCATCACGCGAACCACCAGTTGGCAGATACGCGAAGGCTGCACCACCGACAAAGTTGCTGTAGTTACCAAACGTCAGTTGACCATCGACACCATCAGGGACATCGGTGAACGTCACATTGGCCACATCAGACCAGGACTGGAGTGCAAGGACTGCTTGAGCTTTTTGCAGTGCACTGAATTCGCTGAAAGTCCCCAGGGCCGGATTGAAATCAGCGGGTTTGGAGGTCAGGAACGTGTAGCTGAGGCTGATCTTGCCGTCGCCGTTCTGATCATGCCAACTCGCGCCTTTACGCAGTAATTCGTCCGCAGCCTGATCGGCAGTGAACGACGGCTTGCCGTTCACCAGATCGGCACCGCCGCGATCATAAGCATGGCTGAAACTGTCGACCTGGTCGTAGGCCTTGCTGGTCTGGGCGACAGAAGAAAGTACTTTCTCTTTTAGCTTTGACATAGACATCCTTGTTAACGGCTGAGGAAAGTCCAATAGACGACACCGATCCTTCGAAAAAGAACCGGGCGCTCACTTCATTGGAGGCCCGATAAAACTGGCATGGTGCATAACTTGCCGTCTAATTTAATTATTAATTAGTGGCCAGCAAGTCTCTGAAACACTGTCAAGGCGTTATTCGGGTTCCGTCAATGGAATGGCAATGGGTCTTGAGCCGTGTTTCATCACTTCGATGAGGGTAAAGGCTGCCAGGTCATGCACTTACTGTTATGGGATAACAAGAAAGCTCATGGGTCGTGAATAGAAGTTTTTTGCCCATACGTGTGTGATTTGTCCTCTATATCGAGGGCAAATAGCACGTTTGAAAATGAATTGGTTTGTTACAAAGTAGACGAGCAGGCATTATACAAACAGACCCTTTAGTCGACTAAAAGCGCTGAGCGGATAGAGGCAGGAGCAAGCACCGCTGATGCCTGTCATCCATGGCTGAAAGGGAAAGTAAGCCTACCCAACGCTCGGCCCGCTTACAGAGAAACCATTTGTTACAAGTGCCGCCTTGGCAACCAAAGAACTTTGAGCGTTGCCCCTGCTCTTAAGCCCTGGACGCCTTTTAAACCGTGAGCGTCAAATCACCACCTGTCGAGGTTCAGAAAATGCGAATGACACTACCTGCTCTTGCTATAAGCCTCCTGTTTGCACAGGGCGCTATGGCCGCTGGAGATGGCTCTGCCGCTGTCGGAGGGGGTGTGGGTGGCGTGCTGGGTAACATCGTTGGCCAACAGTTAGGTGGATCCACGGGGGCTGCCGTGGGCGCTGGCGTAGGTGGGGCTGCGGGTAGTGCAATGGGAGCGCCAAGAGGTAACAAAACCGAGGCCGCCATTGGTGGCGGGATCGGATCAGCTGGCGGCTCTCTCATCGGCAATAAGCTGGGCGGCACAACCGGCTCTACGATCGGTGCAGGTCTCGGCGGCGCAGCGGGTGGCGCGGTGGGTAATAACCTGGCCGACGACGGCAGTAAACACCGGTCAGGCGGCAAGCACTACAAAGGGAAAAACAAACACAAACATAAGAACAAACATCGCTGATGGATTGAATCCTTATTCACGCTCAAGCCCGGCCTGGCGCCGGGCTGTTCGTATCACCGGTCATCTCTTCATCACATCAACCCAGCATACTGCGGTCAGCCAAAAGGACTTGGCCCCCTCTACAGAAAGCCTGGCCACGTGCCGGGCTTTTTCGTTCTGACCTACCCGCTCCTCGATGGCGACCGTACCTATTCAACACCGGCAAAAGGCCCTCGCACAGATTGGTCCGTAACGGCAGCGCGTCGTGGAAAATACGCGCGTTCACCGGCTCTCCTTGAAATAACAATGTTTGCTATTAAGGACTTCCCGTTCTGGTTCGGAAACACTAGTGAATACCTTCATTCTCCTCCGAATCGAAAGGAATCCAGCATGTCGGAACGCTGTAAAGCCGTGCGTGCCTGCCCATCACAACAGGATGTTACGTACCAATTTGACTTCAATCGAACGCTGACCGCCGCCCACATGGCACTGTTGCTCGGTCTGGGCGGGGCGTCCATCTCCGTGGCTGCGGCGCAACCCACTGAACAGGTAGAAACGCTGGAAGAAACTCAACAAGGTTCTGGCATCACCCGCCTGGAGTTATCCAGAACCATGGTCGAAGGCAGCATGGATCTCCCTGGCGTCCTGCCGTCGGCTTCATAAAGACCCGGCTACTGCCCCTGATCACTGGGGCGTTTTTTTACGCCAGGGCTGGTACCAAATCCGCTTGGCTGTCCTGAAGGACGGCTATCGCTGGTCCGCCAATATCCGTTGGATAACCTGGTTTGATTTGTCCACCTTTCGCTGACTTTCATCCAGCTTGGCCAGCGTGATCAGAGCCTTCCACAACGCCCATCCGCGACCTCGCGCCCAGGTTGCATCATCCAGGGCAAGGGCAGAACGAAAAACATGCCGACTTTCTTCGCCGAACATTGTCCATGCAATCACCAAGTCACATGCGGGATCACCCACAGCGGAGGATCCAAAATCGATGACGGCACTCAGCTTTCCCTCCTCGACCAACAAGTTGCCGCACGCGAGATCACCATGCACCCAGACATTGGGGTTGCTCCATGTAGAGCTCATGGCACTCTCCCAAACCTTCAGGGCTGAAGCGGTATCGATGCAGCCCGCCAGCAACTCAAGTGCACTTCGTGTTTCGCCGTCGTAAATGGATAACGCCCCGCCTCGATAGAAGTTATGCGGACCAGCTAGTGGTGCATCCGTGATATCGATCCGATGCAGGTCAACCAGAAAACCCGCAAGGGTGCGTGCAAACGCTTCCTCACTGTCGATTAGATCTTCCCGGGCCGGCTCACCGTCCAACCAGGCGTAGACAGACCAAGGCCATGGGTAGCCGAACGCCGGCGCTCCTTTGGCGATTGCGACCGGGATAGGCAGTGGCAACTGTGGCGCGAGCACCGCAAGCCACTTGTGCTCCTTCTCCACCTGAGCAACATAGGCAGCGGCGCTCGGGAGCCTCACTGACATCCGGTGACCGAGTCGAAAGGTGCGGTTGTCCCAGCCGCCAGGTAAGACAGGCTCAACTGTCAGGTGCGCCCAGTGAGGGTACTGCGTTGCAATCAGCCGCTGAACGAGAGCTGCATCTATCAAATCTATGGGCAGCGTTTCTGTGCTTGGCATTACCTATTCCGAAATGCTGATGAAGGGACAGCATACCCTTGCTCTGCGCGGTCAGGGCATTGCGCAGTTCAACTTGCCCTGTAACCAGGCGCTCGAGAGCGGACAACGGGTGCGTATCCAGCCCGGCTATACCCTGCAGATCATGTCGCTGTATGCTTTCCTACTCACATGACACCTGACTCCACAGGCTGTGTGGATCTTTCTGCGCTATACCACCGAAGAGGCGCGAAAATACTTTCCCGGTTAAGCCCTCTCTCGAACGCTCAGAAGGCCGCATGCGTTACGCGCACCAGCCATAGAGGGACACCCGATGCTCGGACGCAAACAGCCAACGCCCAAGGATGACAACGCCACTGCCCTCTACACCGGAAGGACCGTGCAGGCGGGAACGACCTTTCGACTCACCGTGAGCTTCATGCTGGTGGTCGTGATTGCTTTCATCGCCGTTGAGGGGTGGCGAACATGGCGCGACTATCGCGCAGCCTTCGCTTCTGCCCATGACTCCGTGACCAACCTGGCCCGTGCGACAGCCCAGCATGCCGAAGACGCCATTCGACAAGTCGATGTGTTGACCGCGGCCCTCAGCGAACGGGTAGAGAGTGATGGATTGCAAGGCATCAACGTTCCTCGCTTCCACGAGCTACTGGTCCAGCAAACCCAAATCATGCCGCAGCTTCATGGGCTGTTTATCTACGGCCCTGACGGTCAATGGGTGGTGACGGACAAGAGTGTGACTCCGGACACCGCGAACAATGCCGACCGCGATTATTTCCAGTATCACCGCACCCACGATGATCGAAATGTACATATCGGCGAGGTCGTCAGAAGCCGATCCACCAACGAACTCATCATTCCCATCTCTCGCCGATTGAACAACGCTGATGGCTCCTTCGCCGGTGTTCTGCTGGGGACGATCAAGCTCAGTTACTTCGTGGACTACTACGGTGATTTCAAGATTGATGACAAGGGCTCACTGGTCTTGGCCATGCGTAACGGCACCATCCTGGTACGCCGCCCGTTCATCGCATCAGTGGTCGGTAAAAGCCTGGCAGACAGCGAGATATTCAAAACCTACTTGCCGGTTTCCAACGCAGGCGTCGCCGAGGTCAAAGCGATCATCGACGACACCGACCGGCTTTACGGTTATCGAGCGCTGACGACCTACCCCCTCGTCGTAGAGGCAGGGCTTTCCCGTGAATCCATCATTGCACCTTGGCGGCACGACCTCTGGAAAACCGGATTTGTGCTGATATTTTTGATTGCCGTGCTCGCCATATTCGGACTGATCGTCCTAAGCCAGCTACGTCAACGAATGTTGGCGGAAAAAGCCTTACGTCACGCCCATCAAGCCATGCAAGATATGGCGATGACAGACAGCCTGACCGGCTTGGGCAATCGCCGGCAGCTGGACGCCGTACTGATCGAAGAAATTCGTCTGGCCAGGCGCCAGGGGTCGTTCCTCTCGTTGATCATGCTCGATGTCGATTACTTCAAACGCTACAACGACACCTATGGGCACGCCGCTGGCGATGAGTGCCTGAGTGCAGTGGGTCAGGCGATTGAGCACGCGATCAAAAGACCAGGGGATTTGGCGGTCAGGTACGGTGGAGAAGAATTTACAGTGCTGCTACCGAATACCAACAATGCGGGGGCAACGCTGGTTGCCAACGATATTCTGGAAGCCATTCGAGCACTGAAAATCGAGCACGCCGAACATCCGCTCGGCTACGTCACTGCCAGTGCCGGTATCACTACACGCCATCCAGTCACTGAACAGGTCACCCCCGGCGACTTGCTGAAGTCGGCTGACGCGATGCTCTACCTGGCCAAGCAAAACGGTCGCAATGGCTGGCGCTCTACTGAAGTGTGAATCGCCCCGGGTTTTGCAGGCATCTCCCTGCCTTAAAATTAGACCAGCGTAGATGCCGTACTCCCGAGCCCAAAAGCCCCTTTAAGGCCCAGCTCTTTCAAGGTCTTTGAAAAAACAGTCATTAGAGGCGCCCATTGACCCTGTGGCGAGGGGCTACACCCCGTTGCGCTGCGTCTAAGCGCGTCGCATTGATTGCACTGATGATGACTATCAAACCGACCGGCCTGTTTAATTGCCAACACTGATTTATATAATCGCCTCCAAATTCTCTCCCGGCCTGGCTTCAGGCTGCATTCCCCCGGAACCCAATACCATGCCAAGCGCCGACCAGGCCCCTCGCGGCCTTCCCGAACATAATCAACAGAGTGTCAAACAACAGTGGCTGGCGATTCTCTCGGTCGCCGTGGGTGCCTTCGCCTTGGTGACCAGTGAGTTTCTCCCGGTGGGCGTACTCAACGACGTTGCCAGCGACCTGGGTATCAGTGCCGGCCACGCCGGTCTGATGGTGACCCTGCCCGGCATAATGGCCGCCCTCGCCGCCCCCTTGTTGTCTGTCAGCATTGGCGCCATGGACCGTCGTTACCTGCTGATCGGTCTGACGCTGATCATGATCATCGCCAACTCCGTGGTGGCCTATGCCACCGACTTTAGCCTGCTGCTGTTCGGCCGCGTGCTACTGGGCATCAGTATTGGCGGTTTCTGGGCGACGGCCATCGCCCTCAGTGGCCGACTGGCACCCAAGGGCGTGGGCGTCGCCCAGGCTACCTCGATCATTATGGTCGGTGTGACCTTGGCCACCGTACTGGGCGTACCCGTAGGCACCTGGCTCAGCGGCCTGATGGGTTGGCGCATGACCTTCCTGGTCACCGCGCTGGTGGGCGTACCGGTGCTATTGGCACAGATCTTCCTGCTACCGCGGCTCAACCCGGAAAAGGCCATTCGCATCAGTGACCTGCCGGCCTTGTTTATCAATCCGCAAGCGCGGGTCGGATTGATTGCTGTCTTACTGATTGGCCTGGCGCACTTTGCCGCCTACACCTATGTCGCGCCCTTCTTCAAACACAGTGCCGGCTTCGATGGGCCGACTATCGGCTCGCTGCTGCTGCTCTATGGCGTGGCCGGAGTCATGGGTAATATTTTTGCCGGTTTCGCCGCCAACCGCAGTGTCCGTCACACCCTGTTGCTGGTCGCACTGTTGATCGGCACCAGCACCGCGCTGTTCCCCTACTTCGCCACCGGCATGACTGGTGCGGCGATGTTGATCGCACTCTGGGGTTTCGCCTTCGGCGCCTTCCCGGCCTGCGCCAGTATCTGGATGTTTGTGGTGGCACCCAAGGATGTCGAACGCGGCATGCCGCTATTCGTCGCCCTGTTCCAGGTGATTATTGCCCTGGGTTCGTTCTTCGGCGGGCGGATCGTCGACCAACTGGGCAGCTCAGTGCTGCTGAGTCTGGCCACGGCGCTGGTGGGCTGCGGTTTTGTGACCGTGCTGGTGCTGGGCCGTAACGTCAGTAATAGCCTGGCGCCCCAGCCCTGCTAATTGCATTCTCGACGAGGTAATACGCTCAAAGTGGTCAACGCTTGGGGGGCAGTCATGGGTCTTGACCCGGCCATAAATGCCCCCCACGCGTGGTGAACCAAAGCATCTTCGATCTATCGCGTGAGCTGGGGGAAATTACTCTATTTTACGCGACAGACTGACTTTTGCTTTCCCTACTGGGAACGCCTGCTCTCCCGACCTTAACAACAGAGAAACTTTGGTGTTTTGCGCATTAACCTTCACCACCAGGTCTATATTTTTTTCTTTGCCAATCTTCTGGAAAATATCAAAAATTTCTTTTTCATCAAAAGCGTCAATCCATACAGCATATCGGCTGTTTTTATCCCGCCAATAGAAACCACAGAATTTTGGAATGGCCCTTTTTTCATAAGGATTATCCAGTAGATCTTTTCCAAATATATTTTCCTGCT
>Ga0302227_10002392_pt1 | contig 12934 bp, 11 predicted proteins | sample II_Palsa_N1_1_FD_193525 | JGI IMG/M metagenome (GOLD analysis project Ga0302227, IMG submission 193525) | Peat permafrost microbial communities from Stordalen Mire near Abisko, Sweden - II_Palsa_N1_1 | ecosystem: Environmental > Terrestrial > Soil > Palsa > Peat permafrost | place: Sweden...
GGCCTTTCTTTTTTCATACAGCGCATCCTCCGTACCCGAGTTCATGATGTGCACGATCTGGTCGTCGCTGAAACCGAGCTGCTTGGCTTCCAGTAATACATTGTTGGGGAGGGTGTCGAGCTTATACTTCGTGAGCTCTTTTTCCATGTTGCAGATCTTCAGGATCTCGTACAGGAACCACCGGTCGATGCCATTGGTGGCCTTGGAGATCGTCCCGACAGAAATGCCGGCCATCAGGGCATCCTTGATGCGGAAGATCCGGTCCCATTTCGGCGTCTTGATATATTCCAGCAGTTCTTCTGCATGCATCAGGCTTTTACCGTAGTATCCTAAACCAATCGCATTGTTCTCGAGGCTCTGACAGGCTTTCTGCACGGCCTCCGTAAAGCTTCGGCCGATCGCCATGACCTCGCCGACACTTTTCATCTGTAATCCCAGCGTATCATTCGCCCCTTTGAATTTATCGAAGTTCCACCGGGGAATTTTCACGATGACATAATCCTGCACCGGTTCAAAATAGGCGGAGGTGGTGCCTGTGATCTGGTTCTTCAGTTCGTCCAGGTTATAGCCGAGCGCCAATTTGGCGGCTATCTTCGCAATGGGGTAGCCCGTCGCCTTTGACGCCAGCGCCGAGCTCCGGCTCACCCGGGGATTGATCTCGATGGCGATGATCTCCTCTGTTTTGGGGTTAAGAGCAAACTGTACGTTACAGCCACCCGAGAAATTTCCCAGATCCCTCATCATCATGATGGCCGTATTGCGCATCAGCTGGAAGGCTGTGTCGCTGAGGGTCATGGCCGGGGCCACGGTAATGGAGTCTCCGGTATGTACGCCCATGGGATCGAAATTCTCCACGGTGCAAATGATGACGACATTGTCGTTGGCGTCGCGCAGCAATTCCAGCTCGAATTCTTTCCAGCCCAACACAGCCTTTTCTACGAGCACTTCATGAATAGGGGAGGCCTGGAGCCCCCGGTTAAGGGCTTCATCCAGTTCATCCTTGTCATGAACAAAGCCGCCGCCGGTGCCCCCAAGGGTGAAAGACGGTCGGATCACCAACGGGAAACCTATCTCCTGGGCAAATTCTTTCCCTTCGAGGAAGGAATTTGCCGTTTTGGCAGTGGCGACAGGCACCCCCAGTCGGATCATCCACTGGCGGAACTTTTCCCTGTCTTCTGCCTTGTCAATCGCCTTGATGTCCACACCGATCAGCCTGACTCCATACTTTTCCCAGATGCCCAGGTCTTCCGCCTCTTTAGCCAGGTTGAGCGCTGTCTGACCGCCCATGGTAGGCAGGACAGCGTCGATTTGATTCTCTTCCAGGATCTGTTCGATACTTTCTACCGTCAGCGGTAAAAGATAGACCTTGTCCGCCATGATCGGGTCTGTCATGATCGTGGCAGGATTGCTGTTGATCAAAAAGACCTTGACGCCCTCTTCCCGGAGGCTGCGGGCAGCCTGGGTGCCGGAATAATCGAATTCGCAAGCCTGGCCGATAATGATGGGACCTGAACCAATGATGAGAACGGAATGAATAGAGGAGTCTTTGGGCATGTTGAAAAAAATGAAATTGCGCAAAGGTACATGCTTTGAGGGAGAAAAAAAACCCTGATCCACGGGCCCATGGCGCGGGCAAGCGAAGCTTGCCGGACATAAATGAAAAAGAGGCCGTCCACTTTATCTTGTGAAACGACCTCTTATGTTGTTACTTTACGGGTGATGTCAGTTATTATGATACGCTGCCAGCTCTATGTCATCGAGCAGCACCCCACCCTTTCGGGCAATGGATTTCTTCTCCGCCATTAACCTGCGATTTTCATACTTGCTTTTCATCCGAAATACCCATTTCTGTTTAGCTTCTTCGCCTTTTACAACGCCTATCATCCCCCCGACAGTGACTGCCAGAAAGACGACCATTTTGTTTTTAACTCCTTTCATAGCTGGTTAATTTACTATTGTGAACCGCATCTATTATTAAGACATCTGTAGTTAGCCAAAAGCTGTACCAAACTTTAAAAAAAACCTACCCTTTTCGTAGTATTTTTTTGCGGCGGGGGGTCCGGGATTGATCCATAATCTTTTATTAACAATAGCTTCACTTCCCTGATCCAGATATACGAAAAAAGCTGCCCGTTGGATTGCCCGGCATACCCTTGATTGCGGTGTCATTTTTGGAAGGGCCGGCTCACAATGGGAATAGTTTGCGCTGTGAGACCAATCGTAACCAATTTGAATACCTTTGCATTTTCAGCCGATTTTTAATGCAACTTTAATCGACACGATTGATGAACTACTTACTCCCGTTGATCTTTTCTTTCGTCTCCCTGCCGGTCATTGCGCAGCTTCCGCAGCCACCTTCTGATCAGCAGGACCCTTCCACCTCTCTGCCGCTATTTGGCCCTGTAACCTATCCGCAGGGTTACTTCCGGAACCCGCTGGACTTTCCGATGAGCCTGGCCGCCAACTTCGGCGAGCTTCGGCCCAATCACTATCACATGGGACTGGATATCCGTACCCAACACAGAGAGAACCAACCTGTACATGCAGCCGCCGATGGCTACGTCGCCAGGGTAGAGATCGAGCCTGCAGGATTCGGCCAGGCCATCTATATCCGCCATCCCAATGGCTATACAACGGTGTACGGGCATCTCAACCAGTTCTTCCCTGCACTGGCGGCCTATGTCCATCAACAGCAATACCGCCTGCAATCCTGGCAAGTAGACCTTACCCTTCCCCCCGGTCTTTTCCCCGTCAGAAAAGGAGACTTCATTGCCTACAGCGGCAATACCGGCGGTTCACAGGGACCACATCTTCATTTCGAGATCCGCCGGACGGACGGCGATATCAACCTCAATCCCCTGCTATTCGGATTGCCGGTTCCTGACCGGACCCCACCGACACTCCTCCGGCTGGCATGGTATGACCGCAACGAAGGCATCTACGAGCAATCTCCGCATATCCTGCCCAAATTCCCCACTCTCCTTATTGTCCCCACGTCGCGTATCAGCTTTGCCTTGTCTGCCTTCGATACGCAGAGCGGCTCCGCCAATCCCAACGGTATCTATGAAGCAGACCTGTATGTTGACCATTTGCCGGTCATCGGCTTTCAAATGAATAATATCAGCTACGACGACACCCGGAACGTCAACGCCCACATCGACTATAAGACAAGAGAAACGGGCGGACCGTTTCTTCAACAGCTGTTTTTTTTATCAGGATACCCGCCACCGTCCATTTATAGGGCCGTCGTTGCCGCCCATCCTTCCTCCGGCGGAGTCAGCACTGAAGCTGTTGCCGGGTCCACGGTCGATCCTGCCGGTCAGCCCCATGCAGCCAATGGCGTTCTCCGCCTGGATGACGGCCGCATCCATGACGTCAGGATAGCTGTAAAGGATACCTATGGCAATTCATCCGAACTTCGGTTCCGCGTGCAATACCGTCCCCAGCCCGCAGCAGCCGCTGGTTCGACCACAACTCCTGCGGCTCCTTCGAATGCTGCCACATCTCTTCCCGCTGCAGTCACAACTCCTGCGGCCGGAAAGAAATTTGAGCCCGGAATGATAGACGGGCTGGAAACCCCGGACTGTGCCTTCTACCTTGGTGAGAGGAGCTTATATGATTCGGTGACTATCGGCACTACCGTATCCGGCTATCCCGGCTCAGGCCTTTCGCTGCCTGGCGGCGTGTCGGCCGTACATACCATCGGCGCTCGTTGGATTCCCCTGCTGGACCCGGTACTGGTGCGGCTGCGGCCTGTCCCCACCGCGCAACCGGCAATAGATTCCACGAATTGGACCGGCATCGACACCGATACCGATCGCATCGTCATAGTCTGTTTCGACGGCGGTCAAAAAGATGTTCGGCGGCCCGAATGGCAGGGCGGCTGGGCCTCGGCTCATTTTCGTGAGTTCGGTAATTTCCAATTGGTGCGCGATACAATTCCACCGGTGATCGTCCCTATCGGCGCCCTCGAAGGGGCCGATCTCGGCCATGCCACCCGCATCGCCTTCAACATTAAAGATAACATGGGCGCCCTCCGGAATTTTCGCGCTGAGTTGGATGGCGCCTGGCTTTGCTTCACTAATGACAAGGGCTTGGCCTTTATCTATACCTTTGACGAACATTGTCCACCGGGTGCGCATACGCTGAAAGTGACCGTCGAAGACGTTGCAGGCAACCGGACAGTGAGGGAATATCATTTTAATCGATAGTAAGATTCAAAAAAGCGAAAAAAACTATGATCACCTTACAGGAAGGAGACAAAGCACCGGCGTTTACCGGTCACGACCAGAATGGGCAGAAGATATCGCTGGCCGATTATAAGGGTAAAAAGCTGATCCTTTATTTCTATCCGCAGGACGATACGCCAACCTGCACCGTACAGGCCTGTAACCTCCGCGATAATTTCGCCCTGCTTCGGAAGGAAGGGCTGACCGTCATCGGCATCAGCCCGGACGATGAAAAAAGCCATAAAAAATTTGAAACGAAATTCAGTCTTCCTTTTCCCTTGCTGGCTGATCCGGATCATAAGATCATCGACAAATACGGTGTCTGGGGTGAGAAGCAGTTATACGGCCGCAAGTATCTTGGCCTGCATCGCACTACCTTTCTGATTGACGAAAAAGGGGTCATCCGCAAGATCTTTCTCAAGCCGAAAAGCAAACAGCATGCGGAGGAGATTGCGCGCGCATGGGCTTCGGTGTAAAATAGCCCATGCGCGCACAATGGCTAATGTCGGAGAACATCGTCGGGGCGTCGTCCCTTGCCCAGAACTTCGCCCGAACTTCGTTCCTCGTTCGGTCTCGTTCGTAAGTTTCGCTTCGCTCACTTACGTTCGTACCCTTCGCTTCGCTCGTGTACGGCCGATGGACCCGTGGTCCATCAGGTGAAAGCATGGAGCGAACCCACGGGCCCGCGCGGAAAATAGCGTCAAATAATCCATTCCACTTCCCCGAAGTTGAACTGCCTTTCCATGACATCCTTTGTCAGCAGTTGTCCTTGTGCGGATACTCCCTTCACCATCGTTTCAAAAACGGCGTTTTCCTTTTTGAGCCGGACAGTCTCGTCACGCCGGTACAACCGGTCATTATAGGTAGTGATCAGCGACTCTGCACCGGCTCCTGCCGTCAGCTGGGAATAGCGCCGGTCCAGGCATTCACCCAGTTCACGGGCCAACCCCACGACATCGAAAGACTGCCCGGTGATCTGACGCAGGGAGACGGGATGACGGGCTGACTCGGGGAAGTCGGTCTGGTTGATATTGATGCCCATACCGGCTATGGCCAACACCCAGTCCGCACCCCGAAAGCTATTTTCGATCAGGATACCCCCTGCCTTTCTGTCATTCCAGTAAATATCATTGGGCCATTTGATCCGGGTGGCAGAAACGCCCGCATACCGGCTGAAAAGATCATGGCAGGCCAGCGCCACGCAGGCGCTTAGGGCGAATGCCAGCGAAAATGTCAACGCAACTGGCTCTATTACAGCACTAAGGACAATGTTTTCTCCGGGGGTGCTTGTCCATGTCCGGCCTCGCTGTCCTTTGCCGGCCCATTGTTCGTAGGCGAAGTACAGTGTTCCGTGACTGGCACTGCCTTCGGCAGCCCTGGCCATGGCATAGTTGTTGGTGCTATCCACCGACTCTAATTCAATAAAAGCGTGACCGATCGGCAAAAGATTCCTATTTTTGATAAATACAAAAGTAAACCCGGTTTCTCACAATATTTTGATTTGCTTACGATTAATATAATTTATCACAAAAACCTTTTTGATTATTGGAACAGCTTTCTATATTAGCTACCCGGAAACGCAGCAGCGTAGTCAGGTTAACAAGAAATTCAAAAATATTTAAAACCATTATCCAGGCAATTCAGGAAAAAAAAGGTGAGAACGTCATTTCCCTTGATTTACGAAAGATACCGGAAGCCGTAGCGGATTTTTTTATCATTTGTGAAGCAAGCAGCACTACCCAGGTGAAAGCTATAGCTGATTCCATTGAAGAAGAGGTTAAGAAAAATTGCGATGAACTTCCCTATAAGCACGAAGGCAGACAATCCCTGCAATGGGTACTGATCGATTATGTGAATGTAGTGATCCACGTCATGCTGCCGGAAAACCGCCGTTTTTACAAACTGGAAGACATGTGGAGCGATGCCCCTCAGGATACGCACGAAGGGTAGAAACTCTCCGTTACCGGCAATTTAACAGGTTATTTTGCCGTTTCATGGGTTTTTTCGAACATTTTCACCTTAATTTTTTTTATTAGTAATTATATAATTCGCAAACAACACGGATAATAACAAATGCCACAGGAAGATCTGAAACAAAACGATAAAAACAACTTCCCAAGGTTCAGACCGAGGGGAGATGACGATAATGGTTCGAGAAAAGGGCCCAAATTCAGCATATATTGGATATGGGGGATTATTGCGGCCGTTTTGATAGGCTTTAACTTATTCGGCACATTTACGCCGGATGCCAAGCAGGTAGATGAGCTGGATTTCCGCAAGACGATGCTGGCCGGCGGAGACGTCGAGAAGATAGACATCGTCTCCAATAAGAACCTGGTCAGGGTCTATATCAAAAAAGACAGCCTTACCAAACAGTTTTATAGCAAATACAATAACAAGAGCTCCTGGCCCGGCGGTATCAGCAAGGATGGCCCTCAATTCGAATTTCGTGTCACCGATGACAAGGAGTATGAGAAGCTCCTGAGGGACTATTTTACCAAACATCCCGAGCAGGAAGTACCTGTCAATTCCAAGCCGGAAGGCGAATGGTTCGGACCGCTGCTCAATATCCTTTTACCGCTGCTGATCATCGTCCTGATCTGGGTGATGCTGATGCGAAAAATGGGCGGCCAGGCAGGCGCCGGTGGACCCGGCGGGATCTTCAATATCGGTAAATCCAAGGCCACGCTGTTCGACAAGGGCACGAAAGTGACTATTACCTTTAATGACGTAGCCGGGTTGGATGAAGCTAAGGTAGAGGTTATGGAGATCGTCGACTTTCTGAAGAACCCCAAAAAATATACTGCCCTTGGCGGCAAAATACCCAAGGGAGCCCTACTGGTAGGCCCTCCGGGCACCGGTAAAACGCTTCTGGCCAAGGCAATGGCCGGTGAAGCCCAGGTACCTTTCTTCTCGATGAGCGGTTCCGATTTTGTGGAGCTTTTCGTAGGGGTCGGCGCCAGCCGTGTCCGTGACCTGTTCAAGCAGGCCCGCGAAAAAGCGCCTTGCGTCATCTTCATCGACGAGATTGATGCCATCGGGCGCGCCCGCGGCAAGAATGCTATCATGAGCAACGATGAAAGGGAGAGCACCCTCAACCAGTTGCTGGTGGAAATGGATGGTTTCGGTGGCGACAGCGGTATCATCGTCCTGGCGGCGACCAACCGGCCCGACGTTCTCGATACTGCCCTGCTGCGCCCGGGTCGCTTCGACCGGCAGATCTCTATCGACAAACCCGATCTCAAAGGCCGTGAAGCAATCTTTAAGGTGCATCTTAAGCCGATCAAAATATCCAGCAAATTAGACATCCACAAACTGGCGGAACAGACACCGGGTTTTGCCGGGGCCGATATCGCCAATGTCTGTAATGAAGCGGCACTCATCGCCGCCCGTAAAGGCAAGGACAATGTGGAAATGGAAGACTTTCAGGATGCGGTCGATCGGGTGATCGGCGGCCTGGAAAAGAAGAACAAGATCATCTCTCCGGACGAAAAGAGGATCATCGCCTATCATGAAGCCGGCCACGCTGTCTGCGGCTGGTTCCTGGAGCATGCCTATCCGCTGCTCAAGGTCACGATCGTACCGCGCGGAGTCGCTGCCCTCGGTTATGCCCAGTACACCCCGAAAGAGCAGTATCTCTACAATACAGACCAGTTGTTTGACCAGATCTGTATGACGTTGGGAGGCAGGGCCAGCGAAGAGCTGAACTTCGGCAAGATATCTACCGGCGCACAGAACGACCTGCAACAGATCACCCGCATCGCCTACTCTATGGTGACGGTCTATGGGATGAATGACAAGGTCGGCAATGTCAGCTTCTACGATCCGCAGCAGGAAAACTCTTTCACCAAGCCCTATTCGGAAGAGACCTCCAAGATCATTGACGATGAAGTTCGCAAGCTCATTGACAAGGCCTATGTTGCCACGAAGCATCTGTTGACGCTCAAGAGCCGGGAAGTGGAGATGCTGGCGGAAGCCCTGTTGGCGAAAGAAGTGCTTTTCCAGAGTGACGTCGAAGCCTTGATCGGCAAACGTCCTTATGAAGAAAAACGAGCGCTGGATGTGACGGATCACGAGAGCAACGGCGTTCCGCCTGCGGTCGTCGTCCCGCCCGCTACCGAAGAAGTAAAATAATTGCAACGGATGAACGTCTCTTCCGCTAAAGAGAATATTCTCAAAAAAATAAGAAAGGCGTTGAGTGAATCAACGCCTATTCCTTTTCCCCAAAGCGAAGGCAGTCATTCCGTTTTTCAACCTTCACAACAGGACCTGGAAATCGAGTTCGCCGAGCAATTCACCAAATTGCAGGGCAAGTTCATCTTCTGTATGGATCACCGCGAACTGGCTACCCAGCTGAACGGGCTGGCCGGCCATCAAGGGTGGAAGAAGATCATTTGCCGGGAAGGGCCGCTGCGGGCGCTGTTGCAACAGGAAGGGTTCAACTCTTTTTCCAATGCCGAACTGGGAGATTGCGATGCTGCCATCACCAGTTGTGAAACACTGATCGCCAGGACCGGCAGTATTGTGATGAGCACCGGCAGCGCCAACCCCAGCGGCCGCACTGTCAGCGTGTATGCGCCTGTCCATATCTGCCTGGCATATTCCGATCAGTTAGTCTATGACATCAGGGATGGATTAGTGGCGCTGAAGGAAAAGTACCAGCAACAGCTTCCCTCTCTCATCACCTTTGCCACGGGGCCCAGCCGTACTGCCGATATCGAAAAGACCCTGGTCGTCGGGGTACACGGACCGAGAGAAGTGTATCTTTTCCTGGTGGACAGGAGGTAATCCCGATAGCACAGCTTAAATTCGCGCCATGCAATTGCCCCCTGGAAAAAAGATCTATTTTCTCTCGGATTTTCATCTGGGCGCTCCCGATCATTCGACCAGCCTGGTTCGCGAACGGCACATCGTCACATTTCTCGAAAAGATCCGGCAGGATGCCGCGGAAATTTTCATCGTAGGAGATCTCTTCGATTTCTGGTATGAATACCGGACAGTGGTGCCCAAAGGCTACACCCGCATTCTGGGAAAGATGGCGGAGATCACCGATTCGGGTATCCCCATTCATTTTTTTACCGGTAATCACGATATGTGGATGAGCGGGTACTTCGAAGCGGAGCTGAATATCCCGGTGTACCACGAACCCCGGGCATTCGAATACAATGGTAAAAAGATGTGGGTCGGTCACGGAGATGGGTTAGGTCCCGGTGACCACGGCTATAAATTCCTCAAAAAGATCTTCCGGAATAAAGCCTGTCAATGGTTATTCGGTATCCTCCCTCCGGCAGTAGGTGTTGGCCTCGCGGGCTGGCTCAGCCGTCGCAGCAGGGCTGTGACTGGTCAGATAGACGAGCGGTTTCTGGGCGAGGAGAAGGAATGGCTGATCATTTACAGCAAAGAAGTTCTTCAGAAGGAATATTACGATTATTTCATTTTTGGCCATCGCCACCTGCCGATAGACTATTCATTGGGAATTTCCGGCAGCCGGTATATCAATTTGGGCGACTGGATTCGTTATAATACTTACGCGGTATTCGACGGCGACCGGCTTTCCCTGTTGACTGATACCCCCGCTGCCGCCGAAAAAATTATTCGCCATTGAGGGTAAGGTCCATCATATTGTCTATTGCCCTGCTGGCATTCATCCTGCCGTCGGGAGAGTTCGCCATGGCGCAGCCACCCGTGCCCGAGCGTTCGGCTTCCACTTTTGCGCTGACCCTGACCGTGCCGCAGGATATCGTCGATTTTTCCGTCGACAACCTCGGTAATATCTATGTGATCAACACCGACAACCAACTGAAAAAACTGAGCCCCCAGGGAGATTCGCTGGCCGTTTTCAACGATGTCCGCCGGTACGGGAAAATCTCTTTCGTAGATGTCACCAACCCCTTGAAGATCCTCGTCTACTACCGCGATTTTACGACGATCATCGAGCTGGACAGGTTTTTAAACCTGATCAACACTATCGACCTGCGCAACCAGAACATTCTTCAGGTCAAGGCCATCGGCCTGGCATACGATAACAATATATGGGTCTATAATGAACTGGATGCCAAATTAGTCCGGATAGGGGATGACGGTTCACTCGTAGACCAGAGCAACGATTTCCGTCAATTATTCGATTCCACCCCCGAACCTGTTACCATCCTGGACCGTGGCGGTCTCGTCTACCTGTATGACCCTGCCAAAGGCGTCTATATCTTCGACCATTATGGCACGCTTAAGTCGCACCTCACCTTTCCCGGTTGGAAGGATTTCAGCGTCATCGGTCAGAACCTGCTGGGCCGGGACGATGCGAAATTCTACCGTTACCAGCCCGGGACGCTCAACATGCAAGAGCAGCCTATTCCTGCCGACTACCAGGGCGCTAGCCACATTTATATCACCCCCACGATCATTTACGTCCTGAAGAAGACAGGCCTGGAGGTCTACTCGCGCAAATAGGATTCGCTCTGCGGCCGCGCCGCCTTCGACCGCCGCTACCACGGCCGCCGGAATTCTTTACTTTTGCATCATGCATGATTTCTGGAGCATTACTGTCTTTGACAACACGCTGAAAAGCTACATCATCGTAGCCGCTACCATCCTGTTCGTCATCATCCTCAAACGGTTCATCTCTCATCTGATCGCGCGGTTGATGTTCCGTTTCATCCGGCAGATGGGCCCGGGCCTGGACAGGTCCGACTTCCTCCAACTCGTCGTCGGGCCCATCGGCACTTTCCTGGTGGTTCTAGTCTGTATGACGTCCATTGAAAAACTGCATTTTCCCGCGGTGCTGGATTTTGACATCTATGAGGTCAAATTTAAGACCATCGTCCGGGCCATTGCCGTCATTATTATTATCGTCAGCTTTATATGGCTATTGTTAAGGCTGGTGGACTTCATCGCCCTTGTCCTTCGTCAGAAGGCGCGTGCCGGGCGCGTTCCGAGAGATAATCAAATGATCGTCTTTATCCGGGATTTCCTGAAAGCCATCCTCGGCATCATCGGCGTCCTCATGATCCTGGACGCTGCGTTCAAGGTGAATGTCTCCGCGATCCTGGCTTCTCTCGGTCTGGCCGGCGCCGCCGTTGCCCTGGCCGCCAAGGAGAGTATCGAGAACCTCATCGCCTCCTTCGTCATTTTCTTCGATAAGCCCTTTACCGCCGGCGACGTGCTGAAGGTTAACAATATCTCCGGCACCGTCGAGAAGATCGGTCTGCGCAGCACGCGTATCCGGACGGATCAGAAGACCTATGTCACCGTGCCTAACAAACAGATGGTGGACAGCATTGTAGATAACCTATCGCTGAGGACACAGCGTAAAGGCGAATTGCGGCTAGAGCTGAGCTTGTCGACATCTGCTGCCACGCTGGACGAGTTCGTTGCCGGTGTCAGACAGCTATTAGTGAAAGATAAGGTGGAGAACAGCACAGCCTACCTGAACGATATTTCGGGCACGGCCTTCCTGGTGAATGCGGATTATTTTACTTCACCCATTAGTTTCGATGAGTTCAACCTCATCAAACAGCGGGTCAACCTGGATGTGCTAAATCTGCTGGAAAAGATGGGGATAGCTATTGCCGGTTCCAGCACCGATATCCGGGTGACAACGATGGCGCCGGATGGCGCGGCTGCGCACCGCTTATAATTGCGCCTTCCATTCCAGTAGAAAGCTTTTGATCTGTTGGAGGCGTTGAATGACTTCGAACCGCTCATCTGCCTTCTTGTTGTTGCGGAGAAAATCCTTCGCCCCTTCGATCGTATACCTTTTTTGTCTTAGCAGGTGGTAGATCAGGTGGAGGTTCTTGATGTCGACCGGCCGGAAATACCGATCGCCTTTCTTATTTTTTTTGGGCTGAAGAAGATCGAATTCCGTCTCCCAGAAACGCAGGAGGGATTGATTGACCCGGAACATTTCCGAGACCTCGCCCATCGTATAATATTGTTTGCTGAATAGCACCTCGTCTGTGGGGATGTCGATCAGGTCGGCTTCCGCGGCTACCTGCTTCAGGGATTTTCGGCCTCTTTTGGAAGGGCCGGCTTTTGGCGCGGCTGCCTTGCCGGCGGGGGTACGACGTTGTTCCTTCCGGGGAGGTGCGACGGTCACTGCTGCTACTTCGGGGATGGGTATTTCTTCGGGGACTGGCGTTGCCGCTGCCGGAGCGACGGGTTCTGCCATTTCCATGGCGGGGATGGGCTCTTCGGCTGCGGGGTCAGCAGAAAAAAGTTCAGCATTCACGATCGCCGCCGGCCGCGGATTCTTATAGGACTTGACGCGTACGACTACGCCTGCGGCCGCCATATACTGCTTTTCATGCTGGTCGCCTGCCCCATTATCCTCCTTTGCACCAGGGGATGGAACTTCCGGCTCCTCGCCAAAATTCAGCGGTATTTGCTGTACAGTTTTCTGCATTCCGGCATTTTCGGCTCAAAAATCGAGCCTATTGGTTAGATAGGCCAATAGTGAAGATACGCAGGATTAGTCAAAACTTTGATTGCTGGACGCTGCCAACTTCAGCAGCCGGTCATATTGCTCGGGCGTAATGTCATTATAGAAGTAATACACCGGGTCCACAGGGTCGCCGTTGCGGTGGACCTCGTAGTGGCAGTGGGGCCCGGTACTTTTGCCGGTGCTACCCACCCAGCCGATGATCTCCCCACGTTTGACCTTTTGACCGGGGGTGACTTTAACTTTCACCATATGGCCATACAGCGTGGCA
>Ga0302227_10002394_pt1 | contig 12932 bp, 11 predicted proteins | sample II_Palsa_N1_1_FD_193525 | JGI IMG/M metagenome (GOLD analysis project Ga0302227, IMG submission 193525) | Peat permafrost microbial communities from Stordalen Mire near Abisko, Sweden - II_Palsa_N1_1 | ecosystem: Environmental > Terrestrial > Soil > Palsa > Peat permafrost | place: Sweden...
GCACGCGGCATTATTTGGATTGCGACGTTGTGGATGCCTCCACACCCTTTCGTCTTTGGAGGTCGAGATCTTCCCGAGGCTCGCAAGTCGCTGTTGCTAGGCCGGGTAGACAACTCTCCGTCGCGGAGTCGACCAATTAGAGACTTCGCATCGGACCCCCTGCCATGCTGTTGTTGTACCGCTCGATCAACGACCGCCGTTGCTGAACTGTTTCGCGCATCCCAGCAGCTTTCTCTCTCTTGTATATAGGTAGTGCATTTGCGTCCCATCTGGATTTGATTACTAGTTCTCGTGTCCTTCTCACGTCTATCACCTCCGGATCACCCCAACCTGCACCGGCGCATTCTTCTGAAACCAGCCGCGCAGCAGATGTCATTGCACTTGAATTTGATACTCATCGAATCGCGACGGAGGTAGACATTGCGAGAAATTGTCTTTGGAATCATCTTTACAGTAACATTCACCATCCCGTTCTCTCTACATTTTCTATCTCCTCGTAAGGACGTAGTTGGCACACAATTTCAGCCCCGATCTCAGCTTCGCCCTCCACTTATCCCCACACCGTCCTCGAGCTCCTCGATTCATGACCGCATCACAATGTCAGACTTTCCCCTCAAAGCCGTGACGGCAGTCTCTGCTATTTCCTCCTACATACTTGTTGGGCACTACCCAGGTGCATTGCTTTTTTCGCGGCCGTCGTACCTAGGCACCTTCGTGCAGGCTTTCACCTTAAGCTTCCTTTGGTGGTGTTTCTGGAAGATAATCCTCTACCCAAAGTTCTTTTCGCCACTGAGATACCTTCCTAAACCAGAAGGTGGCAGCTGGTGGAATGGACATTTCGCCCAAATATCAGCGTTGCCGTCTGGCACGCCCATGATCGAATGGTAAGTCTTCGTAGCAAGTACGCCAGCCCGCTACAATGCTGACGTTGGGACGTAGGGTGAACAATGTCCCAAATGAAGGTATCATCCGCTATATGGGAATCTTTAACTCGGAGCGCATCATGGTCACCTCCCCCAAAGCTCTGGGTGAGGTTCTCGTAACTCGAAATTACGACTTTATCAAGCCCAGCCATTTCCGAGCCGGGCTAGGAAGACTGCTCGGCATTGGAATATTGTTAGCGGAGGGAGAGGAGCACAAGACACAAAGAAAGAATCTAATGCCGGCTTTCGCATTCAGACATGTGAAGAACCTATACCCTCTTTTTTGGGAGAAGTCTCGAGAGGCTGTACAAGCGATGACAGAACAGGTCAAGGACGGTGGTCTCAAAAACGAGGAATTGCCGGACTTCCAGAAGGAACTGGGCATGGAAAACGATGATGCAGTTTTGGAAGTCGGAGACTGGGCAAGCAGGGCTACCCTCGATATCATTGGTGTAGCAGGCTTGGGTCAGGATTTTGGGGCCATTCGTGATCCCGATACGGTGCTCAACAAGACATATCGAACCGTGTTCAAGCCATCACGTCAAGCTGCGTTGCTCGGACTTCTAAATCTATTCTTGCCAGGGTGGTTCGTAAGTAGATTGCCAGTCAAGAGAAACGGGGAAATCGAGGCAGCAGCAGCAGTCATCAGATCCACATGCAGACAACTCATCCGCTCCAAGAAAGAGAAGCTTGAGAAGCGCGAATTAACAGATGTCGACATTCTAAGCGTTGCATTAGAAAGCGGTGGCTTCAGCGAGGAGAATCTCATCGATCAGCTCATGACTTTCCTAGCTGCAGGTCACGAAACCACGGCTACTGCGATGACATGGGCTGTCTACATGCTCTGCCTCAACCCAGACGTTCAAACCCGACTCCGCGCGGAAATCCGAGGGAATCTCCCCAGTCTCGACTCAACCGAGAGCGTCACAAGCCAGCAAATTGACAACATGCCATATCTACAAGCCGTCTGCAGCGAAGTCCTTCGTTACTACCCACCTGTCCCTCTCACGCTCCGCGACGCAGGAGTTGATACCCAAATCATGGGCCACAACATCCCGAAAGGGACCCGCGTTCTATTGATTCCCTGGGCCGTCAACAAATCCGAAGAACTTTGGGGCGCTGATGCTCGAAAATTCAACCCTGATCGTTGGCTCAACAATCCCAATGGCGGTGCCAATAGCAATTACTCACTCTTGACTTTCTTGCATGGACCTAGGAGTTGTATTGGGCAGCGATTTGCAACGGCGGAGTTTGCGTGCTTATTAGCGGCGTGGATTGGAAGGTTTGAGTTTGCGTTGAACGATGAGCGGGAGCTAGACGAGAAGAACGTCGAGATTAAGGGCGGTGTGACTGCTAGACCCGCAAAGGGCATGTATGTTAAGGCAAAGGTGCTCGAGGGTTGGTAGCACATGGATAGGTAAGACTGGATGGCGTTGGATATTATGACCATTAATGTTTGAAACCGAAAATGAATTGTATATGCTCTGCAAATTGATCAAGGTGCTTATGGTTCAGTTTGACGTTAATTCATATGAGGCTACGGTATTCCTTGGGTGTGAAGAGGGGCTTGGCAGGTTCGATGCTTTGACATCGGTTGTTGAGCGTGTAGGTTCAATGCGACGAAGAAGGCCTCCTGCGAGTCTTGTAATGCAAACCTACATACTTTTATTTGCAAAGCTAGTCAAAGGGTATCCTTCTCAGTCCTTCTCCGCCGCCACCCATTCTTTTCTTCATTTCCTGAGCTGCAGCAACACTACTAGGTACTTTGATACCACAGCAGTCGCCCCAGCTGTTCATTTGATGCACATGTCTCATTCCGTCAACCATCACCACGACTTCTCCTCCCTCCGGATCCTCTTCCTCACTCGGAACTCCATATTCTTCCTCTCTGCTCATCTCCTCTACCGCCGGTACCAACGAGCCAAACATAAAGTGTTGCATGACTGGTAGCTTCTTTAGAACTTCAGCGACGAACATGCGTCTCATGCCAGCCTCGACTTTGGACCACGATTTCGCTGACGATATGTCATCAAGCATGGGACTATGCCATCTTAAACCCTCAACGTTCTTGACGCTGTTGACAAAGTTGACTTGGCCCAGGTATAAATACTCATTTCCATATTCCTCGAGTATAAGGCTCTGGTGTATGGAGAGAGGGCGGATGAAGGGGTGGTGTAGTAGCTGCGAGGAACCGAACAGGAAGGGGAGGAATTGATAGTCGTCGAGTCCCCATACACCATGTGAACCTGCTGGTTCTAAATAGTATGTTGATTGTATTCTCCTCATTAGAGTCAGATATCGAGTGAAAACTTTAAGGACGAGGGGGCGAAAGTCGGATGGCGTGATAATTCGTAGTTGGTAAAGGCAGAGCAGCCATATCATGAAGTTCAACTCGTGCCCAGAACCATAGTCTATTCTTGTGCGGTTCCCGAAGGATTGTAAGAAATATGTCGAAATCTCAGTTATAGCTTCCGGGGGCGCAACCCCCAGCTGTTCGTGCCAGCCCAGATGCTCTTTCGCTGCCAAGTCGAGGAAGTCCCGGAATCCTTTATTGCCAAAGCGGGAGTCTCCTTGCTCCTCAGGTGGACTTCTTTTGACCACATCTTCAACTCGATCGAGGATGTCAAGGATGTTCTTAACCGCGGGGCTGAGGTCACCTTCCTTGGCTGCTGAAACTGGGGTGTCAACGACTGAGTCTGTGAGGCCAAAGACAAAAGCTAGCAGTAATTTATATGTAGGAGAGTTCAGAAAAAGCTCATGGTCCTTCGGTGAGAGTATACGTCTTGTTGGCTTCTGGAACTTCAAGGTCGAAAGCTCGGGAGGCGGGGGCAGATTCGGGGTCTCTGGGACTGGTAAAGGGTTCGCAGGAGGAGCTGGGCGACGCCGAGGTGTCAGCTTTGGCAGCCGGTCTCGCAGATCCGGAATGGTGCCACCTGGTCGTTCTGGTAAACTATTGCCTGTGCTTGAAGGCATTATCAATCTTGGTGTTGTCGTACGAGGTTGAGGTCAGAATTGAGCCTTGTTGTGAGATGACATGGGAGCTACACGTGGGGGCCGGGATGTCCCGCTCCCAGAACTACTTGTACATTAGCGCGCCTTTTAAAAATTCCCGATGCACAAGAGCAAGCGTTTATTCACAGCTCAAGTCAACATTTTCGGAAAGTACGGAAGTCATTAATCGTTATGGCACCGTCAGCAGAGCCTACAGCGATCCTATCTCATCTGTATCGCGCAGATGGATCTGCGACTTTCTCACAGAACGGCTACACGGTCATCGGCGCGGTGAACGGCCCGCTCGAAGTCCAGAGACGAGACGAGCTGCCAGAGGAAGCGGTAGTTGATGTTGTCGTACGACCTGCGGCTGGAGTTGGAGGTCCGTACATTCAGTCTGGAGTCTCTCCCGTTTGAACAACACTAACCACTTGAGTTTTAGGTACGCGGGAGAGACATCTAGAATCCATCTTGCAGTCCACTCTCCGCCAAATTATCCTCATTCACAATTTCCCACGAACCTTGATCCAGGTTACCCTACAGATCACGAGCACACCAGAGAACGAAAACGCGGGGTCAAAGTTGGTACAAGCAGCTTCAGTATTTGCATATGGAACCGCCCAGTGGAATAAATACTGACCCAATCTATCTAGAACCTACCTATTCTCCCCGCACTCCTTCAAACCTCAGTCCTAGCACTGCTTTCCGCTTCAATGCCCCTCTCCATGACTCTGACATCAGTTTTACTTGCTCTTACGTCCGATGGGACTGCCAAGAAAATTCTTCGAAATCCGACCTTCATCCAATCCCAAAGTGCAGACTCGCTCCACGTGCTGGCTTTCACCTCTCACGGAGAGTTACTCGTCGCAGAAAGTGAGGGAAGCTTTACAATTGGTGATTGGAATGATATTTATGAAGCAGGAAAAGCAATATGCTGCAATGATTCAGAACAGGCCGGCGATCATGAAATGAATGACGGTAGGGATGGAGGAAGACAGATGTTTGTCAAGTCAGCTCTCCAGTCAAAAGTTGCGGCGGATCTGCACTGGAAGGAATGACCGAATTCAACGACACCCTATTATCTCCACCACTATCAAACATGGCACAGTACGGTGGCGCGGCAGTCTTCCTGAAGGAAGGCAATCGACTTAAGAGTCGTGGGGGACTGGGTAACGAAGGGCTATGGCATTGATGCCAAGCTTTGGAGCTCAACGGCGGCACTGACTTCGAGCAGCCCGCCTCTGAAGGATCGGACCGCGAATCCAGGAGAGCCCTTGTTTGTTAACTTTGTTTGTATAAAAATAGAGCTAGCAGCAAAAGTTCGGGGGATTTGACAACGGAAGCTAGGCTGTAACGAGCAGTCGGTACTGTGGGGCTGTTTGGAGACCTGACCCCTGACTTGAGGCGAAGTTTCATCAGCTCTCAAACCCAATGAACGTCGAGAATTGACGACAATTTTCAGTCGTGCGGGAGATTGTTGACACAAGTGCAAAATTCAGGACGTGGTAGCCTCCTATTACCTAGGTTTGGACAGCCGCCGCCTCCACGTGGTGAAGCTTCCAGCGGCCAGCCTCAGTCTTATCAGATGGAGTTGATAACTGGGCCTCGACTGCGTTTCATCCTCCGGGCTGTTCTCCTAAAAAGGGCTTGCCACAAACCTGACTCTCCGTTGGCGCGAAACTCCAAACATTATGCTGTCACTGTGCACTCGTTCCTGGAGGCCTGTTGCTTGTCGCCAGTTACTCACTGAAAACGCTAGTGTCACGCCCGTGATCTTTGAGACGACAACACATCGAAACTCGCCTATAAATCGACGATCCACCGAGAGTGGGTGTGTCTCTCATAAGACAAAATCCAGTCCAGATCCAAATTTGTTCTGTAGTCTTCCTCACCAGACCCAACGCCCCGGCCCTCATCGTCCCAGCAAAGCTCTGGCAGCTTGTGCCTCCACTTTGCTCTTACTTGTGCTTTTTTTATACCTTTCTATCTTTATCATGTTCACTTCTCGCACATAGACCTTTCTATTATTGCATTTTCCGGCGTCGTCGATTTTTAGACCATAGACCAAGCATATTTCTTTCCAACTGACCTCGGGATACCCTTTCGCCAACCAATTCGATCCTTTGTTTGCTATTTTATTTATATATTTCCAAGTCCTATTTGCTGCAAAGACTATCACTATCACCAATTCGTCACTTCACACGCGCCGACCTCAAGAAAGCTTTACCTGCATACAAAGATTCCCACTGTGGACGAGTAAGGAAGGACATCACACACGGCAACCTGCATCAGCCCTCCTCGCTTAAGGTTGGTTGATAGCTTTCGGTCGAGTAAGTAGAGTTCATCTTCTGCATATTGACATGTGGACCCCATGTCTCTCTCAGATCGACTGCATGTGCCTCGTGGTGGACTCTGTGGCTGTTGATTTGATGGCGGGGTAGTGCATTTACCTCGCTCGTGGCTTTTACCACTCAAAATGTCATGATCGTGGGCCCGAAGCCAGAACCAACTTCCAGAACCTCAATCAATACGCAGGATCTTTTTCCCTCCTCACCATGCCGCGCCTGATCACAGCTGACGTACCCAATGAGTCTTCTAGAATATCCAGTTTTGCGGGATAAAGTCGCACTGACTCGGACTCTTGTCGGTCGAAGAGTGCCCCCTCGCTCAATCAAACGACTTCCTAGGAATCACTTCTTCCGCAATCTATTTCCGAATCCGAATCCAACCCCAATTATTGTGTCCGGACGTGTGTGTCAAACACAACTGGCCTCACGGTTGCTCGCATCGGTCAAGCATCATCGCCATCATCGCCATCACCTGAGAATCATTTGTCCCACAGAGACTGCAGTGCAGCGCATTGCAGCAGCTGGCGTACACACTGCACACTGCAACTGCTCGGAAAGCTTAACCTTATCGCCGAACCCCTGCAATTCTCGATTTAGGAAATCCCCACTCCCGACGCCGACCCTTCCGCCTCGCCTCGCTTCGCCCGCTCAATCGAAAATCGAAAATGGCTGACATACGCTCGCCCACCTCGATCCACCGCCCTGCATGGACCAACCCTCACGCTCTTCCCTTGGCTTCCATTCATGAGGCATCCCCGCCATCTCCACCTTGCAAACCCGCGGGTGCTCACTCCCTCGCAACATCGACTTCCAATGGCTTGAAAAGCATCACTCACTGCGGAGAGTCGCTCCAACGTGAACGTGCCCCCGAACATCTCAGATCATTGAACACGAAGAGATGCTCCTACGACGCCGACAATGATCCCTCCGAATCGTCCTTCTCTGCTGCTACCACAGTAGGACAGAACTCACCAAACGACTCCGCGTCCCTCCCTTCTTCGCCTGTGTCTCCCTCTTCATTGAAGGCTGCCTTCGGTCACCGCAAGAACGCCCTCTCTGTGGAATCCGTACCCAGGCAAACAATCCTCAAGGCGTTGGCATCCGCCGGCAGAAATCACAACCTACAAAACTTGTCGTTGCCCGGCATGGTTGCCGCACATAAACAGATGGAGTATCGTCCTGGGACTGCCTCCTCCCAAAAATTATCTGCCGCCTTGTCAAACCTCACCGACAGAGCTGGTACCCCAACAACTCCTCGTTTCGCCGCCCTACAATCGCCCTGCTTTTACCACGAACGATTTGATGATGTTCTCAACATCGACAAGGTACTCGAAGAGATCCAGGGGAATGAGTGGATCTCCCACTCTCGGCTTCTCGCAACGGCTACTGGTGTGCGAGAAATATCAAAACAACTGCAACGCCGACCGATGAAGAGGGCGGTTCGTAATGTTATGATTGTTACTAAAGCAAGAGACAACCATTTGGTAAACCTGACCAAGGAACTTGCGATGTGGCTCATGAGCACTCCCAGGTATGGCTCCGAGCTTGGTGTTACTGTCTACGTAGATGCCAAACTCAAATCGTCAAAACGATTTGGTGCTGCTGATATGCTGGAGGCTCATCCTCGCTTCCAACACCTCTTGCGATACTGGAGACCTGAAATGTGTCGCAACCAACCTGAGAAGTTTGACTTGGTCCTTACTCTTGGCGGTGATGGCACTGTCCTCTTCACGTCTTGGCTTTTCCAAGGAATCGTTCCCCCCATTCTGTCATTCAGTCTCGGCAGTCTTGGATTCTTGACCAACTTTGAATATGACAAGTTCAGGGAGCAGCTGAATAAAGTGATGGGAGAAGATGGAATGCGAGTAAGCATGCGCATGCGTTTTACATGCACTGTCTACAGGGGTGGTGTGTCTGGAAAAGACATGGAAGAAGCCGAGCAGTTTGAAGTTCTCAATGAGCTTGTCATCGATCGCGGACCATCTCCCTACGTCTCAAATCTTGAACTGTATGGAGACAACGAACTTCTTACAGTGGTCCAGGCCGACGGTTGCATATTCGCTACACCGACCGGCTCAACAGCCTACTCGTTGTCGGCTGGGGGCTCTCTTGTCCACCCTGATATCCCCGCCATACTTCTCACGCCTATTTGCCCACACACTCTCTCCTTTAGACCAATGGTCCTCTCCGACAGCCTACTCCTCCGAGTCTCTATCCCTCGCAACTCCCGCGCCACAGCTTACTGCTCCTTTGACGGCAAAAATCGCGTGGAGCTCAAGCAAGGTGACCACATCACCATCGCTGCATCTCAGTACCCGTTCCCAACCGTGATGAAATCGGGCTCGGAATGGTTCGAAAGTGTGTCTACATCTCTGAAATGGAACACCAGAGGCGCGGCACAGAAAGGGTGGGACGGTATGGAAGAGAACGAGGAGCAAGGTGACGAATGGGATATTGATTTCGACGACTCAGCTTATGGGACATCTGAAGATGGCAGCGATAGTGCAAGTCCTCCTCTCAAAGCCATGAGCTTGCTCGAGGGCTAGGAGCCTTCCGCTTTTTGCTGCGTTCCGTGCTGGGCACTGGGTTTAGGGGCCTCGGTTTATTTTCATTGGCTGTTGCATTGATGGCGTTGGAGAGGCATTTTAGACAAGACAATAAAAGATACAAGATTCTGCTGGCTTGTCCAGTGGTGATGACGCTCGATTTCTGTCTTATTCTGAACCGTCCATGATTTGCCTGTACATTGCTCTCGTGATTGTTGAAACCATATATCAGGGATGTAAGGATTGGCTACAACCTCACAAGTTTTGTGGCGCTGTTGCCTGCGGGCACGAGGCTGAAGCAACTCACATCTTCGCGAGTGAATAAACTCTTCAATCTGCTAGAGCCGCGTCTGAATTCCACCTTCGACATTCTATCACCTTCTGATCATCAACCCACACCTTTGACTTCTGATGATTCAATTGTTGCGATCATTTTGAGTTGGAGCGCTCCACTCTTCAGCGTCGAGAGAACGAAGTCATTACCCTGTTTAAGGTGCCCGTGCTGCTCACTGACAGCGGGACCTAAGTTGGCCTAAACCCATCGTCACGTCACTTTAAAGAACTATTCACTCTGAACTTCTCAACTTCCAATTTTTCGGCTGAATTTATCCATCGTAGGCCTCTTTTTTTCGCAGTGTTCCTTGCTTTTGTGCCGCGCAGCAATACGAATCCCTGGAGCCTTCCGCAGATCCACAGAACCATGACTGAAAAGACCAAGATGGCAGGCAAAACAAACCAAGAAGATGATGAGGACGCAAAGAAGCATTGGAAAATAATTGGTGGTTTCGACGCTTTCAATGTACGTGACGTCGCGGCAAAATGTGAGATCGGAGTGCTAACAGCAAGTAGCCACACAGTCAGCCGATCAAGAAACGTAAGCTGAAGAGGAGAGCATCCTATGGACAGAAGAAAGTGAAACTGGTGAGGTGCGAAGAACTCCCAGAACCAGAAAGTGGTATACACGTAAGAATGGACCCTCGCTCTATTTCAATACAATATAACAAGCTTACCTCGGAATGATAGTCTCTCACATGGGCGCAAGCCATCCTCCCTCAATCGAGCGGATTTCTTAAACTGCCCGTTGAGGTACGAAACCGTATTTATGAGCATGTCATCGACGACTGGACTTGCGGTCCAAAACCAGGGTCTCCAATCATGCCATGGAAGAAAGGTCGTAAGTTTCGAGACCCGTCCTGGAGCAATGCCCCCAAAGAAACAGCAGCCCTTTACCTCCTAAGTCGCCAAGTCTACATAGACGTCGTTGGTAGCGGCCTGCTCTACAGATTCCGCAAGTTCTATTTCAGTAGCCCGACCACGATGTTAAATTATCTCTGGGTTATCAATCCACGTCATAAGGACGTAATTCGCACCATCCAGCTAGATATCGCTCTAGTCACCTATCTCGGATGCTTTGCTGCAGACCCAGCCAGGACATGTGGGCGACCCTTTGAGATGATCGCTGGCTGCCAAAATCTCCAGCACTTCACCCTCAATATCAAGTTGCATCCGAAGTACTACAGGATGCAATATAAGCCGGGCAACTGGAACCATTGGCAGCATTGGAGCCTTAGGCAAACTCCCGTGAGCATGACTGTCTCCAATACGGTTTTGGATTTGGTCGCAGGGTGTGCGTCCTTGAAAAGAATCAGGGGCCTGAAGTCATTCGAGTTGTTGTGGACCCCTACGAGGTCATCTCTACAAAATCCAGTGCCATTTGAGAAGAATAACGAGGTGCGTATCACTCAGGTTGCAGAGGAGATCAGGGCCTTGATTACGAGCAAGCAACAATGATCATGAACGTTGAGATTATCAAGCGTGGAATGGAATTTGTATCGATGATGCCTTCGTTTATTTGGGAGGCTATTACACTGTTCTGAAAGCCTTGGATGAGGTCGGGACCTCATGACGCTGGCCTTTTCTGGCGTATTTCTCTGGCACTTGTTTTGCTCTTCTTCCGCGAGTTGTGCAGATACAAAACCTTTTCTTTTCATATTGATCTGGCAGGAAGATATTGCCATGTTCTTTATATGGCTTGGTTCGACGCTGTGACCTGGGAAATTGAGAAAATGTACCTTAAGCGTTGGTACATACTTCATAACACTGTTTTTCATTGTTCCCTGAGTTGTGGAACAATTAGGTTCCATTTGATCAATGTCCCAAATGTCCCAGAAACCCAAGAACAATGAAATCAAATTTGTGTGAATGTTCAAGACAATTTGGAACATTTAGCTTTCCTCACTCCAATACATTCAAAGTGATTGTTCTAGAGATGTTGGAATAATGATATTTCGTTTAAAGGTTCAGGCTAACTCTATTTTGTTGAATGCAACGCAGTTAAACTCATCGCCGGGCCAGCTTGCAATCAGTAAATATTTGTCCTCGTAAATACCTCCCTGGGCCAGACTTCGTCCTTCGGATCATCCTCATTCAACACCCAGTGAAACTCAGCCCACATGCGGTCCATTCTCAGTGTCCCATCGGTCCATCGGCCAGCTTTCTTCTCCTGCATTCTCCTCCTAGCACGCCATTCTTCACTCATCACCTGCTCTGATTTCGTTTTCAGCAACTTGATCCTCTTTCTGCGGCTGTGGCCCTCAATATCGACCTCGGACTTTGCACTGCTAGCTTTTCGTTTCAAGCTCCCGATGGCAAACATCATCCCCTTGTGCTCGCTCTTCCACTTCTCCAGTCCATCCTCAATTTCTTCGATCCACATATCGATCTCTTGCAGGAAATTTCTTCCCCTGTTGCCATCGAATACCTTCTTCCTCTGACCCCACCAACTGCCCGGTTTCCTCGCCCAACCATGATTTCCTAATCCTTCCCCCACGAACACCTTATCAAACATGCCCTTCAACTCTTCTGGATCCCACTCTATAGGCTCCAACTGCGCCCATAAACTGAACCTATTCAACGACTCTGCAATCTTCATCCTGATCTCCGGTCCGCCCTCATTGTAAGGGACAAAATACGAAGCATCGGTGGTGAAATTCCAAAGAGTTGCTGCAGCTCTGTTCCAACCTTCATTCATATCTATGCCTCGAAATCTGTTCCTAGCCTCGAGTTCCGCTGCGCTGCACATGAAGTCTCGATCGTATTGCCAGACCTTGAGGGCCTTTTGAAGCGAGGCGGGAGAGTAAACCCAGCCACTGAGCCGTCGCTGAAGGGCCAAATTTTTGAGGTCGCCGGTAAGATCATCAATATCTGGTTCTATTTTTCGAGGACGGGGAAGAGGATTTTCGGGACCGGAAAGCATGTATCTGCGGGTCTTGGTACAAGTGGAAGGCCCGGGAGTCATGCTTTGGTGGTGCTCATGTTGGACGTGGTGCTCTTTGCGGTGGAAGTGCAATGTCGCACTGGGAGCTCTGTCGCAAGGTATAGCTCTGTTATTGGTAGGGGATATACTCTGGTCTCTTAACATTCTACATTCTGAGCGGGAGCCACAACTGGAGCTGGTGCTGTAACCTGAGCCGATCTCGTCGCGGATAGGGGTTGGGGAGACAAGCGATCTCGCTTGGCGATTAAGGGGCTTAACCGAATCCCCAAGCATGACGCCACCTCCAGAATCATCTGAAGACCAGGATTGCTCTTTGTATTTTGATATTGTGAGAGTAGTATCGAGAATAGTTGTCGAATTGGACCCAGATATTGCTTTTATCGTTATCGCATTTGCCATCGTCCCTTCCATCAAGGTGCTTTCCTTATCTTCCCACGTGGAGAGAGGTATATCTTCAATCTTCGTAGATTCCAAAGTCGGTATCTTTGTTACCGCTATCTTACCATCCGTCGTGCCTTCTTTCCGGGAGTTTTCCCTATCTCTTGACATAGGGAGAACATTGCATTCAGTCTTTGCCGATTTGAAAGTCAATGCCTCTGTCGTTGTGCGGGCACCCCCCACCTCCCCTTCTGACCAGGAGTTCTTCTCATATTTTGGCATAGAGAAAATTAACTCTTCTGCATTTTTTGGTTTGAGAGTTGATGTCTTTATTATCTTTGTCGCACCTTCCAACGCCTCCTCCCACCAAGAGCTTTTCTTTCCTGATTTCAAAAGCTTTGTGTCTCCTGCTGTTGTGATCGCACCTTCGATTGGCCATTGTGGCTTGGAATTCTCTTTGAAGCCTGGT
>Ga0302227_10002399_pt1 | contig 12924 bp, 10 predicted proteins | sample II_Palsa_N1_1_FD_193525 | JGI IMG/M metagenome (GOLD analysis project Ga0302227, IMG submission 193525) | Peat permafrost microbial communities from Stordalen Mire near Abisko, Sweden - II_Palsa_N1_1 | ecosystem: Environmental > Terrestrial > Soil > Palsa > Peat permafrost | place: Sweden...
CAAGGACCGGTAAATATCGTGCCACCTCGCCGCATACGGAATCAATCGTACGAATCTTCAGCCTGCGAGGATGTTGCAACAACTCCCATCCCAGCGAAGCATCCCTACGGAGCACTGCTTCGGCAAGCGCTCGAGTCTCACGATCAAAATCGGAACTACTCACTGGTTTGTGTTGCGCAGCATTGACCAATTGAGAGGTAACGCGCTCCCGCATCTCGTCGGTTGCCTTTACGGTGAAGGTAATGGCAAGAACCTGAGTGGGATCCTCGACACTCTCATCCGCCAGCAACTTCAGATAGCGTTGAATAAGCAGACCAGTTTTACCCGATCCTGCCGGTGCTTCGGCGATCCATGACCTATGAATATCGAGAGCTCGTTCGCGCTCCCGCCAATCTGGTGGTCGTGTATTGCCTGTATCGAACAGAAGATCACCACTCTTCGGAACGATAAATAGATCAGCCACCGCTGGCCTCCGTCGCAGGGTCTTCTTCATCGTCGTCTTCTTCAAGCAGTGATACGTTGAGTCGACACAAGAGTCTTTGCCCGCAATGAGCACATGTCTCTGGATATTTCTTTGGGCGAACCAGAGCGTCACCTGAACTAAACTCTTCTGCGAGCCCCACCAATACTTCTCTCCACCGTTCCGTCTGAGCCTTTAGCGTGGGAGCTTCCGTCAATTTCGTCGATTTAGGCAAGATGCCTTCAATAGTCTCGTAGCCTTTTAAAGCACAGTCTTCGCCCGCTCGAACCAGGCCAAACGCAACTCCTTGCAGTTGATCTGCCTGCGTGAGAATCGCATACAACGGAAGCTGCGGAGCATTGGGTCTCGCAGTCAACCAGTCACTTGGAGAGGCGGTTCCAGTCTTATAGTCGATCAGCACCTCACCACCTTCGACCATATCGACTCGATCCATGCGTACTTTCAAGCGGAGTGGCCCAATGTGAGCGTCGTCAAACTCTTTTTCGCTGAGCTTCACTTCAAAAGGCAGTGGCCGCTCCAGCTCCAGATCGAGCCACGAAGACAAAACCTTATGCAGCCGACTTCGTTGCACGTCAAGATAAGCCTCGTCCCATTCTGCTGTGTTCTTATCGATCGTTTTCCTAAGCGCCTGAGCGATGCTCCAATCCAACATTCTTTTGCGCTCCTCCGCAGTCATCGATCGCAGAGTGTCCTGTGTTCTCACCTCTTTCCAGAAAACTTCGAGCGCCTTATGTACTACGGTACCGCTCTCGGCTGCATCCAGACCGAGCTCGACCGACTCGATTTCAGTAGCCCAGAGCCGTTTCTCCGCAAACGCACGAAAGCTACAAGCTGCCTGCAACTCCAACACCTTCGCTCCACCGCGAACTACTCTGTCTGGGAGCCTTTGGACTGGTATGTTGTCAGCGATCTCTTCAAGTTCGACAGTTTGTCTTTGCGACTCATCTTCTACAAGATCGCCTATCGCAATGGACTCTAGACCCAGCTCGGCCAGCACCGGCGAGGGACGCTGCTTCCCATCTTGAGATTCCTTAGCGTAACTAAACGCAACGGTGTCTGCGCTTGCCGCGATTCGCTCTGTGATCCTTCTCGCAAGTTCGCTGTCCACGTTCACGTCGGTTGCAGGCATCTCTAACTCGCGTTGAAGATACCAAGGCAACAGGGAGTTGCTGGAGGTTGGCATCGGCCAACTCAACTCACCCGCGCGCAAGAACCATATTGCGTCAAAAGTACTTCCAGCAGCTTCCAGCGGGCCCATCACCTGCACTGGAGCCTCTCGAGACTCCGGCGCAAATATAGTCTCGCGAGCGATTCTTTCCAGCGCAGACAGGGCATCTGAGAACTCAACCCTTGCACCGTCAAAATCTAAGGTTGCAAGCTCATCAAGAGTGCTCTCCCACTTACGCCGCGTCTGAAACTCGAAGCTGTACTCCTTCTTCCCCGAACCCCACATCGCCGCAATCAGAAGCTCCTGCATCTTTTCTGCCCATTCTTCATGGGAACGCGCATCGAGTCCTTGCAGTCGGTTTGCAACTCTCTGCGTTGCACGTAAGGCACCGAGCAGCAGCGAAAGTCGTTGCTTTCGTCTTGATCGCTCCACCATCTCAACGAGACCAGACAGCGAGATCTCCGGCCGCAGCATCCGTGACGCTCGAAGTTCAAAAGCATCGAACTCCGCACGTGTGGTTCGTTCTTCATCGCTCATCGCGAAGTATGGCGATGTCAGCAATGTGCTCACCCGCTCCAAGGACAACGGTTTGATAGACCACTTTAGTAAGTCGAACGCAGTAGCAACGACCGGGACGGCCGTCAACGCTGTACCAATTGAAAACTCATAAGGTCCCGTCTGGTTAGCCGCTCGAATATCTTCAAGCTCCGGTGCCAGCACTTCACGAAACACTCTATCGATCTCCGCGCGCTCCTTCTCAAGGGAAGGCACAATCAAACCAATGGTCGCCCCGTTGTTCTCTTCGAGAAACCGTCGTATCCATCGCGCCGCGGTTCGCAACTCCTCCTGGGTATCGTTAGTTTCCACAAGAAGACGTCTTTGCGCAGTGATGCCCAGTCCCAACTCCTCAACTTGTACTCCCGTTGAACGCAAGGTGTTCACCAGGCTGCTTTGCGCCGGGTTCAAATGGTCAAATCCCACCAGTGCCACACTGCCGTCGGTAAATTTGACGAACTCAGATTGTGCAGCATCTTTTTCTAACTTCTCTCGAAGTTTGCTCTCCATCTGGGACTGTGCAAAAAACCTCTCACTCCGGCAGATCCGTTGAAAAGCATTTGCCCATCGCTGAAAAGACCGTGTATCCAAACTGCCGCCTGCCCCTTGCAGGCGCAGTTGCCCATCGTATCGGCATGTCAGCCGCCAGGCATCCATCGCCATCGCGGCTAGCGAATCAACGGAACGCAAACTTGCCAGCTCTCCGTCAGCCTCGAGTATCTTTCGCCACACCACCTGCTCCTGCGACCGATTCAGCACCATCTCTGAAGCATGACCTTCCACCACCAGGCGGCGCCAAATGCTCACAAGCCACGCGTCCCACGACATGACTGCCGCCGGTGCCCAGCTCGCAACTCCCAACTCTCGGTTGCGTTGATCCCACCCACGTCGAAAAGCCCGCGCTGCCCGCTGGTTGCTTGTAACAACAATTGCACCCTGCTCCAGCGCTTTAGCAATTTCATCTGGCAACGGCCCACGACGATCCATTCTTTGGTTATACGCTCACCGTCGCAGGAAAAGGAGGCGGCGAAATCAAGCCTCACTTCTCCGTGCCACCGGTGCAAACAGACTCATTGCCAGCAGTCCAAGGGCTGCCGCGAAGGGCAGAGCAAGTGCCAGCTGCAGCGATCCTGTCCTCGTCGAAACCACTCCCATCATCCACGGCAACGCGGCTGCTCCCAGCCCAGAGACCGCCACCACGATTCCTGCCTGGCGCGCCGTCGGTCGCTCAGTTATCAGCAGCGAGAAGGTAGCCGGAAAGAACGGCGCCAGGCTGAGTCCAAGCAACACCGCAAATCCCGCAATGCTTCCTGAGGTACGCGCCATAGCCAGGGCAGCCGTAAACACTGCTGCAAACGCCAGGCTCCATCGCTGTGTCGTCTTCTCTCCCATGCGCAACATCACTGCCGAAGCGCCCAGACGGCCGAAGGTTAGTGCCATCCAAAGGAGCAGTGTCGTGTACTCGCTGACTGCCAACGTCTTGTCCCCGTACCGCAGCGCGAATGTCGTCAACCAGCCACTCAGGCACGTCTCCAATCCACCGTAAAGCACAAGCAATCCCGCGAAGTAGAGATACACGCGTTTACTCAAACCCGACTCTGGCTGCACTTCGACATCCGCAGCGTTGAGATTCTCAACATCCGCAGCTTCTCCGCGTATCTGTACCCATAGCGTTAGAAGGCCAATCACAAATAAACCAGCGAACCCTTCGAGGACTCTCCTCAGTGCGAAGTGCGGCAGTAGCCATGCAGCCAGAAGCGCAGACAACATGGCTCCCAGGCTGAACGAAAAGTTCAACAGCGATAAGGCTGAGCCGCGATGCGCCGTGAATCTGCGTCCAGCCAGAATATTGACCGAAGTAATGATCTGGCCGAGTCCATAGCCACCCACAAACAGGCCAACACATCCAAGTCCCATAGTAGGAGATAAAGCAAAGCTGCCGAATCCTAACGCGCCCGCTATCAATCCCACTAGCAGACTCCGCCTGAGACTTTGCGACACCGTCACTCCGCCGAGAAATGCACCGCAGAACTTCGCCATCATCAGCAGGCCGCTCTGCGAATCCACCATCGCCCACTGCTTCGCCAGCAGAGGCAGAATGGGTCCCAATAAAGCCGTTCCAAGACCGGCAAGCATTAGCCCAAAATGCATCAACCCTAGAGAAGGTGCAGCCGTCTTACTTTGCTCCATCGAGTCAGCCCCTGCGTAATATCGCGTTTCAGCCATTATCATTGACTTAGGAGTTTGCCTGTGTCCCGCAAGCCTTTATTTGTCCTCGCCTTACTCGTTTTGTTCCCTGGATGCCGTCAGAACGCTCCAGCTACTGCGTCCAAACCAGCCTCACCCACAAAAACCTTCACGATTCGAGGCAAGGTAGTTTCCACAGATGCCACGCATGTCACGCTCGATGGTGAGGACGTCCCGGGTTTCATGGAAGCGATGACCATGGACTATAAGCTCGCAGATCCCACCATCGTCAGCGAACTGCATCCCGGCGACCGCATCACTGCGAAAGTCCTCGCTGATAAAGAAGGCGACACTTACGGAGATGTTCGTCTACAGGATATTGTCGTTATCGCACAAGCTCGCCCGGACTATAAACCTCCAGTCGCCTATCATGTCCCCACTGCGGGTGATGTGGTCCCTGACTTCAAGCTTCTCAACCAGAGTGCCCGCACAATCCATCTCGACCAGTTCAAGGGAAAGGTTGTGCTAATGACCTTCATCTACACTCGTTGCCAGCTTGCAGATTTTTGTCCCCGCATGAGCCGCAACTTTGCCGAAATAGAAAAAGCTCTGGCGGCCGATCCCGCTCTCTACAAGCAAACTCACCTCATCAGCGTCAGCTTCGACCCCGCTTACGATACGCCGAAGGTTCTTCGCAGCTACGGTGGTGCTTACACCGGCAACTACACCAACGAGAAGTTTCTTCATTGGGACTTCGCCGCTCCACCGGAAAAAGAGTTGCCTGCTATGACACAGTTTTTCGATGTAGGAGTCACTCCGGGTGACAGCAAATCGCTTACTCACTCTCTTTCAACGGTCCTCATCGGCAAAGACGGCAAGGTCGTCGACTGGTACCCTACCAACGAGTGGAAGCCAGAAGACGTATTGGCTGCAATCAAAAAAAGTGCGGCCTAGCCTTCAGACAACAACAGGTTGAAATTCTTCATCTCAGTACTTATGTCCACACGCACGGAGGTAGTTCAAATGAAGAAGAACACGATCGCTATTTCAGCACTTGCTATTGCACTTGTGAGTCCTTGTATCACGTTAGCTCAGCCATACGGCCCACCGCCACCAGCCCCAGGCTACGGACAAGGTCCCGGAGGCTGGGATGTTCCACCCCAGGAGTTCCGCGATATCCAGCGTCAAGGTTTCCATGATGGCATTGAAGGAGCACGCAAGGACTTCGACAACCACCGCCGACCAGATGTCAATAACCGCGATGAGTACCGGCATCCTCACGTACCCAGCAGCGCGCGCGCGGACTACCGTGACGGTTTTCGACGCGGTTATGAAACTGCCACGTCCCACCTCATGAGCGGTCCACGCTAGGATCTTTATAGATGATCAAAATACCCAGTCGAAAAGACTGGGTATTTTTGCCTGGTGATCGTAAGTAACACTCCTCGGATTGAGCTAGGAAGATTTGAGACGATCGGCCTTAAGCTTCAAGTATCCTAATATTGCGTATTATCGAGGATTCTCACTCTATGGCAAAACTCACCATCGCCTTTGGCGTCCTGCTCATTCTGCTTGGTCTTACCGGCTACGTCACCACGGGCAGTGCTCATCCCACCGCACTGATCCCGAGTGGCATCGGAGTTCTCTTTCTCTTGTTTGGCGTCTTAGCCAACTCCCAGGATTCCAAGAAGCGAATGCTCTGGATGCATATCTCCGTCACGGTCGCCCTGCTGGTTTTTCTTGGGATGATCCCTTCGGCAATCGACACGCTGCGACTCTCCCGCGGAGCCTCATTTCCTCATCCTATCGCCGTCGAAGAGAAGGGCGCGCTCTGTCTCTTTTGCCTCATCTATGTATTGTTTTGCGTCCGCTCTTTCATCTCCGCTCGCCGCGCTCGGCTCGCTTAGAGGCGCCTCAAGCGTAAACTTAGCTTAGACATGTCCTCTTCCTTCGGTCCATCCAGCTTTGGCGGCGGTATGAAGTCCGTAGACCGCCCGTCCCGCGGTACAAGCAGAGCTACGGCAGCCGACCTGACTGCCTCGCGTCCCAAGCCTAAACTTGCAAAGGTAATGCCGGAGGTCTGGAAGCTGGTCAAGCCGCGTCGCTGGCTGTTGGCAGGCAGTTTTTTGTTGATGATCGTCAACCGCCTTTGCAGCTTTGCGCTCCCGGTCTCCTCGCGATACCTGATCAACAACGTGATGTACAAGCATCAGTTGAATCTGCTTCCGTGGATCATCGGAATCGTCGCTTCCGCCACCTTCCTTCAGGGAGTCAGCTCCTACACCCTCACGCAGTTGCTCTCCACGGCTGGCCAGCGTCTCATCTCAGAACTTCGTACAAAGGTGCAGCAACACATAGGCCGCCTGCCAGTAGCTTTCTACGATGAGAACCGCACAGGCACCCTCGTCGCCCGCATCATGACCGACGTCGAAGGTGTCCGCAATCTCGTCGGCACAGGCCTGCTTGAGTTCGCAGGCGGCATCCTGACCGCAATCATCGCCTTCTGCATTCTCATCCGAATCAGCGGCCGCATGACGCTGCTCACCGTCTGCATCCTGCTCATCTTTGGTCTCATTCTGCAAAAAGCCTTCAAGACAATCCGGCCGATCTTCCGCGAACGCTCTAAGATCAACGCCGAGGTCACAGGACGCCTCACCGAATCGCTCGGCGGCGTCCGTGTCGTCAAGGGATACCACGCCGAAGAGAGCGAGGCCCGAGTCTTTGCTCGCGGTGTCGATCGGCTTCTCAAGAATGTGATCAGCTCCATCTCCGCGCAATCCCTGATGACCCTCTCCTCGACGATGGTGCTTGGAGTCGTTGGCGGCCTCATCATGTACTTAGGCGCGAAAGAGATCGCGGCACATCGCCTGGATGTAGGCGGCTATGTGGAATACACCATGCTGCTAGCCTTCCTGGTTGCCCCCGTCGTGCAGCTTGTCAACATCGGCACCCAGCTTACCGAAGCCCTCGCGGGCCTCGATCGCACCACAGAGATCCTGAGCGAACGCGAAGAGGACAGCGAGCCCAACCGCACCGTGGTCATTGAGCCGATTCATGGCGACGTTGCATTTCAAAACGTCACCTTCGCCTACGAGACTGACAAGCCCGTCCTCCACGGCATCAGCTTCGAGTCAAAGCCTGGCACCGTCACCGCGCTTGTGGGTTCCTCAGGCTCCGGAAAATCCACCATCATCTCGCTGATCTGCGGCTTCCATAGCGCCGTCGACGGCGAAGTCCTCATCGATGGAGTTGATCTCGCCACCATCCGCCTCAGCAGCTACCGCCAGCAGCTCGGAGTCGTTCTTCAGGAGACATTTCTCTTCGACGGCACCATCCGCGAGAACATCCTCTTCAGCCGTCCGCAGGCTACCGAGGAGCAGCTGATGGAGGCTAGCCGGATCGCTCGCGTCGATGAGTTTGCCGAGCGCTTTCCGGAAAAATACGACACCATCGTCGGCGAACGTGGCGTCAAGCTCTCCGGCGGCCAGCGCCAGCGCATTTCGATCGCCCGCGCCATCCTCGCCGATCCACGCATTCTGATCCTCGACGAAGCCACCAGTTCGCTCGACTCCGAGTCAGAGGCGCTCATCCAGAGTGGACTCAACTTCCTCATGCAGGGCCGTACCACCTTCGTCATCGCGCACCGCCTCTCCACCATTCGCCGCGCGGACCAGATTCTAGTCATCGAGCAGGGAAGAATCGTCGAACGCGGCACTCACGATTCACTCTACAAGCTGCAAGGCCGCTACTACGATCTCTACACTCGACAGCACGGCCTCGAAACCAATCTCTTCCTCGCTCCGGGTGAGGGCGACAAGATTGAAGAAGACCTCGCCGCCACCTCATAACGCCGAATGACTGCTAGAACAATCTAAGATCCTGACGTCCGGAGAAAAAGTGGAAGCTGCTAAAGCTGCAATGAACGTACAGGAGCAGTTTGGGCAGATCGACATCTACGTCTTTGACCAGATTCTGCGAGGCAACATCACCACCGACATGCGCGTCCTCGACGCTGGCTGTGGGTACGGCAGAAACCTCGTGCATCTCCTTCGCGAAGGATGCGAGGTCTTCGCGGTAGACGCAAACCCCGAGGGGATAGCGCACGTGCGAGCCCTCTCCGCCGAGCTGGCTCCGGGTTTGCCCTCAAGCAACTTTCGCGTCGGACACCTTGAACAGATCGATCTGCCTGATAACTTTGCAGACGTAGTGATCTGCAACTCGGTGCTGCACTTCGCGTCGGACGAAGATCACTTTCTGTCGATGATCAGCGAGCTTTGGCGTGTTCTCCGGCCCGGCGGCCTGTTCTTCTGCCGCCTGGGTTCGCGTATCGGCATGGAGTTCGAGCGCTTACGAAAGAACATCTACCGCATCAATGACGGCTCAGAGTGGTTTCTCGTCGACGAGGATATGCTCATGCGGTTGACCACGCACATGGATGCCGTCATGGTCGATCCACTGAAGACCACGATCGTCCAGGACTACCGATGCATGACAACCTGGGTGTTACGCAAACGAACAGCTCGGCCGGTCGGTAAAAGTTAATCTGCCAGCTCGAGCTGCGTCAGCAAAAACGCATAGTCGAAGGCAATCTCTTTCAGGTAGTCGTATCGTCCCGATGCGCCACCGTGCCCTGCATCCATATTGATGTGCAGCAGCAGAGGCGCGTCATTCGTCTTCAGCATGCGCAGTTTCGCAACATACTTTGCCGGCTCCCAATACATCACCTGCGAGTCATTCAGACTCGTCTTCACCAGCATCGCCGGATACTCTCCAGCCTTCAGATTGTCGTAGGGCGAATAAGACCGCATGTACTCAAACGCCTCCGTCTCATTCGGATTTCCCCACTCCTCGTACTCCGCCACGGTCAGCGGCAGGCTGGCATCGAGCATCGTATTCATCACGTCCACAAACGGCACATGCGACAACACAACGTGGAACAAGTCAGGCCGATCATTCACGACCGCGCCCATCAACAGACCACCAGCGCTGCCACCTTCAATGGCAACCCGATCACTGGCTCCATAACCCTTTGCAACCAGCTGCTCCGTGACGGCGATGAAGTCGCTAAAAGTGTTGCGTTTCACCATCATCTTGCCGGCATCGTGCCACGAATCTCCCATCTCACCACCACCGCGAATATGCGCGTAGGCGACCACCACACCACGGTCCAGCAGCGATAAACGCGAAGTGCTGAAGCCAATTGGAAGTGGATAGCCATATGACCCATAACCATAAACATAGAGGGGATTCTTTGAGTCTTGCTTGAAAGAATCGCGACGATATACCACTGATACTGGAATCTTTACGCCGTCAGAAGCCTCAGCCCAGACTCTCTCAGAAGCGTAGCGCGCCGAATCAAATCCGCCCGGAATCTCCTGTTGCTTCAAGAGTTCCGAACTGCCCGACTGAACGTCATACTCGAAGACGGATGCCGGCGAAACCAGCGAAGTATAGCTGTAGCGTAGCTTCTTCGTCGCAAACTCCGGATTCATGTTGGTGCCAGCAGAATAAACCGGTTCCGGAAACTCGATCTCTCGTGATCTGCCAAGCTCATTCGCGATTCCGAATTCGATGACGCTCAGGGTAGGAAGACCAAGTTCGCGCCGGGAACAAACGCAAAAGGAATCGAACACATCGAAGTCCTCGAGCGGCGCGTCTGCCTCCAACGGAATCAACTCCTCCCAGAAATTTCGCCCCGGTGTCTCAACTCTTGTAGTAACCACACGAAAGTTTTTGCCCACATCGTTCGTCCTGATGTAGAACAAGCCTCTGCGATGATCGACCGAGTACTCCTGTTCATCGACACGTGGCGCAAACATCTGAAACTCACCTTCAGGAGTCTTTGCAGAGAGAAAGCGGCACTCGCTGGTTGTATGGCTCCCCGCCTCCATCAGCAGATACTCGTTGTCGCGAGTCTTGCCAACTCCCAGATTGAAACGCTCGTCGGTCTCTTCGTAAACCACGACATCGTTCTCAGCGGCGTCGCCAAGGTGATGCCGGAAGAGATGGTCATGCCGCTTCGTCACCTCATCCTCAGTGGTGTAGAAGAGCGTGTGCGAGTCTGCGGCCCAGGCGATCGATCCCACCCGCTCTGCGGTGTCCGGTAAATCCAAGCCGGTCGCTAGATCGCGAATATGCAGTGTGTACTGACGAAAGCCCGTGTTGTCGGTGGAGTAGGCGAGCTTCATATCGTCCATACTGACCGATAACGCACCCAATGACATAAATGGCTGGCCTTCTGCGAGTTGATTCACATCCAGGAGAATCTCTTCTGGCTGCGACTCGTCATACGCCGCTCCCACAGCCAATCTCCTGCAATGAATCGGGTACTGCTTACCCTCCACCGTCCGAACATAGTAGAACCACCCTCGATTGCGGTATGGAGCCGACACGTCGGTCTCCTTGATGCGCGAAAGCATCTCCGTATAAAGCTTCTTCTGAAGCTCCTCTGTCGTGGACATCACAGAAAGCGTGTAGGCGTTCTCTGCTTCGAGATGAGCCAATACCTCTGACGAAGACTTATCCCTCATCCAGCGGTAGTTATCTTCGAGTGTCTGTCCGTGCAGCGTTGTGGGCGTAGGCTCCTGACGAGCGTGGGGTGGCTGGATAGTACTTTGCGTCATTAATTTGAAACTCCATTGACAGAATACAGGGTTGGTCTAGATCAAAAGGCAACCATAAGTTGAATGTGCACACCCAAATCAAGGGATGACGTTGTAGTGTTTTCTCCCGAGATAGGAGCTATCCCATGAAACCGAATTCGTCTCACCATCTGATACTTCGAACCCTGACCTTTGGAGCGGCAATTCTGTGTCCCGCAGTTTTACTTGCCCAGTCTGATCCCATGGCTTCTTCAGCATCACAGACGCAGCCAAACCGGGCGCAGCAGATACCAACCGCTACTACCTCAATGCAGGACTCCGCATCCAATGCTGGAGACGTCGGTCAGACCATGAAGGATAAGATCTTCCTTCGCAAAGCAGCACAGGGAGGCATGGCCGAGGTCAAGCTTGGCCAACTCGCTGTTCAGAAAGCGAGCAGCGACGATGTAAAGAGCTTTGGCCAAAAGATGGTGGATGACCACACCAAACTCAACAGCGACATGGCTCCCATCGCCGAATCCATGGGCGTCAGACTACCGAAAGACCTCAACAAGGAGGATCAGGCCGAGTACGACAAACTCAACGGCCTCTCAGGGAATGGCTTTGACATGGAATACCTCTCTTTCATGGTGAAAGACCATCACAAGGATCTTCGCGAATTCCGCCAGGAGGCTGCCAGCACGACCGATCCAACCCTGCAGGCTGCCGTTAGCGATGCAACAAAAGTCATTCACGAACACACAGTCATGGTCGACAAACTCGCTCGTGAAAAGGGTGTCCCCATGCCGCAACGCGGAGCCAGCAAGTCCGTGCCGGCCCCAACTTCATAGACTCGGCTCTAGGTCAGGTGATCGAGGGTGCCCCGGCACCCTCTTTTCTGTCCAAAATAAACTTGGTATAGCTGACACAAGCTCGTCAACGACATAAACCGGCACAAGGTAGAATGGCCATCGATGAACTATCTCTCGCGATGGCTCGCTGTTGTCCTTCTTACGTTCGCGCCGTCGCTTATGGTGACAGCGGAGTCAGTAAGTACGCTGCCGGCTCCCACTGGCTACGTCAACGATTTCGCCGGGGTTCTGAATCCCTCGACCAAATACAGCCTCGAAAATCTATGCACCCAGGTCGATCGCCAGGCACACGCTCAAATCGCCGTCGTCACCATCAAAACCATCGACGGGGACCAATCCATCGAAGAGTTTGCCACAGCGCTTGAAGACAAATGGAAGGTCGGCCCGAAGGGAACAGACCGTGGTGTTCTGATGATCTTCGTCATGACCCCAAGACGCGGCCGCATCGAGGTAGGCTACGGCCTCGAGGGCATCCTGAACGACGCCAAAGTCGGCGACATAGGCCGTTCTATGGTCCCAGCGGCGCAGCAGGGCGACTACAACACCGCCATCCCGCTTGGCGTCACGCAGATCGCCCGCATCATCGCTACCGACGCCGGAGTCACTCTCAACCTTGCCCAACCGGTCCACCAGTACCACCGCCAGCAGGAGCCCGTCCAGCTAAGCCTCACCGAGGTAGTCATCGGCGGCGGATTTATCCTGCTGATCCTCTTCTTCCTCGTCAAGACCGGCAACACCGGCCTGATCTTCTTCCTCCTGGGAAATCTGATGGGTGGAGGAGGCGGAGGTTTTGGCGGTGGGCGCGGGCGCGATGACGACCGCGGAGGCGGAGGTTTTGGGGGCTTCGGAGGAGGAAGCTCTGGAGGCGGAGGAGCCAGCGGAGACTTTTAGGGCCACAAAGTAAACCAGGGGTTGCAAATAAGACAAAAGAAGCCGGTTCCAGTGATAAAGTACAGCCGGAGACGCTATCAGTCGGCGGCATCGAAATTCAGACGAAGGGAAATTGAGGAAACATGAAATCTTTATGGGTTGTGCTTGGTGTCGTAGCTCTTCTCATCGTCGTTCTGCTCTTTGTAGGAG
>Ga0302227_10002400_pt1 | contig 12921 bp, 12 predicted proteins | sample II_Palsa_N1_1_FD_193525 | JGI IMG/M metagenome (GOLD analysis project Ga0302227, IMG submission 193525) | Peat permafrost microbial communities from Stordalen Mire near Abisko, Sweden - II_Palsa_N1_1 | ecosystem: Environmental > Terrestrial > Soil > Palsa > Peat permafrost | place: Sweden...
CACCTGTATGTGGAAATGGTATTCAAGAGTGAGTTCTTGCAGATGTTGCGGGAATCCATGCTAATGTCCATGTAGAGAAGGCGAAGAGTGCGATGAAGGGTCTCTGAATGGAGAACCTGGCTCAAATTGCACCAAAGACTGCAAATCGTGTGCACCACCTCCACCTCCACCTCGATGTGGAGATGGGCATATTGATCCAGGAGAAGAATGTATAATACCCCTTCCCATCGCAAACATCCCTACAGTGCCTCCCGTTACTCTTCTATTTTGTTAATTTATGCTGTGAAGTTGTGCTGATCTAAAGGGCAGGTGACAATGGAGCAGAAAACGGCACACCTCAATCAGATTGCGATGCGAATTGCCACAAATGCATGCCTCCAGGTCCTCCAGGTCCTCCTAGTCCCCCTACTCCTCCTACTCCTCCTAGCCAACCAGAAAATTGCCCCTGCCAGACTTGTAATCCGAGCTCCAATTTGTGCACTATTACGACGAGTTGTATCAATACGCCAAGTGGGAATGATTACTGTGCTTGCAGGGCGGGATATAGAGCTGATGGGTTGGCGCCAACGGATCCGAAGCAGTTTAGATTGGCCTTCCCGGGACAGGAGTATAGGGTGTTTGTTGCACCAGGTGTGAGCTGTGATACGCTCTGTACGAACCCGTTTCCAGGGCCGCAAAGTTGTCAGGAAGTGCCTGTTCAGGGTTCATGTTAGTTGTTTTTGTTTCTCGGCGTTTTTTAATTTTTGTAGGGGAGTGACTTGTGATTGACGGACTGCTGGAGTTCACGGGAACCTTCTATTGATTTCTTGCTTGTCTTAATTAATCATTCTTTGTCTAGCACAGAAATAATATTCATTCATTGTCATATAAAAGTCCTGAAATCGAAAAATATCACAGTCGAAGCAGCACAAGGAGGTGCTCGCTAAACAGCCCCCCAAAGTTTAAGCTTCATACACTATTCCAGGCCTGTAATCTTAACTTGCAAGCCTGAAATTTAGGGGCCAGTGAGTACACTTTTTAGTGCTTACTTCCCCCTCGAGCAAGTGCCAATCACGAGCCCTGTCTTGAAGCATGCAGCTTAGTCAATGCCAGATCCCACAAAAATACATCCTGATCTTAGGCTTTTGCTCTCCTAAGTCTCGGACAGGAATTATAGACCACCTGCCTCATGATAATTCGAAGCCCAAAATGCCGTATTCCAAGAAGAAGCCACCGCAACTGCTTGGACTTCCATCACAGCCCCGGCACAGCAGAGTGATCCGCTCCGAAGGCCCGCTTGACGAGGAGGCTCCTTTCGATTTCACTCGATGTCCAAAGTACGAGTATCTGCCGATTCAAGCCCACCAAATTCGTCTCATAACCCTACGCGGTGGGAGATCCCAAGCGCCTCTCCGTTGCCGGTTAGAAGCTTTGGATTTCGCCAAAGTTCGAGAGAGGAAGAATTACAGTGCTCTGTCCTATTCCTGTAAGCATTTGCCATCATGTGATATCATTAGATGTGGAATATCTCATCCTAATGGGTTCAATTCTGAATCTCTGATGTCATTTAGGGGGAAGCGAAAACGCAGTTCACCCCATCCTCATGGAAGAGGACAATGGTTTGGTGCGACAACTTCATGTGAGACCGAACCTCTATCGAGCGTTGCGTCGACTACGAGCAGGACCCAGCGTCGACGTCCGACTTTGGGTTGATGCACTCTGTATCAATCAAAGTGACAATGTGGAGAAGACTCATCAGCTCCCAAAAATGCTTGTGATATATCATTCTGGGGCAAATACCGTTATTTGGCTTGGAGAGAGCAATCCAGGAGAAGCCGATTCGGAAAGAGGAATTCAGTTCGTCGAAGACATCATCAGCATCCGGATACTCAAGTTTCTTCTCGAGAGCCCGACGGCAATACACGACTGGTTAGCATTCGCAGAGCTCTTGACAAGGGATTGGTTCTCCCGAAGGTGGATAATCCAAGAGGTGGCCGCGAGTCGCCTCGCCACTATCCGGTTTGGCGGCATCGAAGTTAAGTGGTGTGACTTCGTTGAGGCCATTGAAATATTTTTCCGAAGCTATGAAGATATCCAGAAGTTGTGCATGGAGGATCAGGAAGTATACGCTAGCTGGATACTTTTAGGAGGGAGTCTTCGCCAGGCTCCAGCGAAAGCATTGGTGGAAACCACGGTCAACGTCTTCCGGCATTGGGAAGGTACTGAACTTCAGAGTCGTTGGCCATTGGAAAGGTTGGTCTTGAAGCTCAACAGCTTTCTCGTCACGGATCCAAGGGATACTATTTATGCTGTGCTTGGGTTAGCAAATGACAATGTTCTGGGACTTGGTGAACACCCGCTTGGAGCAGATGACAAGATGATGGTCGGAGATTATAGAAAGAAGCCTTTGGAAGTGTACATCGATTTCTTTCGGTACGCCGTCTTGAAGAGTAGGTCTTTGGATATACTTGTTAGACGTTGGGCTTCTCCGGTAACTAGTTGCCCTCAAATGGGTGTAGAAGAGATAACTCTCCCTTCGTGGATCGGAGTAGTGGATGCTTCGAGGATTGAGAAGAGCTTCATTGGCGAGCCTGGGAGAAGTCCTTACAAAGCATGCTCAGACACCGTTGCTCAATGCCCATTCGACTCGAGAGATCTCCACGATGGCATATTAACCGCGGGCGGGGTTATTCTTGGGGCAGTAGAGGAGACGTCAGGTTTAATCGTCAGTCTCGATGATGTTTGGAAATTTGGAAGCTTCTATAAGGTCAAGAATCCTATCGACGACAAAAAGAAGGTGCCGGGCTACTTATGGAGAACGTTGGTGGGAGACCGAACCTGCGATGGCGAAAATTCTCCTCGATGGTATCAGCGAGCCTGTTTGTATTGGCTTACACATGCATCTGAGGAGCTTGAATTAGTCGCTGCATACAAGAAACGTGTGGAGGAAGTAGTGTTGGGTAGGAAGCTCTTCACATACGAAACAGCTGCCGAATCCAAACCAAGAGGGATTGGACCTATCGACATGAAACCAGGAGATCTTGTCTGCATCCTTTTTGGATGCTCCGTGCCGGTGATACTCGGGGAGTATGATCCAATCAGTAAGACTTACGCGTTCATTGGGGAGTGTTATGTTCATGCTATGATGGAAGGGGAACACTTCTGGGGTCTTGACCAGGAATCGATCGTGAAACAAACATACGCATTCAAGATACGATAAAAGAACGGAGTGCAATTGCACGCATAAATCATTCAATGGGATGCTTCGTTTAAATCAACCAGGGTATTTTATATCTCTCATGTTCAAACGAAAAGTTCGCTGAACGCTCGCAGACAAAAAGAATATTCTCCTTCAGAAGATATTTTCTACAGCATCATCCAGACTCCAAACACCATCGGAACTCCCACCCTCTCTTTTTTGACCCCGCTCACGCTTCACACAATCAACTTTAAGCTTCCCCGAGTAACTTTCAGGGGCTTCCCTATGCTGTTTCCTCTGGAGAAGCAAGCTAGAATGAGAAAAGAAGCAATACACTTAGCGCAATGTTGGGATCTGGCTTCAGCCAAGAAGCACAAAGCGGGAGAGATCTCACAGCGGTTATCAGGTTAGAATGAATGTTTCAGAAGGGCAAATCTATTGGTTGTATATGAAAGTGACGAGACTGTAAAGAACCGTAGAGCAGGTCCAGAAAGTTTCTCCCGAGCCTCAAGACAAACAAAGTGAGTGAACAGCCGAAACTCAGCCAATGATAATTCTCCGAGATAATTTCCCTCCACTTCCGATTCGTTTCTTTGGTAGACCGAGTACGAGTTTGTGTAGCACCGTCCACACAGACTTCTTGCCGTATGTGGACGACCTCTCACTCTCCCTTTCTCCGTCGTTCACCTCTCGTCTTCGCTCGAACGATGTTAGCTTAACTTGAGTAAACTTCCTGGTCGGACTTTGAACACTAACCTCCTACTCATTGCAACCTGGAGTATCACAAGCTTGCAGTTGAAAGCAGCATTCATTGGAGGGAGCAGGACAAATGAGACATCGCTTCTCAAAAGCTGGTTCGAACGGCACGTACTCAGAAGGCACAGCAACAACGATTGTGATAAGCAGAACAAAAGTTGCAACGGAGAACTTCATTGTGAAGTAATGATTGATTGAAAAAGCACAGTGATATGTGAGATCGATTTTTAGATTTTAATGGATATGAATTTTTTGGAGTTAAGGATGCTGTTAAAGAATGGGGAAGGGTTTTCAAATAGTTAGAAGGAAGAAAGAGGCACAGCAGAAGGAGCGTTGCTTAGTCTTGAGGTTACGTTACAAGACTACCTTGGATACTCGAAACGAAGTCTTTCCCAATTCGAAAAAGATATGCAGCACTGACGATGGGAAAAGTTAACGTCAGCGAGTAGAAGAGCAAATCGAGCTCGGGAACTGCAGGATGAAAGCCTCTTCAAATTAAGTCTTACATTCTGCGCCTCTCTTCTGCGTCAACTTAAGAAGAAAAAAGGCCGAGAGCGAGAGACTTGAACCGGATAAAGTATGGAAAGCGTTTTGAAGCGGGGTCGGACACCACGCAAGGGTAACCTAGAATCCGGTGACACCCCGCAATAGACTTCCCAATCTAGTGACCTTGGAGCACTTCTTGGAATCCAGTAGAAAAGAAGCTTTTTCAAAAGTTCGAATCTTACATGCCCCAGCTTGTTATGTTGCCCCGCTAGCGGCTAAGTGCCCTAGGGAGGGAAGCCGGACCGATGCACCAGAAGCTCGCTTCAACTTGTCCCGAAAAGCATGCGAGGGACCGGAAGGCCGAGCCGCAGAGGGGATTCTTTCGAAGCCAGAATACTCAATCGAGATAGACTTTCGTAAGCTCGTGAACAGAAGTGAACCCACCTCACTTAAGCTACTTGTAAAGAACTTGTGATCGAGAACCAGAGAACAGAGGGGGTAAACATTATGGACAAGGAGGTAATCATAGAGCAGTCCACTTGGCAGATCAACTATGGGCTCATGCTTCATAAGCCCATAAATACAGCACTTCCCTGCAAATCCACAAATAAAGCTCTAAATTCCTGATCTTCTATCTATATTCTAATCCATTCTTTATTGTTCAGCTAAGCCAATTCCATGAGTGAGTGAGTATATCTTGAAGAGACTTGTAAAACTTACTTCATTGACCTCGATATCTCCTGGTGAGGCCACTGGATTTAGGCCCACCAAATGGAGACCAAACCAAAACCCCTTGAATGCATAGGCCCACCATCAGGAGCTTTGTGATTCCCAATTGCATTGCGTTGCATCTTGCCTGAATATTATCGAAGCAGCTTTCTTTATTGTGGAAATGTACGTGGGATTGAGATTATGTTGAGGACTATAGCTGCAACAGGGAAGGTCGAGATAGCGAGAAAAGCGAACTTCCATGAGATGTAGAAAGCCAGTCCAAGCGATGCCAGTGAGCTGAATATCTCGAAGATCAGGAAACCTAAAGGTTGGGGGAGAGCTAGTTGAAGTTCTCGAAATTGACTGATGAGTTCGTAGTTATTAAAAATAGAAATAGCTTTGACCTACATCTGTATTCTAATTAGAAGGGCCCCAATTCCATCTTGCTGAACATCAAACCACTCCATCCCCTTGTCTAACTTGCCTTCGAACATTCAATCTCGGGCACTCTTTGCCTGTGACTCACCAAAAGTCATCCAGAAGGACCAAAAATGCTTCTTCGACAATCCATGCGCAGCAGCCGAGGGCAGCCAATGCTGTACACCATTTGACAGTGTCATCCATCATATTTTCAGGAGTAGCAGTTCCAGCACCGTACTTGGTCAATGCAGAGAAGATCTTCCCAAAGAAGATGGCAGCCGTAGGTCTGAAGAGGAGAGAAGCAAATGTCAAAATACGAGCGATAGCAATTGTCAGGCCATGTTCTCGTGCTGTGAAAACGAACATAGAATGTCATGAAGAACTGAGATTTGGGGATTCTGCTCTACGGTGGTCATCTGAACACAGAACGCTCTTGCGCTTTCAAAGCATTCGAAGTCGTTCTTGGATAATATTGCTCTAGTGAGTAACAGAAATTTTCAAAACTCTGAACTTTCTCTTTCTGAGATCGATAGACAGAGGTTAATTGAAATATGACAGTAGCCCTCAAAAGGGGAGAGAGGCTGAAGTAGAACAATATTTAAAGAGAAAAACGAAAATAATAATAGTCTTCAGATTGTGACCTTAGTGTTATGCATTGGTTGTCATAGAGCGAGAAGTCAATATTGTTAATTGAAGCGAATAATGCAAGAACAATGAAAACAGTAAAATTTCGCCTGCACACTGCCTTTACTGAAGACGGTGCAAGGCTTCTAAAGAAGTACTATAGTCATGGGGAAATAAACAAAAAGACGAATATCACGTGTATCGAGGCAAATAATAGGAATTCTTGACCAAGGTATTGCAGGCAGAAATACAAATTGTTTACCTATCTAGCCATTAGCATAGACAGCGAAGAGACTCAATTGTATGCCATTAAATTTGACTTCGGCCGGCCCTTCTGGTGCTGGGTGGAATAGGTTTGAACTGGACCTGATTTTATTCGAGGCCCAGACCCCAGAACAGATCTCCTATCAGAGTATCGCGGATTGCTGTCTCATACTGTAGATCTTTGTCACGTCAACGTCGTGTCGACCTCTGATTGTGAATGGCAACTAGAAGCCACATGAATCGATCCCAGCCCTCACTTCGGATCCTCCGCCTTGTTATCTGCCGGTATGCCATTGTTCTGCTCATAAATCCAGTCGTTCAGGCCCAATTTGTTTCTCGCGATCTCGATGGCATAGAATTGCATCCGGGGAACTATGCAAGTTAGCGAGGCTCAATAGAACCGCCATTTGGATCTCTTACCGAAAATGGTCTCGTTTTGTCCATACTCCCATTTCGGATTGGATCTGATTATGGTGCCAAAGTTGTAGTCATCAATCTTCTTCTCATATGCCATCATGAATTTCCGCCACCGTTCCTTGCCGGTTTTGCTCTTCATCTCGTCTTCGTCGATTGTAGCCGCCGGGTCAAACTCAGGGAAATCTTTCTTCAGATGCTCGTATATTTCATCATCCATCTTAGTGAGTCTGAGGGATGATCCGCGGACCTTTTCGAGGATGGCCCAGTATGTGGTCATATGTTGAACAGCTATAGTGGGGTCAGTGGCGGGGTAATTGGAAGGTATGGAGGGGGAGGTTGCAAACCTTTGACGGCAAATTGCTTCTCCATCTGCGGATAATTTAGCAACCTGCACAGGGAAGGTGAAGTTCAGAGGGAGTGAGGTCCTTACATCTTCGAGGTTCTCCGCCTCTTCAGGGTTGAAGTTTGCTGGTGGTGCTGCAGACATGGTGGGAATGCTTTTGGAGTGGCACAGGTGATTTGTTTGGTTCAGTAATGCCAGGCGGAATCTCTTTCGAGTCTTAATTCTTATGCCTGTCTGTTTGCTTGGAACGCTCTGATGAAGTAAGACATCAAGGACTGTGGGAGAGAGGTTAAGTAGGAAACTTGACAAAGCCGGAGATTCTTCGGCTCAAACCCAGCACCAATCATACTGTAGAGCAGCTTAGTCAGCGGCCCATCTAGAAGCGGCTCGTGCCTTCCACAACAACATACTTTTTTCATTCTTCATTCGAAATTGTTATGACCAAGCAACGAAACCCAGAAGTCCAAAACTATCTAGATCTAATTAGGCATCTTCAAGAAAGAATCTTTCGCTTTCTTGGGTTCGCCCTGGGAAGCGGAATATTTACCCCAAATCTCGAGTCCCTGGCAGGTTTTGGCTCGATGACAACCCTTCATAAATCCTGAGATCAGCCTCCTGTACTATGATTAAAGGCCGGGTAACAGCTGATGAGTAGTAACATGGCGTGCGGTTTTGGCTCCAGAGTTTGTCTATGGGAAGAGACAGATTCTGGCCATAATGCTGCTCCTAGCAAAAATTTGTGACTTGACCTCCGAACAATCCTAGACGAAACCCGACTCTGCACCATCGAATGATTGGATAAAGCTCTAAACTGTTTGCCGTGAGATGGGAAGTACTTTTGGAGTATGTTTTCTGAACCTTTGTAAGCTGTACTCATTGTATTGGGCCATTTCAGAGATTGATATTCATTTTTAATTTGATACTTATCTGCTTAACCCCTGCCAATTCACTTATGTTCTTAAATAGAGCCTTACATGCTGACAGACGCTTTCAAAATTGTTATTGATACCAATAGTTTCTCCTTCCGTTTTCCTTCGATAAGCTTTGTTTGCCATTTCATACCAAAGGTGATATTTCCTGAGTTGGGGGATGTTAAATTTATGGATTCATTACTCTCTGGTCTTGCAAACATCCAATTACTGTCGAATTGATGTAATAAGTGCGTCAATTTTGCTGAATACCACAGTCTTGTCATTGGCAGCCTGTATGGCAGCCGGTAGCGTGGACTATTTCAGCGGTTGTCCTCGGCTTCTTGGAAAATGCAAAGAACCTTATCTAGTGAATTAAAGAAATTGTTCAGGTCATTGCCAAACCTGAATCGCTCGAGCAGTGTGCAAAGTCTGTCAGGAAGGACCACGAATCTTAGTACTGGCAATCGTGGATCATTTCCCCTTCGGAGTTGCAATTTTGGAAATGAGCGGCATATATTTTCTGCAACGGGGTATAGTCTGAGCAAGACAAAATTCTCCTAGTCGTAGTCATATAACAAAATGCAAGAAAAGCATTTTCATCATTGTCCAGCCATTTGTGGTCTATTCGCTCCAAGATGTTCCAGATCATTGGAAATGTCTTAGCGTGTTTTTATCACCTTCGAGCAACTTCCCCTTTCCATCCTCCCAACAGTCATTTGACAGCAAATCACTTCATCAACCCTGCACCTTAAACTTATCTACCTCAATTGTTGAGCAAATTGCCCGTTTCCCAATAGTAAGACTCCTACATCATCTCACGAACGCTCTGACATTGTTGCAACAGTGTCGCTCCGCCGATTTGGCTCCCTCCGGTCTTCCCTGGGTTCTTCCCTCCGCTCCTCGATCTCGAACTCCTCGAACGAAAACCGGCAATCCCATATTGGACGACCATCTTTGCAAAGTTCGCAAAGCAGTTCCCAGAGCAGTTTCCAGGGCCAAATCAGCAAGTACACGTCCGCGCAGTCGCCAGTTGAAACTCTGCTCCCAATCGAGGAGGAGAGATACGATGCATACTTTGACAGAACTGTTGATCTCTTGACAACTGTAGCTCCTCATGAGATCTCAATTGATCAGACCGAAGTATTCCAACAGCTAATTGACGACTACGAAAAGAAGAATGAAAAGCACATATTTCCAACCTTTCCAGCCGATATCCGCCAAAAAATTTACAGCCTCTGCTTCAACGATTGTGCATCACGAAAGATCAGTCTATCTCCAAAGTTCGCAACGAGAGCAATATTTCCCGACGACTATTTCGCGTCTCCGTGGAATGTCCTTGACCCTGTTTGGGGCGGTCTTCGAGCATCTAGAGCACTCCGCAACGATCTGATGAATTACTTCTGGACGACATACCACTTCCACGTCACTCTGAATGTTTTCAGTGGTCCAGTATTCTCACCACTCTCGCATGTATGGCTCCTGAAATTTCTGGACCGTATCCAGCGATTGACCATCGAATCCGACTTTACAAGATTTGGTGGCAGCTCTTTGAAAATTGCTCCAGCATTTGGGCACAACAACGATAAGGTGGAAGATCTCCTCCTTGGGCTGATTAAGAGGTTAGTGGAGCGTTCAGATAGGCTGACTATGGCGGAACTGAATCTCATGTGCCGGCGATATGCTGGCTGCCGTCTTTACACTGACGGTCCTACCAAGTTTACCGGTTAGTTGACCCTGTCCACCAAGTCGGATGATAAGCTGATCGCCGAAGTCGAGTATTGTCCTGAAAATCCAATATATATCTTCGATGCAATGGCAAATCTTCGTGGTATTCTGCAGCGCTGTCGTGTGTCAGGATTCATGCTTGACTACACGAAGCATCTTCTCACAGCTGCATTCGCTGACGGAGACCAAAAGCCCGAATTCATCGAACCCAGCGACTCTGCTTGGCCACCTATGTCTCCGCCATTAGTGTCTCCACCATTTGCGCCGCCTCCCTCTACCATTGATTCAGACTCTGCTTCGAACCTGCGGTCTACCTCCCCCTTTCCGCCCTTCGGTCTTGGAATTGAGTATTGCGACTTGTCCCCAGACGACGCCTCGACCCTTTCTCCGGCTTCCGCCTCCCCACCTGCAATCCTTGGACTGCACCACAGCAAAAGCTTTGCGGAAGAGGTCGAGGAGGGGATGAAGGGATACAGCATACTTTCCGACTACCCACTCACTCTACAGCGCACCGATGGTTGGGTTAATGAGCAGTTGGGATGCGACGAAACTGAGACTACACTGAAAAGTAGCAATCAACCCCCTTTTGATGCGCGGGGATCGATGCTCTCCAATTCTTCCAGCCAAAACCATCAAACGAGCTCTATCAATTCGACGAATCCTTATTTCAGTGTGCGGGGGTCAATGATTTCGGATTCTTCTGGCCCAACTGGGGCATCGACTCCTCGTTGTCAGCCTGTACAACAGGGAGGAATCTTATGTGCGCGTACTTTTGCGATTTCAGATGGGTCTCGAACTCCATCTCCCGAAAGATGCTCGACACCGAAATCCCCGGAAGCCTTGAACGAATTGAATGAGCGAGATCCTGCTTTCATTCGGGCCCTGAATGCCATGAAATCGCAGTCTCAGATCGAGGCTAACGAACAAGATCCAGCCTTCATTCGAACCGTGGAAGCTATGCGATCCACCTCCCAAATCCTCACATCACCAATAACCCCAATAACTGGTGAGTATAGACCCCCGTCTTTCATGTCGACGACTGCAACTACGATTGAAAGCCCTGCTGAACGGTTTGTCCCGAGTGCAAACGTTCCAAAAAATGGCAGTGCTGGAATTATTAAGCGGAGATATTTGTCACTCATGGGCAGATTTCGAGGTCGCACGAATTGATTACAATGATGTCCGTGAGTAGTTTGCAGAATTTGCAGTTATTGCCTAGCTTTTGAGGGAGGTAGGAAGCAAAGCAAAGTTCTTCTTCTTATGTATCAATAGGAGAGTACTTTAGAGAGATCCGATAGGTTTTCAGGCGTGGTCTTCAATATGTCTAATTCGGTTGCTTCGTTTGCAGTCACCCGGAATCAAACTGTAAGGATCTTATCCACACTCTCTTGCTTGCCGTGAGGTTTTATCGAGACGCCTGTAATCTCAGATTTCTGATTCTCAATTTCATCCAAATCTGATTTTCAGAGCCAACTCTTGTCTAAATGCTGCGTCAAGTCCTGTTCCGCCTCGGTAGCCCTTTCAACACCATCGAGGGAGGGCTGTCAAGGTCACGTGATTCAAACCACCCCCCTTTTCTAGCCGAGAAGTAGCCGCTCGAGGAACTTTGGAAGGATAATTCAGATCAGGAACAAGTTGCAATATCTCATTAATGGGTCCGAATTATTGCATGTTAGATGCAAACACAACCAGCAAGCTGCTTCTAGCAATAGTGAAGGAGTCCAGGAGATGAGGAAACATGTGCAGGACCAACGCACGAGAGAGAATTCATTTTTTCTTGCCCTTTCTTCTGCAGATATTTTTGGTAATTGATAGTTAAACACTCTACTGTTTTCTGTCTGGACTTGCTGCTTCTGAGGTGTACTGTTCCTTTGTGATATTAGAAACAATTTGTCTTGTTCGCCTGACGGTTTAAAAACGATAAAAGCTAGTATACAAAAGACTCTAAGTTCAGTTATACAACAGATAAATGTGATGATTTGAATCTTTCCAAAGGTGGTATGGCTAAATATTGCTGTTGGTTGGAGCACAGGCCAACGCACATTTGGACGGTCACAGTTTCAGGGTAACTCAAATCATGTATGCCACAGTTTAAATTTGCTTTGTGTTATCGATACGCTAAGCCCCGATCTCCGTCATTACCTCGCACACAAATAGTGAAGTTAAAGTTCCATTTCTCAGCCACGTCATTCTTCTACAACACCAAAGGACAAAACATTCGGCGCTTCCGCTCCAGAGGACATATTCACGAGCCTGTTCCAGTCTTTCTACAGGATCATCCCTAGGTCAGTTGGTCAATAATGGCATATATGAGCAGCCTCGAGGATTTCCGCAAGTACCCTATGCCATATTACCGTAGGAAAAAACGCTAAACTCAGCAGCACCTCTTGTACTCTGCGAGTGGAGTCGAAAAAATCGAAAAAACACTGGAGAAGGCCATAGTCTTCGAGCGTTATGGACCGAAGCAGAGTTTCTCGTTTTCAATAAGCTACGAGCTGGGCATCACCACCAATACCTTGAAGCAGTGATCCGCGAACAAATGCGTCGGCCCCTGGATAGCTATTACCGACAAAGTTATTTTTTAAATGCGTTGAGAGTTCTCAATAATCTCTACAGCAAGAATGCACTTGCAAAGCTTCCAACTTTGCGAGAATATTCTAAAGTGCTACGAGATCGCTCTCTCTTTTCGAGATATATCCTGGACATGAACCAACGATTTGGCGACTACGAGGAACTGCACGCAAAAGCTATCGATGGAGCAATAGAAGTTAGGCTTGGTAGATCCATTCAGAAAAATATAAAACGCTCAGCAGTAGCTAATTATATCTCTTAGTCGCCTTTAAGGAGTTTGACTCGGAAGCCAATGAGCTTCTCTTATCAATGTGGGATGAGGCACGTCGGTGGCATGAAGATAATAGTAATGGTATGCTGGTTCATGTCTCCCGGTGAAGCCATTACTTAACATTAGTAGCAAATCATCTTCGAATATGCCTCAGCGCTGATCGCGTACAAGAAGATATTCAATACGAAGAAATGTCAAAGAGCTGGGGCGAGGAACGAACTACAACCAACCGGGAACGAGTACA
>Ga0302227_10002402_pt1 | contig 12910 bp, 7 predicted proteins | sample II_Palsa_N1_1_FD_193525 | JGI IMG/M metagenome (GOLD analysis project Ga0302227, IMG submission 193525) | Peat permafrost microbial communities from Stordalen Mire near Abisko, Sweden - II_Palsa_N1_1 | ecosystem: Environmental > Terrestrial > Soil > Palsa > Peat permafrost | place: Sweden...
GCAGGTAACTGCGGCCAATCTCGTCAACGTTCAACTCCGGGCAGCGCTCATAAAATGCTGGCACGAGCTCATCGATGTCAGGCATCTGCGGATCGGCGCCGTAGGAGACGACCATTGGATTCCAATGCCATAGCCAGAAGGTTTTGGTGGCGAGATCGCGTTCGAGCTCGGTGGTGAACATCACCCGCGAGGCAGCGCGAAGAACCCAATACTGCGCGAGTATCCAGTAAATCCACTTCTTCACGTGCTTGAGTGGATAGCGGCGCTTGAAGTAAGGATCGAGCATGCCGTGCGTGAAGACCAGGAAGGGCTTGTGCCCGGCGACCGCGAGCAAAGCCGCGAGCCCGGTGAACTCCCAAAGTCCATGCACGATGATGCCATCGAAGCGGTCTCGATTCTTGATCAGCCACGGAACCAAGCGAGGGGAGTACCAGGATTTTTTCCGATTGCCCAGGGCGTGTACCGAGAAGGGAAACTCGCCGAGAAAGGGAGCGTCCGGGCTGTCAAGGGTTACCACCTCTGCCTCGTAGCCGGGCGGGCGGTAGCGAATGATCATGCGGATCGCTTCGGTCGGACCACCGGCCGCAGGGTTGATGGAACCGACGATGTGCAGAATTCTCATGGATAGCGTGAAAGAGGTGCAAGTCGCTTCTCAACCAGCAAGCGCACAAGTCTAAGATTACCAGTCCTTTGAACTTCGTGTTACCGCAGCAAGGGCACGTCGCAGACCCTGTATATCTTCTTCATATGTCCAGGTGCTGATGCGCCTTCGTGCGGCCTCACCCATCGTTGCAGCGGAGCCGGGACTGAAGAAAACCCGGTGCAATGCCTGGGTAAGTGCGGGGATATCGCCGACAGGAAAGACGCAGCCCTCGACTCCGTCGGTGACCAAATCCGCATGGCAGCCTACGTCTGTACTTACGATGACGGGACATCCCGAGGCCATGGCTTCATTGACGATCAGCCCCCACGGCTCGTGCCGGGAGGGAAGGACGAAGACGTCGGCAAGCTGGAAGAAACGCGGTAGCTCCGATTGATTGCGAAACCCTGCGAAGCGCACGTCTTCGAGACGTAGCTGCTGCGCCTGCGCTTCCAGTTGAGCACGCTGTTCTCCGTCGCCGACCACGACGAGGTAGGGGCGATTTTCAGGTGTCCGGGTTTCGATGAAGCGGCTGTAGGCTTCGAGCAGGTGATCCGCATGTTTGCGCTGCTGGAGCTTGGAGGCGAACAGGATTAGGGGTCGTTCCGGCGACAGGCCAAGTTCGGTGCGCAGTTCGTGCTGGCGAGGGGCAGCGGCCGCTGCCAGGTCGGCGAAGTATTCGTTATTGACCGCATAGGGCATGAGGAACTGCGGAACGCTCGCGCCGAAGTAGTGCGTCCAATAGGCGGCGTTTACCGTTCCGATGGGGAGAACCGCGGAGATTCCTTTACTCAGCAGCTTGAAGAACGCCGACTTGATAGCGAGCCTCGATGGGGTGCGTGCACGATCGGCTAGCCAGGACTCTGCGCGCAGGAGGACGGGAATGCCCAGTGCATTGGCGGCAAGGATGGCTTGCAGTGAGTTGATGCTGGCGTAGCCGTGCACCCATAAGGCATCGAACGCAGGGCTGCCGTCACGCTGTTGCAGGCGATGAAAGATGCCACGGCTGATGGGGGCGGTCGGCGAAACTTCTCCCGTGTCGCGCAAAGGCCGCAGGAACTCAGAGCGATAGCCTTCGAGCAGAGGGGTGTCCCACGCGACTTCTACGCCGAAGCCGCGATCTTTGTATCCGCGGACCGAGAAGTCTGAACCGAAGAGGACGGTGAGGTCAATATCGGGCTCAAGCGCGATACGGCGCAGCAGGGGAGCCTGATATTGAATTGGATGGCTGACAAGGTAGGCGAGGCGCACCTTGCGGCGTTCCGTCCCATCGCTCGATGGATGGAGAGAATCCGTCATGAGTAGGGGACTCCAGGTTAGCGTTTAGCGGAAGATAAGCGCAAAGTCGAGAATCCCGAGCGCGGTTCCTAAACCACCCGAGGTGATGAACTGCTTGAATGGAACGGCTGGCAGATACACGATGTCGTTTGGCTCGAGGATGGGATCCGGGACTTTTCCATCGAGAACCTTCTTGATGTTGTAGACCGCTACGGTGCGATGATCGCCAACCGTGCGGATGATGCGTAGATCGCCGAACCTTCCTTCCCATTTGATGCCACCTGCGAGGGCGGTGGCCTCGGTAAGAGTGAGAGGGGTGTAGGCATTCAAGGGAATGGTTCCAAGCGGGCTGGTGAAGGACCCAAGCATGTAGACAATTCCGATTCTCGAGACAACGATCACATCGCCGGGAAAGACCGGAATGTTGCCAAGCGAGCTAAGCAGTGGATCGGTTCCCAGATCGACGACAAGGGGCTTTGGAACGCCGGGGCGATTAATCGTAATCACGTGACTCGCGGTTGGGGGAAGGCCACCCGCTGTGGAAAGGACTTCGAGCAGATGACGCGTACCCACTACCGGAACGACGGCATGGAGCTCACCAATCACGGTGACGACAGCGTTCGGTCCTTCGGTGATTTGAAGTGTCACCTGGGGATCGATATACATCCCGGCGCTCTCGAGTTTCTCCGCGATCAGGTCTTCCGCCTGGGTTACAGACAACCCCTCCAGGTGAATAACCCCGATCAAGGGAAGGAGCACGGTGCCGTCGTTGTTGATACGGACTTGGGTCATATATTTCGGATCGGAAAACAGGCGAATGTTGATCCCATCGCCTATCGTCAGCACGACATCTCGCTCACCGGGATAGAGGAGTGCTCGATCGGTGGTCGCAGTGAGCTCCTGGTTATAGGTAGAGGTACTCGAAGTGGCTGGGCCGCTGAATTGGGCTCGGGATGGAGAAGCGCCGATTAATAATAAGAGGATGCAGGCCGCAGCGCACAGAGCGGCTGCGCGGTCCCTGAGGACCAAGCGAATGGCAGGAAGAGGACGGCTGATGCGTATCATTCGTTATCCCCCTTCCTGGAATCGCCCTTGCTGCCGCGTTTTGAGGCCGAATCCTTGTTGTCGCTCTTCGATTCCCAGCCGGCGCTGTCAACACCGGCAGCCGCATATCCGGTATAGCCGTAGTAGCCGTAGTAGGCGTAATACTCGGGGCTGTTGAGGTCGACGGCGTTGAGCACAATGCCGGTGACGGGGGCGCGGCGCATGGCATGCTTGCTGGACTTTCCGTGCCGCACAATCATCACGACCGCGTCGGCGTCGCGTGCGAGCACCACACTGTCTGTCACGGACAAGAGCGGAGGCGAATCCATCACGATGTGGGTATACATTCCCTTGCAGCGCTCGATCAGTTGCTGCATGGTCTCGGAGCTGAGCATCTCGGTGGGGAATGGGGGAACCGGGCCACTCACCAGGACGTCCAGCTGCGGGATCTCCGGTATGGTCTGGATTGCTTCTTCAAGGCTGACGCTGCCGGTCAGCACCGACGTGAGCCCGACCTTTCCGTTGAGCCCGAAACGATGGTGGACCGTTGGACGGCGAAGATCGGCATCGATGATCAACACGCGAACGTTGCGTTGCGCCAACACGCACGCCAGGTTGATGGATACGGTCGTCTTACCTTCGGACGGCGTGGCGCTGGTGAGCAGAATCACCTGTGGCTCACCGCCCGCAACCGATAGCAAGAGGGAGGTACGCAAAGCGCGGAATGCTTCGGAGAACTGGGATTTCGGACTGGAGAGCGTCCCCAGATTGCGCATCGCAGTGGACAGGGATGTTTCGTCGGACACGCTGCGGCGCGCACGAGGAATGAGCGCCAGGGAAGGCAGCCCGGATACGGATTCAATCTCCGCGACACTGCGAAGCCCGGTGTCGAGGCTCTCGAGCAGGAAGGCCAGGATGACACCGAAGATCAGCATCACAAAGGTGTCGATGACGACGATGCCGGTGCGTGGCCGGAGCGTCGGACCCAGGGGAGCATATGCAGGGTCAATCGGCTCGATTTCGGTGGATTCAAGACCCGCTTCGACGCCGGCGGTGCGCAGTCTCTGCTCCAGGCCGTCGTAGAGGGTTCGATTGGCTTCAAACTCACGCTCACGCAAGGTGTATTGGAGCAGGTCATCGCGCAGCTTATACGCGGTAGCCTTCTCTGCATCCAGTGCAGCGTTGGTCTGCGTCTCCTGGGCCTTGGACGCAAGGTAGGCCTGCTGTGCCTCGCTCAGGATGCGGCCTTCTTCGATGCCAATCTCCCGTTTCAACTCTGCAATCTGATTCTGGATTGCTTTGACGTCGGGATGATTGGGTCCTTCAGTCGTTTCGAGCTCGGCGAGGTGGGTACGTGCGGAATCCACCTGGCCGCGCAGGGACGAGACATTACTAGGAGCGTACGCATTCCCGGCTTGATCCAGGATGCTGGGATCCATGCTGGAGAGGATCTGGTAACGCGTCTCGGCATTGATGCGCGCAAGCTCCGCAGCGCCGGCTGCCCTGTTCAATTCGTCGAGTGTGGCTGTGATCTGGTTATCTTTAGGATCGAACCCAAGCACGCCGAGCTTCTTTTGGAGCTCCAGCATCTCCCCCTGGGACGTCTCCACCTGCTGCTTCAGATCATCGAGCTGGGAGGAGAAGAAGGTTGCGACCCGTTTGGTCGCGTCCGCGCGGGATTGAAAGCTGTGCGCGATGTAATCCTGAACCAACTGATTAACGATGTCGGCGGAAAGCTGGGCCTTACCGGTCGTGCAGGTAATGCTGACAAGGTCGGTCTTGGGAATGACGCCAACGTTGATATCGCGTTGGAGTGCCCCAATAACACTCTGCCGGACGACCGGATCGTCAACGTTCCGGTAGCGTGGGCTGGGCCCCATGAATGCGGGATCATTGGCCAGGTTGCGGTCCCGCGCGACCGATAGCAGGAGTGAATTACTCTTCAGGATCGCGACTTCTGTGGGAAGCCGTGAGTCTCCTCCAGAAGAGCCGCCGCCAATGCGATATTCATTCGACGAACCGCTGCGAATTTCGATCGTACCGCCGGCGGTGTAGAGACGAGGCTGTGTTGCGCCCTGATAGAAGCCATAAATCGCGCCCAGGGCCGCTACCGCAAGGATCAGTTTCTTGCGGGAACGGATTGTGACCCAAGCTTCCGATAAGGTTGCGTCGGTGGCGTTTTGCTGGGTTCCTGAGGATGTGGCGGGAACTTCAGCGTCTGCCGGCGAATTCTCAAATGGTACAGGGCTCATTCAATTCCTAGTCTACGCGAACAAGGCCCTTCGGCAAACCTTCCCTTTCGCCTTCCGCGAGGTCCTAAACCCTGTATCGGCTACGGTATCCGACTGGGGAACGCCGCTCTGCGATAATAGTTGTACAGACACGTACGTCCTGCATCTTCTAATAAGAGAGATTTGTTGATGGCTGAACCGGTTCAAATTGCGGTGGTGGGCTCAGGATATGTCGGGTTGGTCGCCGCGGTGTGTTTTGCTGAGATGGGTCATTCCGTCATCTGCGTGGATAACGACGAAAGCAAGGTAGCCGCGCTCCAAGGCGGTGACACGCTCATTCATGAGAACCACCTGCCTGAACTTCTGGAGCGATATCGCAACACCCGTGTACGGTTTATGACCGATTTGGGTGAGGCGACGCGCACCTGTCAGGCCATATTTGTCGCGGTTGGAACGCCCCAGTCGGAGACCGGAGATGCTGATCTGTCCTATGTAGAGGCAGTCGCCAGCGAAATCGCCCGCTCCATCAATGGGTACAAGGTCATCATCGAAAAGAGCACCGTCCCGGTATACACCAACGAATGGATTCGTAGAGTGATCGAGCGCAATGGAGTTCCACGGGATGCATTCGATATCGTCTCCAATCCGGAGTTTTTGCGAGAGGGCACCGCAGTGGAGGACTTTCTGCATCCGGATCGGATCGTCGTTGGCGCCGATAGCGAACGAGCCTCCGAACTTCTAAGCGAGATCTATTTGCCCTTGACTCAAGGGGAATACTATCGCCGGCCGAATGCGATTCCTGGGGGCTGCTCTCCTGAGAATCTCCCCATCCTCCTGCAGACTTCGACCAAGAGTGCGGAGATCATCAAGCACGCGTCGAATGCCTTTCTTGCGCTGAAGATTTCGTTTATCAATGCGGTCTCGAATCTTTGCGAAGCCGCGGACGCCAATGTGGAGCAGGTAGCCCGTGGAATGGGGCTGGACTCGCGGATTGGCCCGAAGTTCCTGCGCCCCGGCATTGGCTATGGCGGGTCCTGTTTCCCTAAGGATATTGCTGCCTTTCGCTCGGTGGCGGAGCAGATGGGTGTCGATTTCAACCTCCTGAGCGAAGTCGAGAAGATCAATAGCAACCAGAAGAAGAGGTTCTTGAGCAAAGTTCGCTCAGCCTTGTGGACGCTACGCGGCAAGAGGCTCGCAGTGCTCGGATTAGCCTTCAAAGGCGACACGGATGACATCCGTGAATCGCCCGCGATTGATCTTGTAGAGATGTTCCTGGCCGAGGGTTGTACGGTCGTGGCCTACGATCCAGCGGCAATGGGGCGGGCTGAATCGAAGATACCGCGCTCCAGCCAGATGCAGTATGCGAGTGGTGTTGACGAGGCAGCGGCTGACGCTGACGCCCTGTTGATCCTCACAGACTGGCAGGAGTTTGCTCGCCTGGATCTTGTGCAACTTCATTCGCTCATGCGCTACCCAATTATTGTCGACGGCAGAAATTTGTACGATCCACAACACATGATCGAAAATGGTTTTACGTACCTGAGCATCGGAAGACCCTCTGCAACCCCTTTGCGCGAAGCCGCGCGGCTGGCTGTCTGATCCTCCGGATGGTTGTTTTCTGTCGTAGGCTGCATGAAGAAAGGTGGATGGTAGATGGCTGAAAGTCTGGTTCTTGTTACCGGAGCCGCGGGATTTCTGGGATCACACTTGTGCGATGCTCTCCTGGCAAAAGGGCATCAGGTTGTCGGAGTGGATAATCTGTCAACCGGCAATCTTGAAAACCTTGCCCACTTAAAGAACGAGTCGCGCTTCATCTTTGAACAGCGGGACATTACCCAACCTTTCGATATCGGCAAGGTCGACTACGTGTTCAACTTCGCCTCCCCGGCGAGTCCGGTCGATTACATACGCCTGGGTATCGAAACGCTCCTGGTCGGCTCTGCGGGGACGCTCAACACCCTGGAGATCGCCAAGAAGCACAGCGCCGGATACCTGCACGCCTCCACTTCTGAATGCTACGGAGATCCGTTAGTGCATCCACAGGTGGAGAGCTACTGGGGCAATGTAAATCCCATTGGACCGCGATCGGTTTATGACGAAGCCAAGCGCTTTTCCGAGGCGGCAGTAGCGGCCTATCAGCGCTATCACGGCGTGAATACGCACCTTGTGCGGATATTCAATACCTATGGGCCTCGCCTGCAGCCCCGGGATGGTCGCCTGATTTCAAATCTCATGATGCAGGCCCTGCGCAGAGAGCCATTGACAATTTACGGAGATGGCTCGCAGACGCGCAGCTTCTGCTACTGCTCAGACCTCATCGACGGGATTCTCTTGCTGGCGAAGAGCGATGAACACAATCCTGTGAATATTGGGAACCCTGAGGAATTTACCATCCTCGAGTGCGCTCAAGAGGTGCAGGCCGTGGCTGGATCACGGAGCGAGATAGTCTATAAACCACTGCCGCAGGACGATCCCATGCGTCGTCGGCCGGACATCACACGCGCGCGCGATCTGCTTGGATGGTCGCCAAAGGTGGGGCTGCGCGAGGGGCTAGAGCGTTCTATGGAGTACTTCACCGCATGCATCGAAAATGAAAACGCCCGCGTATAGCGGGCGTTTTTTGGACCATTCAACGGAGCCGCGCGTCACGGCTCTGTGCCCGGAGCTCGATTCCTGACGTCGTTGTGAAGCTTCGGATACCAGGTCAACTGAACGGCAATCACGTTATCGTAGTTTGCACCGTTGTTCTCTTTCTGGATGTAGATTGGCGCCTTCCAGCGTTCCACCTGCGCCCACGCATCCAGCTCGACATCCTTCGCCAGCCGCTTTACGACATCAACTTTGTACTGACGTTGCGTTACGCCCCCCGGAATGAAGTCATTGTGGGTTCTCTTGGTCAGGTACTCAAACTGCACCCACTCATTTGCTGAGAGATGGTAGGTAAGCCAGGCTTGACCGCCCAAGGCTTCGCGGCCGATCCAATCGCCCATGATGAAGCCCTTGTTGGTATATCCCTGCCTCTGGATCGTCTCCCAGTAGTTCAGTGTGCCACCGCTGCAGGCTGTGGTCGAACAGTCGGTGTTTGCAGCTTCAACCCTTAGATCGAGCTTCGGCAAGCCAGGGAACGCGTTGAGATAGATGCCCGGACGGTAGGCGGCGCGGCGCGGCGCACTGATGGGCGATACGTCGTCATGGGAGATCGCGTCGAGATACAGCAACAAGTGATGGCGAACGAACGGCAGCCGGTAGGAGAAGCTGAAGTCGCTGTAGCGCGCGCCCGGATCGTTAACGGAATACTTTTCCGCGCCGTTCGTGTCGTTGAAAGAGAAGAAACTGTGGAAGAAGGTGTGGAGCGTAATCGGCTGGTTGCACGGTGTGGGGTAGCCGTACGGTGGTAGTATCGGCTCGCATCCATGGCCATGCCCGCCCCAGATGATGGAGCGCGAAAAGGCAAACTGGAAGTTCGACGTTGGTGCAAAGCTGAACATCTCCGAGTGCACCCAGGGCGCGTTGGGAGACGTGTGGCCCTGCAGCGATCCCACGAAGAAGTCGTAGCGCAGCGGCCCCATCACCTTCGACACCCAGGGAATGTACAGCGGCTCCACTCGGTTGATGCGGAATGAATAAATGTCTTCCGCATTGTTACTCCAATTCATGGCGCTGCCCAGGCCCGGCCCGTCCCACGAGTCGGACTTACCGCCTGAGAACTCCATACCTAGTAGATGGAAAGACAGCGTTGCCTCCTGCAGACGGAACGTGCTTACCGCGGGGATGGGGCCGGAGGGAATGGTCGCCTGGTTTGCGTTGTACGGGACGCAGTAATATATCTCGTCGACCGCAGACAACCGTTCTACAAGACCAACAGGAGCATCCGGATTGCAGGTTCCGGGGTTGATGGAGTAACCGTAGGAAGATGGCGCGTACTGGTACTCACCGCGCACGTAGAGGGAAAGCCGCCACCACTCATCGAGCACCGCGAAGCCTGTAATGTTGTTGAACCCCGGCTCGTAAGGGCGGCCGTAGTCCTGTGCGATAGTCTGCCCGAGGTGATAGCTGTCCCGCAGCGTCTGCCCGCTGATGCCCATCATGCGCGTGTAGGCCGATTGAACGCCGTAGACGTTGCCGCGATCGAAATGCAGCTCGGTCGTCGTATCCTCGGCTCCTTCGGCGGCGAGATAGTAGTCCAGCTTGGCGAGGATGTCGATTGCCTGGTCATTTCCGCTGGCAATGACGGCAGGCGAGGTTTGCTCCAGCATGTGCAGAAGGCTGCGGCGCGTCCAGGGCCTCATATTGATGAACGCTGTGTCCAGAAAGCCCATGGAGTACAGTCGCAGCGCCAACGGATACACGATGCTATCCACCGGAATATAGACAGAACCAAGATTATCGTGATGCGGTCCCAACCCCTCGGGAGCGTACGGCGGGAGGGCGGGGCGCACGGTCTGGGGAACCTGCGTGGCGGCCGGCATCGCAGGCGGCGTGGTGTTCTGAGTCGGCACGGCTCCCGGCATGGTGGACTGAGAAGCAGGAGGAACGCTGGAGGGAGTCGGTAGCTCCTGTGCCTTGGCATCCGCAGCCTGAAAGATCAGCAGGAGAAGAAACGCTGTTGCGCTTAGCCGGAGCAAGCTGGCTGCGTGCCCATGGGGTCTGGGAAAGAACATCCTTTGAGTGTACTGGGTAGCGGGCCGGTTTGCCCTGGGGGAACAAGCCCAGGCTACAGATAATTCATCCGATCAAAAGGTTGCCATGGGACAGGATTTTTGGAGGAGCAGTTTCGACAGCAGCCCTAGGCCTTCAGGGAAATCTTTCGAGCCGCGAGGTAGCTGCGCAGACGAACGACCGGTTGACTGGATCGAGGCATCGTCGCGATGGATCGACCGGGAGTCATCACCGCCCATAACACCGATGGCCCACCACCCTGGCGCGCTCGTAAAACCGACTCCTGCATGACCCGGTAGACTGCCACAGCATCTTCGCCATCCACGGTGAGAACGGGTAGCTGATGCCGCCGGGCAAAACGGCTCATGCTGGAGAAGTCGACCGCAGAGTCCACGTTCTTTCGCGAGCTCGGCACAGCACCATTGGTCGCGTCGGAACATGTCAGCAACAGCGGCAATTGGGACTGCTGTGCCCACTCCAGCGCAGCCATCCAACCCGGCTCAGGGCTGCCAGCACGGGCAAAGGCAAGCAGCACACCGTCGCCGCCGGCCGCCTGCAGTCCACGCGCAGCCGCGGCGCAGAGCGGCAGGCGGGCATCGAGTGCAGGGCCGACGAATACGGTGCCCGCCGGCTGATGGTGTTTGCCCTCGGGAGCCAGCTTTTCAACGACTCGGTCGCCGGCGCTTGCACTCAGCAGGTCGCCCGGCAGCAGATGGATCAACGTTGCTGCGAGCAGCGCCTCACGTACCGATGCGCGGGATGTTTGTGCGCGTTCCAAGCTGCGGCAACGCACCATCAGGGCATGCAGTTCGCGGAGCTTGCTATGGGGGAGAAGCGGATTTTCAGACAAGCCTGGGAACCTCGCGCAGGATACTGGGATTTATAGATGTGGTGGCGGCCGTAGATGCCGAGAACATTGGTTCGATCCCCAAGGCGCAGACGTCGCGCGTTGAAGGCGCCTCGCCTATGCCCTGAAGGCGCCAGGTCCGTCGATCGACAGCCCAAGCTCCTCGAACGCATTCTCCGCAACCCTGGGCTTGACCACTCCCTCGCGCGCCAGCTTGGAAAGCGTAGCCGCGACGATTGATTCGGCATCGACCTCGAAGTGGCGGCGCAGGTGTTCACGATTGTCCGAGCGGCCGAAGCCGTCTGTGCCGAGCGAAACCAGTCGCGCTCCCAGCCACGGGGCGAGGGAATCGGGGAGCGACTTCATGTAATCGCTCGCGGCAATGATTGGCCCCCCTGCGCTGGCCAGTGCATCCACCAGGAAGGGCGTGCGCTCTTTCTCCGCAGGATGCAGGCGATTCCACCGCTCCGCACTCAGGCAGTCGCGGCGTAGCTCGTTGTAGCTGGTGACGCTCCACACATCCGTGGCCACGTGATACTTTTCCGCAAGCATCTGCTGGGCACGCAGCACCTCATTCAGAATGGGCCCGCTGCCAAATAACTGCGCCTTGGCCGGCCCATTCTCCGCCGACTTGAACTTATAGATGCCGCGCAGGATGCCTTCGCGGATGCCCTCGCCCTCGGGAATTGCGGGCATGGCGTAATCCTCGTTGTACATCGTGATGTAGTAGAAGGTATCTTCGCCATCTTCATACATCCGGCGCAGACCATCCTGGATGATCACGGCCATCTCGAACACGTACGCGGGATCGTAGGTGATGCAGGTCGGGATCGTTCCGGAGAGGATGGGCGAGTGCCCGTCTTGATGCTGCAATCCTTCACCGAGCATCGTCGTTCGCCCAGCCGTTCCGCCCATTAGAAAGCCCTTGCCGCGCGAGTCGGCGAACGCCCACGCCATGTCCCCGATGCGCTGGAATCCGAACATCGAGTAGTACATGTAGAAGGGGACCATGGGGATGTGATAGTTGGCGTACGACGTTCCTGCAGCGGTGAAGCTCGCCATCGCTCCGGCTTCGGTGATGCCCTCTTCGAGAATCTGTCCGCCCTTTTCCTCGCGGTAGCTGAGCAGCATGTCGGAATCGTGGGGCGTGTACTTCTGCCCCTCGTGCGCGTAGATACCAACCTGCTTGATCACGGACTCGAGTCCAAAGGTGCGGCCCTCGTCGGGCACGATCGGCACAATCAGCTTGCCGATCTTGGGCTCCTTGAGCAGACCGCGCAGCATGCCGACGAAGCCCAGCGTGGTCGAGACCGAGCGCCCGCGCGAGCCGTCCAGCCACTCTTTGAAGAACTCGATTTTTGGCGCCACGAAGGTCGGTTCCGGCACCTCGCGGACCGGCAGATAGCCGCCCAGCTCCTGCCGCCGCGCCTGCATGTACTGAATGGCAGGATCGTCTGGCTCCGGCCGGTAGAACGCCGCATCTTTTACTGCGCCTTCGGGCAGCGGGATGTCGAACGTCTGCACAAATTGCACCATCGCTTCGTCACTCAGCTTCTTCTCAGAGTGTGTTGCGTTGCGCGCCTGCGCCGATCCCAGGCCGTAGCCCTTCACGGTCATCGCGAGGATTACGGTGGGGCCACCCTTGTGCTCGAGAGCGCGCTTGTAGGCGTTGTAGATCTTGGCGGGATCGTGGCCACCGCGGTGCAGCCTAATGAGCTGGTCGTCGGTATAGTCTTTGACCAGTTCCAGCAGTTCCGGATACTTGCCGAAGAAATGTTCGCGTAGATACGCGCCACCCTTGGCCTTGTAGGCCTGGAAGTCGCCATCGACGCACTCTTCCATGCGCTTGAGCAGCAGCCCCTGATGATCGCGCGCGAAGAGTTCGTCCCAGTCCGCGCCCCAGATCACCTTGATCACATTCCAACCCGCGCCCAGGAACGTGCTCTCCAGCTCGTCGATGATGCGCTTGTTGCCGCGGACGGGGCCGTCGAGCCGCTGCAGGTTGCAGTTCACCACAAAGATCAGGTTGTCGAGATGCTCGCGTGAACCCAGACCAATGGCGCCCAGGGTGTCGACTTCGTCGGTCTCGCCATCTCCAACAAACGCCCATACCTTGCGATCGGTCTTTTCGATCAGCCCACGGTTTTCCAGGTACCTCATGAATCGTGCCTGGTAGATCGCATTCAACGGTCCAATACCCATGGATACCGT